>Ga0129302_1001474_pt1 | contig 17516 bp, 15 predicted proteins | sample BlaSprsedimmetaG_FD_94476 | JGI IMG/M metagenome (GOLD analysis project Ga0129302, IMG submission 94476) | Hot spring sediment bacterial and archeal communities from California, USA to study Microbial Dark Matter (Phase II) - Blank Spring... | ecosystem: Environmental > Aquatic > Thermal springs...
GAAAAAGACTGCTTCAATTAGTTATGAATCCAAATCAGGCACAACGCCAGATTTTACTAAACGAAAAAGGTGGATTTTTGTTAACCTGCGAGATCAAATTGAATTAACTGTCAAATTCAGGTTGAAAAGGCTTGGTGATCTGGAACGAGAAATCGAATACATCAAGCGTGATTTGTTGCATGTAGTGGAGCAACCGCGGAGGAAGGCTTCTCTTTTTGGCTGCATACAAGGTGGTGATGTGACCGAGGGCGCGGTAGAAGAAGCGAAGAAAGAGCTCTTCCGAGAACTGGAGGACCTTTAATTTAATGCTGTATAATCCATCCTCGATACCCACGTCCTTATCTGGCATTTCATAGGCAGTACCCCTCAGGATGTTTATTCTGAGCAAGTCACCAGCATCGATAACAAGAGATCCGTCCACAATGTACTGAGCTATAGCAGTAATGTTCCTGGTATCGATTTCTTTCTTGTGGGAGTGCCGTTTTATCTTCGGGCATTTCTCTGCCCTATTTATTATCCTTTTATAAGAGATCCTGCATTCGCTTTTATAAAGCAATCGCAAAAAACAAAAATCTAACTATATATTTAAATAGTTCAAATATGTTATAAATAGATCTCACCTTCGTACGGTGACCTTGTCATGTGCTATTCACCCGGTCACCGCTTCGCTTGCCCGCGGGCACGGCGTCACGACTATTTAAGGTTCTTACCTTAAGCACCGCGGCCATTTTATGAGCTCAGCCCTTCGGGGGTATCACGGGGGTTATATAAAAAAAAAATTAACCGATAATGACCGCGAGAGATCACCGTACCGGGAGGTTAGTAATAAGTATTGTGCGCTGGTTATGCGGCATATGGGCCTTTGCACTGGGTGCGCGAATCACGTACTCCCTGTGTGTCTATCACTCGATCACCATCCCATCACATCCACTGAATATCTACTTTGATTTTCTACTCCTCACCGTATTTGGAGGTGCTGTACTCCTCTTTGAATTATATGAACTTTCCACCTACATCCTCTCTGGTGACGACACGAAGACGAAGATCTCACGGACAGGACGCAGTCTCAATTTCAATGTAAGAGCTAAAAACGGTAAAGAATAGTTAGTTAGTGCGATAGTAACCCACCGGTTTTTCTTTTGTAGTGCGCCGCACCTGTCCAGCGAGTGCTCATACCCCTTCGTTGAGCATCTCCTTTTACACTCAGGATATCCCGCGGGCGATCAGCACCGAATTGGGCATGCGGAACCAGTGCGCTCGTCCGTGGTGGTGTGCGTCGTGCAGCGCAGAAGGAAGCGCATTTGCTCTCTCTCACACCCGGTACCTCCCGGGACTATATAGCCCTGCCAGTGTGCCCGATTTTGTGCAGCGGCACCTTCTGCTACCCTCGCCGGGACCACCAAATTCTTTAGGATGAGGAAATTTGGTTAGAACTAAAAATTAGTACTCAGATTACTGCTGTGCATATATAGGGGTCTTGACTTGAGAGTTTTAAGCGCGATGGACCTAAGCGGAGATTCCTCGTTGATCAGCGGGATTAAGATGCAGATGATCTTCCGCATCCTTGAAGATAAGAAGCTGCATTCGACCAAGGAGATAGCGACCATAGCTGGGGTTTCGGAAGAGAACATCCTGGCCTTTTTACGGTTCCTGGCGACCTACTTCATAGTCACCTGTGATAAGGAGCAACGCACGGTAATGATCAAGGAAGATTTTTTAAATCTTACGTGAGCACAACGCCCATCGCGGCATATTCACGCAGGAATGCTTCGCCTTTCTCTGTAGTGATATAGCCAGAGCCTTCGCGTTCGAGCAGGCCGTTTCGTTCCAGGAACCGCAGATACCGATCGACCCGATTGTAATTGAGATTTGCCCGGTAGACGATCTGCGTTTTCAGTGCGCCCTGTCGCGAGACCCTGAGGATGTCGACCATGGTCTCGAATTTCGTTCTGCGCTTCTTAAAGCGCTCCTTCATGCTGACTTTCCGGCCTTTTTTGAGCAAATCTTCCAAGTACTTATCTGCCCTTTCCACCTCATCGTTATCCGTCACCGGTACGCCACCCCCGCAACTAGCAGTTAGTTATGCATTCACCAAGTATTCTATTAAAGAAGAAGGTTCTTCTTATACGAATACCAGATAAGTACTGGACATCCGGATTATAGGTAGTACTCTACGCTCTGCTGAAGGCAGCGCTCATTTTGTTGCCAAAGGAAGCTACTACTGTCCTCGTTCTCCTCCAGCCGGGCGTGGGCGCAGAACCGCACACGCGTTTAGAGGAGTACGAAATCAGGGCAGATAGCCACTATCTGCTTCTGCTGGTCATACGTGACCAGCGCGTATTTAGCCAGGAAGTCGACGAAAGCACGGACCTTCCAGACCGGGACATGCGCGATCGACGCCAATTCCGCCAGCGAATGGGGAACCTGATCGTTTAATATCTCCATAATCACCGCATCCCCTGTTTTTTCGGGTTCTGGAGAAACACCCCACCCGGGTTTCCCGATTGGTATCATCTCAACGGCCCTTTCACTTACCGCCTTATCCCGCATTCTCATCCTCCACTTTGGTATACCAATGAATCTCTTATATGAGACAGTATATAAACTTATCGGTACAGGTTGCGTAACAGGGCAGGTGGTAACGGGCGATTACTTTTGCCAGTATCTTTAACATCACACGCCGTAATTAGCGAACTTTGCGCTATTTTGCCTTCCGTTTTGGCACAAGAATGCCGTTTAGTATGAGCCTATTTCACCCACCGTTTTTAGATCACGTTAGTGAGTGATGGTGAGATCAATCCCGAATTGCTAACCACTTATGCAGAGAAGAAGGAGGACGGTACCGAGATTTAATGCACGTCAGCTCGGACCTCACCATAATGACCGTTACGGTTCAGCCCAGTTAATCACCATGTTAGGCACTATACGTATATTCCAGCAGCATTCTCATGTTCAAACAATGGCGCGCTCTGTCGGTAGTGGTTACAGCAATCCCGTTGGTTTATGCTATATACGCCACCTGCGGTAGCTCGCTGATGCCACACCCACCAGACAGAGCGCGCTAAGTATGATAAATATTATATATAAAATTAATCGTTGTATGCATTACTGATACTGATTTCAAGTACGTATAACCGTAAATATACATATTACCTAAATATGTAGTATGACCCGGACGAGACCCCGAACCCCGGTAAGTTCGCTAGCATTCTTGCTGAACAAGCTGGTGGCCTGGGTGGATATCCGTTTAAAGGAGATATTCAGTGTAGTGCTTGCTTTCTTACGGTGACCCTGCAGGTAGTACCACCCAGGATGATACATACACATTACTCAGCCCAGCAGTTGCAAATCACGGGCGTTGATACTGTCAGTGCTGTTCTGATCGTTCGTTGTGCTGAGCGAGGAACGCGCATCATTATGGTATTACACCAGCTTTAACCAGCGACCTCTTTAATCTGGTGGTGACTTGTTTGTTCTAAGAACCGCGGGCACCATTTATGGACTCGTTCACTGCACGTTATTGCCGCTTGTATACGGTCGAATCTGCGGTATAATACCAGTGAGCGCGATATGTTAATGGATGAATCTCATATTTCTGGTTTTACGCACGCCTATACCCCAAATCGCTTCACTGACTGAGTGACTGACTGGTGCCGTGAGCGCGGTGAAGGTAGGATGGGTAAGTGGGTAGGCAAGGGCGGTGATGGCAGGTCCTTGGGTGGAGCCGCAAAGCGAGCGTTCGCACCGATACGAAGAGCTGCTTTTTCGTGAATGAAGCTGAAAAGGCTTGCCTGGCAGTGCTGTACCGGTTGGCGGGTAGAAGAGCCCTGTGCTGGCGGTTATATCGTCAAGGGATCACCACCGCCTTTGCTCTGTGAGCCAGGTACCGTGGGTGGGTTGTGCATGTGTACGCGTGCATGCACGATCGCCACCGGTTACCAGCGGCTGTCTGCAGCAGATAGCAAGCACCGTGCGAGCAGTGGGTTCCCGGTATTACTATAACCTATCGAAAGCAGCGCATACAGGAACCAGCAACCAGCAGTTGCGAGCATTCCGCGCGAAAAGTAGAGCTGAGCGAGCTACTCCAACCGGATAGCCGGGATCCAGCCGCTGTGGGTGTTACCGTTGGCATCCCGGAACGTCGCGCAGGTAATGGTGCCTTCCGCGGTCTCTATCTCCGGCAGGTGGATCAGCTCAGGATAGGAGGCAGTACGGATCGTGTAGTGGTAGGTTTCATTGGCCTGGAGCGTAACGGGCTGCGGGAAGTACAGGTAGTGCCAATCGCCCGTGTAGCCCGGCCACGGCATCGTCTCGATACTCCAGGAGTCGTTGGCGAGCCAGAGCCGAGCGTACTCAGTATGCCCGCCGGTACCCGGGCAGGAATAGGAGAAGAGCCGGGAGACGTTGAGGGTTATAGCCGGCGTGATCGTCCCGTTATGAATGCCGGAGATACTCGGATACGAGCCTCTGCCGGTATCGAATACCGGGTGCGCGGGTGCACTGATGGTAACGGTACCGCTAGCTATTTCGTCAACGTGAATACCAGCGCCATCAGCGTCGGCCAGAATGACATCAGCTAAAGTTACGAGCGCGGTCGCATTTGTTATGGACGAATTAGTCGCGAACACGATGGTGGCGAGCGTACCGGAGCCATTGACCCCGATACCCTGGGTCGTAAGCGCGTAAAAGAACGAAAGAGACCCTGCGGAATTGTTAACAATCTCCATGCCCGCGCCGATGGTGGTGCCGGCACTGCGGAGAAATGCACCTTCGGTAATCTGCACGACCTGCAGTGCTTGTGGCTCGAAGTGCAGCGTCGCCTGGTCCGCAGCCAGGTTGGTGACATTATCCACCGTAACATTCAGGCTGAACGAATCCCCGGCGATCACGGTTTGTGCTGGCGGCTGGACAGTAACGGATACAGGCGTTGTTCCAAGAGCGCTTGCTGCGATACTTAATGAGAGCGAGACTGCGGTAAGCAGCAGCACGGCTATCACAACCGGCCTGCGACTAAACGGCATCTGCATCCTTTTATTCACGTGAACTGCGCCCTTTTTTCGCTCGCTTCGCATGCACTCACGCACTCACGCACTCACTCCCGTATTTCTTTCCGAGTATTACCTTTGTTGCCGCAGCATATAAGTTACCAGCACCAGCAAGCAACCACTTAGACCTGCTGCGGTGAACCCGGGGATCGTCGGTGTGGGCGCCGCACTCGTGGTTGGTGTGGTTGGTGGCATTGCACTCGCAGCGGGTGTGGTGGTCGGCCATGCACTCGCAGCGGGTGTGGTTGTTGGCACGGCTGTAGCAGCTGGCGGTGTCCCGGGAACTGCTGCTGGTGACGGCGCGGCAGGTGTCGAAGCAGGTTCGGAACCATTCTGATCGGGGGCACCCGGTTCCGGTTCTGTGCCACCGTTCGAATCAGGAGCAGGCGTGGGCATGGGCGACGCGGTGGATGCGGGCTGCTCAGCGCGCGTGAGCGTGCAGGTGCCGTTCGAGATGCTCTCGACGGGTATGGGCGTGCCCGTTCCGTCCCCGAGCAGAACATCGGTCAGCAGCAGTTCGTAGGTACCGCTTGCGGTCGATGCGGACTGAAAGTAAACCGTGGTGAGCACACCCGAGCCCGTAACGCTTGCGCCCCGTGCGGTCAAGCTATAGAAGCATGATACGCGGCCTGCGGCATTATCGATCTTCTCCAGACCCGCGCCCAGCGTAGTTCCGTGCGCCTTGAGGAACTCACCCTCGGTAACCTGAGCAACGCGCATCGCCTCCGGCACGAACTGCAGTGTAAACTGGTATGCGGCCAGCCCGGGAACGTGCTCAACGACCACCTCGACGCGCACAGCATCGCCGGCCGTGACCGATTGCGCTGCCGGAACGATGGTCACAGCGACGGCACCGGCCGCTGCAGGCAGTATGCAGAGCGAGATGGCCAGGCACACCAGGGCGGCCACGGCGAACCGCGGTATCAGCGCCCGCACCGTATTAGTTGTGGTCTCCTCCTTCTGTCGTTCGATCACACGCAGACTCACTCACTCACTCAGGTGTACGTACGTATGTATTCCCGAAGTTCCAGGCGAAGATCTGGACATCGAAGATATTGACGGTATTATCGGCGTTCAGATCGGCTGCGGTGTTCCAGGCAGCATCGCCGGGCTGTGTATTAAACGCCCATGCTAACCGCTGCAGATCGAAGATATCCACTTCGCCATCGGCGATGATATCGCCGGGATGAACGGTAAAGTTAACGGTACTGGACTCTACGGTGTTCCCATACGCATCGCGCGCAGAGAGCACCACGTGATGCTCACCAGCAGCTAAGCCCGTGATCGTGGTATTGCCGGTGATGGTCACGTTCGCCGCGTTGTCGAGCTGGTAGGTGATCCAGAATGACGTTGCTGCAGTTGCGGGCTCGACCGCGAACTGCAACCTGACCGCGATGCTCGCATAGGTGCTCGTTTCCGGTGACGTGATCGTGATACTCTGGCAGGGCTGCGGATTGATCAAGACTGTCCCATTGCGCGTCTCGACCGGTATGACCATACCGTTGCCGTCGGCTAGCAGCACGTCTGAGAGTGTAATCGGGAATGAGCCTGCCTGAGACGCGTTGGTCGCAAATTCGATGGTTGCGAGCACGCCCGAGCCGCTTACCGCACCGGAACTGAGCGCTTCGTAAAAGTACGCCGTGCCATTGGCATTATCAAAATCGGAGTAACTAAACGTTTTACCGCCGGTCTTCAGGAACGGGCCCAGCTGCATAGCAGTTACCTGTAGTGCGGTCGGCTCGAACAGTATAAACACCTGATCGGCACCCATGTTCATGACATCTTCCACCTGAACGGTGATCGAGAACGGCTCACCCGGCTGGACCAGCTGGAGTGTCGGATCCACGGTCACGACCGTTGCGCCGGCTGCAGCAATGAGCATAAGCAGGCAGAAACTCAGTATAGCGCCACGAATGCTCCTGCTTCCCCACGATCGCGAGACCGCACCGGCTCCTGATGACCGCATCATTCTAGTAAGGCGCACCGCCCTTTTTAAAGGGCTTGTTACCTGTAGTAAGAACCTATGGTACTTACCGCCGCGGCCGGCTCTGCGGCTATCGGATAGCAGTTGCTCGCTCAGTCAGCACCGGGCAGGGTATACCACCCGCGAGCGAGCGCCACCCGCGCTGGCCAGAAGGGCCGCAGAGGCGATCTCCAGAGCGGTCGCCCTTGTGCACACGTGAACACGCACGCGTACCTGAACCATTGACCCTGATACAGGATACAGGCGCACGTGGCGGTGTACAAGGATTAAAGAAACGTCCGGTCGGGCATAACGACAACGACAGAACCGCGCAACCAGTGCCCGCACTTTATCGTGACTTTCTGTCGTTCCTTCGTTCGATCACGCACGCACCCACTGGCAGAGTTATGCACTCACGCGTAGGTATTGCCGAAGTTCCAGGCGATGATCTGGAGGTCGAAGACATTGATCTTCTTATCGGCGTTCAGGTCGGCCGCTGCGTTCCATGCAGCATCGCCGGGCTGCGCCCCGAATGCCCAGGCTACCTGCTGCAGATCCAGCACATTGACGGTTTTATCACCGTTACAGTCCGCGGGCTGCACGACGAACTGGACCGTATTCGACCGCAGCGCGGCACCATTGCTATCCCGTCCGTACAGCACGATACTGTGCGTGCCCGCGGTTAAGTCCTGGATCACGGTCGTGGTGCCCCCCGTGCCCGCTATCGTCACGTTGGCAGCGCCGTCAAGTGCATACGCGAGCCACTCGAGACTCGTGTTCGCGTTCTCGATCGTAAAGAGGAGCTCGATCGCGATACTCGGGTACGTTCTCGCTTCGGGCGACCGGAGCAGGAGATTGAGCGGCAGCAGCTCGACCGTGACATTGTAGCGCTCCACCGGTATCTGGACGCCGGACCCGTTCGCCAGCTTCACCTTCGGTAGCGAGAGCTCGTAACTGCCCGCTTGGGTGGTGTTCGCGCGGACGGTGATCGTAGCCAGAACACCGCTACCGTTCACCCCGATCCCGGGTGTGATAAGCGAATAGAAGAAGGTGACCGAGCCGTTATAGTTATCGATCTGCTCGAACCCGGCACCGAGTGTGCTGCCTGCGGACTTCAGGAACTCGCCTTCCGTTACGCTCACCACGGTGAACGCGGCGGGATCAAACTGCAGCGTCGCCTGATCGCCGGCCATATCCGTGACGTTCTCGGCAGTGATCCTCACGTCGAATGATTCGCCCGCGGAGAATAGCGATTGCGATTTCACCTTCACCGCCGGCAGCTTGTTCCAGACCTTTACCGCCTGAGACGTTGCGGTCTGATCATGCTCGTCGTCCGTCACGGTGAGCGTCACGGTATAGCTCCCGGGCGACGCATACGTATGCGTGGTTTTCGCGTCCGCAGTAGAACTGGTGTCGCTCTTATCGCCGAAGTTCCAGTCGTACGCGCCGATCGCACCACCATCAGGATCGTATGACGCCGAGGCATCGAAGGTTACCGTCTGCCCAACGACCGGGTTATCAGGTGAATATGAGAATGCCGCAACGGGCGGATAAGTCGGAGGGGCCGCGGTTGGCTCTGGGGTTGGGGTTGGTTCAGGAGTTGGAGTTGGCGTTGGTTCAGGAGTTGGAGTTGGGGTAGGTTCAGGAGTTGGGGTAGGAGTTGGGGTAGGTTCAGGAGTTGGGGTAGGAGTTGGAGTTGGGGTAGGTTCAGGAGTTGGAGTTGGAGTTGGGGTAGGTTCAGGAGTTGGAGTTGGAGTTGGAGTTGGCGTTGGCTCTGGCGCTGGTGCTGGCTCCGCAGCAGTCCGCGCGGTCTGGTTTACCCAGGCGGGGTTGACGTTCCCGGTGGTGTCCACCGTGCGGGCGCTGACCGTATACAAGGTGTCCGCGATCAGCCCGGTAGCGTTATAGTACGGAGCGGACGTGTTCACCTGCCATGTGCCGTTAAGGTAGACCATCGTGTGGCTGAAATCGGTATCCGCGGGATTCGTCCAGGACCAGTAGATCCAGGCGGTGCCCGTGGTATTCTGCAGGTTCGTGATGCTTGCAGGCGGAGTCGTATCACCACCACCCACCAGGCCCGCCTCGTAATCCGCCTGGATCTCCGCTGGAGATAATGCGGTATTGTACAGCTTGACCTCGTCGATAGTGCCCTTAAAGAATTCGGAGAATGCAGGATCGCCCACCGCGTCCTGCGCGTTCCACGCACCGATATGGACCGGGCGATACGATTGATGGATCGACGCGGGCGCCGTGGCGGTAGCATCCAGAGCGCCATTAAGATAGATCGACATGAGCGCGCCGTCACTGACGAACGCGACGTGCGCCCACTCACCGGGCGGTACTGCCGTTTGAGACTGCAGCCAGACAGATCCTGTTCCATTGCCCTGCGGGCTCAGCCCGAAGTTGAACGTACCGGCGTCCGCGCCGCTTAGCGCGGTGCAGACGTACGCGCGTTCACCGACTTGCGGTGTTACTGTTCTATCGTAGTGCCAGTTCTCCACGAGCGTGCCCCTTTGTACAAAATCGGTTTTCACCCATGCGAGGATCGTGATCTGCGCGCTGATCGAGTTCAGCGACGCGGAGGAGGGGATCTCGACGTAATCGTTGACCCCGTCAAAATGTAATGCCGTTCCCTGTATGCCCGTTACCCAATCGGGACTGTTGAAGCTGCCGTTATTGCCATTGCCCGATGAATCGACGGCGATATTCCCGGTTCCTTCGTCCAGCAGCCATTCGGCAACGAGGTCGTATTCATCAGGTGTTCTGAACGCGTATTCGGTGCTTTGATTGCTATTACCCGCCTGATCAGCGCTCTGAACGAGATAGTAATAGGTCGTGTTTTCCGTTAATCCCGTGAGTGTAACGGTATGCGAGGTTACCAGCTCGGTATCGCCTTTCTCAGCGGTATAGCTGCCCGGCGATACGCCATACGCAACCCTGCTCGAGGCTATTTCGTCCGTTGTCCACGTTATAGTAGCTGAAGAACGGGTAATCCCAGAAACAGTAACAGTTGAGATTGCAGGCGCTGTGGGGTCTATCCGAACCGTGAGGTTCTTCGTGGCTTCCACCGCACCGGCGGTATCCACGGAGTAATACCAGATCGTGGTGACCCCCTCGTCAGATATCGACACGTTAAAGGTATCTTCGGCGATATCCGACACCTGCGAAGCGTCCGGGCCTATAGCGTTGGAAGTAGTTACGGTCGTCCACGGCCCTGTTGCCGACGTTTTAGAATAGTTAGTATAGCTAATGCCAGCGCCGCCACTGCTATCGTTACGAAAGAAAGCCACCACCACCGGCGTGGCGGTGTTCCAGCCGGTTGCAGAAGGAGAAGGGGTGATGGTCGTCGTGGTGATGGGTCTCGTCCACCCATCGCTCCCGATCGCCCTGATCGCGAACGCGTACTCGCCCGGGTCGGTACTGATGACCAGTTGCGTATTGCCCGCGGTCATGCCCCAATTCTGGTATTCCGCGCCATCGCATGTCACCTGGTAGATGAGCCCGGGATCCATCTGATAGAGCGTGATATCAACCGTGTCGTCGCACTTGATCACGAACGTTTTGTTGGCACCGTCGATATTCAGGCTCACGTAATCCGCAGTGTTAGAGACCGCAATGAGCGGCATCCCGGCATAGTTCACGTAGGTGCCGTTGATAAACGTGTAGGCAGCGGGTTGCCCTGCTTTTCGAACATAGGCCGTATCAGCATCCGTGGCGAACTCAGCAAAGGATGATGTGCCCGTTCCGGTATAGATGTAATCCTCACAGCCCGACGCAGCCACTTTTATTGCATTACCCGTGCCAGTAACGGCAACATTCTCAGGTGTTTTTGGACTTTCAGTAGTGTATCTCGATAACAAGACCGTGACCCGGTACAAATCATTGGTTTCATTGGATCTGAAATAAACATTGGGTAAATAAACTTCTGAATCTATACCATAACCGCCAATTCTCGTTGGATATTTAGTGACATAGATGTCAGAAGACGGGGCAGAGAAAAGATGTAGCTCGACATCATTCCCGTAAGGATTTGTGGTGTTCCATGTAATCGAATTGGTATTTATTTCTGTATTGGTTTCATTCTTCCAAGTAAGGGATAACCAATCATACGGCGTATCGTCTATGCTTAGAGTACCATTAACGAAACCAACACTATCAATTATATAACCTCCGTCATAATGAAATTCTGTAGCCGTGGAATTAAAACTGCTAAATCTGAATAAACTCCTATATATCCAACTCTCATTTCCATTGAATCTATCAATGATAATGAAATAATCATTGCTAGGATATATTATCGCTCTTTCGTATTTTATGGATGAACTAAGAGTTTGCGACACATAACCAAGATCAGAAAGAACTTTTTCTACAGTCGAATTAGCAGTCACAATATTCATCCAATTTGTTTGAATTATGTTTTTTATATGGGCGGAAGTGTCAATAGCCGAACCGCTCCCCTTGAACATACCTCGTGCTGCGCTATCAGCCCACGATGAGACATTAAAGGGTGTCCGAGGATCTTCTATAAGTATCGTGTTATGATATTCAGGATAATATCCGTAAGTTTTATCATGGACAGTTTTATCTTCAGAACCATCGGCAAGCAATAAATCTCCTCTGCTATAATACTCAAAACTCAACTGGTCGTGGTGCATCATATCACGATTACTAAGTGTAAGCAAATTCCACGTAACTAAAGCTAGCCAATCGCTATCATTCTGCCAACTTCCTCTAAAGACTTGATAAAAAGAACCCTCATCAAAATGATGTGTCCAAGCAGGATTTCTCCTCTCAATGCTGCTATAATCATCATAGGTCAAATATGTCAAAATAGCAATATCATCAGCAAAAGTTCGACTGCGTGGCAATTCAGTTGCCGCCTTCAGTGTTTCATAGTGATTAAGCATATAACCTTTATATTCATCGTCATACAGATTCATTATATTCCTAAAATAGAGAAATTTTACGTTTCCAAGTGTACCATAATTAGACCAATATCTGTTGGGTAAAGTATCCCACAACTCGGAGTACATAATTTTTACTGCTATAGGATAAACATCAAAAATGTTATTTTCTGTGAAATGACTGTAGACCTGAAACCACAATAGAAAATCATCTATCCAATAGTTCTTGTAAGATCCAGTGGCATATTTACCTGATGAGTCTATCGCTATATCAATTAGCGACTTGTCATGACTATGCAGTTCATCGTTAACAAATAAATAATCAGTCCCAACTGCTACCCAATCGCTTGGTGTTGAAGCCAAATTTAGATTATTTGGATTGTTGTAGTCGAAAAGAGCACAACCAACAATGCCCATATAGGGATATGCTTGCCCATGGTAATCCATAAATGATATGTAAGTAGGTTTTGTTCCTCCATCATTCAAATCATAATAAACCTCATCAGCAAGCGTAGCGAGTTTGTCTCGCACAATTATGTTATCGCTTTCGTTGAGATATGGTTGAGTCCAATCATATGTTAATGCGTAATAACCTACCGCTGTAGCTTTTGTTACCTTGTATGATGGTGCACCAATATCAAGATTCAAAAGTGTTTCCTTTGCCTTTTCTGCATACGTGAGATTTCCTGTTATTTGGTAGGCGAGTGCAAGTCTACTAGCAGCCTCCGATTGAGAAGCCATGCTCCATGTTGGATCAGCAAAATTCTTTTCCAATGCGGATTTCGCTAAATAGACGATATTAAGTTCCCACGAGTACCACGGTACTGTTGTTCTGTACTGATATCCTGGAGTGTCAGTTATATTATCAAAAAGCAAAAACGGGTGGTTCTCCTTTCCTGCCGAGGTTGTTGTGAAATTGAACTCTGAACTTTGCGCCGAATTTTCAAACATATCCGAACTATTAACAACGAAATAATAGGTTGTGTTAGCTTTTAACCCATAAATTGTCAAATTGTGTTCTGTCACTTTTGTTGTACTACTTGCCTGAAAAGTATAATTCTCCGATTCGGTTCCGTATTTTATAATACTTGTTGCTGGCTCATCAGTATCCCATGTTATTTGCCGCTTTAAGATCGTAGATGATATATCTACATGCGTAACATTTGAAATTATTGGTGGAGTCGTATCATTACCGTAAACTATCTCAAGATAAGGATTGTATTGTTCAGCTTCTCTTGAATAGAAAGAATAAGATACAGTGTTTCCATATATACCTTCTCCAGTTAGCATAATTTTAACTTCCTCATTCCAATCCCAATCTACAGGATTATCTGCATCGTCACCTTTAAGTGTAAATTTTTTCCACTCATTTAGTTTCGCAGAATCTAAATATACACTATCTATTATTATGCTACTTGCCGAATCAGGTGGCAATGCGCCAGCAGTACTCCAATTAACTCCTGTTTCTCGTTCATACCATGTTGCTTCTGTCTCATTGAAATCTTCCAATAACTCATGCACTTCAATGTAATCATTTCTCGGATCCGTAGAATAACGCTTATAATAATACATATATAGGTTAATCTCTGCTATCTTATGATCTGGTTCCGATGCTGGCGGTATAGTAAAGGTTAAAAGTCCTGTTCTAGCCCTGTCAACACCAAATGCATCGCCGACATCTATATTAATATTACTACCATAATTAGTAGTTTTTGAAAATTCATCTATATACGTATCCTTATCCACACTTACATTTAAAGTAGACAACGCCGTTACAGCGCCAACGCTAGAAATAAATATTATGGAAGCAGCTAAAATGATGCAAATAATAAGGATTACTGTAGGCCGCATTGTTTTTCCTCCTCCATTTTGTCCATTATTGTGTTAGCACCTTTTTCACCCGTTGCCCCATCTTTGCTGGCCGAGACCACCCCGTTTCTTCTTTCTCCACTCATTTTTTTCTTTGCCTGATAAATTTTATTTTGAGGTTCACGCCGTCCTCGCGCAGCCTACTTAAGTTCTAACCATAGGTTCTAACCAAAGGTAACTATGCAGATAGCTGAGAGGGGTTATAAATAGTTAACTGATGCAAACACTGCCCGTCTGAAGCAATAATGGGGTGGTGTTTCATTATCAGTTAAAGTTCACCTCACCCGTGATAAATGTTGCAGTCTCACTCTTCATCACATGGCGCTTAAACCGCTCGTAAGATTCTTCCGAGGTATACCGTAATAGTGTCTCATCAACTTAGTTTTTAGGCGACTATATATCCGTGGCTCACCCAGAGGAACTATCGAAGCTTCGCAAATGCGATCAAGCTCATCCTCACCCAGGAGTATAAGTTCATGGGTGGCGAGAAGATCCAGGACATGCTCGTCCATGATCTCCTCGAGTTCTATACCACGCATCTGCGGGAGGGCTGGCGACTTGATGCTGGCCAGACCGTTTGGGGGGCTGCACATGTGGATGAGAAACCGGGAGAGACCGAACGATCGAGAATACCCTAATGGTACCGGTAACCCTGATGATTGCGAGCGAGGAAGATCTGAGACTCCGTCTCACCGGCTATTCTGCGAAGGAGATACGGCGGTACCGGGTAGCCAGAATGCTGCAGGAGGCCTATGAGCAGGGTTGCGTGCTCAATTTTGCCGACGTGAGCCATCTCATCGGCGTGAGCGCGGGGAAGATCGGGAAAGATGTAAATGCGTATCTCACTTGTGAAATAATATATTGCCAAAATCGAGATAAAAACAGGGGAGGAGAAGGTGCTAGCGCATGAAAGCTGCCGGGATAGTGGCTTAGGGGCCATTACTCACTATTTATCATAAAAATAATAATTTTGAATCGTGTGAGGTGAAACCATGACGATAGAATTAAAAATAGCGGATGAAAAAGATGCAGAAGAATGGAACAAGTTAGTTGATATTTCTCCACATGGAACTATATTTCACACATGGAAATGGTTAAAGATTGCGGAGAAGTATACGAGCTTCAAACTCTATCCTATCATCGGATACAAAGGCACCGAGCCTATTGGTATTTTCCCTTTGTTTTATCAGAGAAAAGCGTTACTCAAGATGGTTTTTTCCCCGCCACCACATGCAGCAATACCTTACTTGGGACCCCTATTGGTGGAGTATGACGAATTGAAGCAAAATAAGAAAGAAGATAATCTTACAGGGTTCCAAAATAGTGCTAATCTATTTATATATAAAGAGCTTAGAGCTAATTATATTAACATAAACTTACCTCTGGGCCTAATAGATGCTCGTCCATTTATATGGGGTGGTTATTCAGCTGATCCAAATTATCACTACAGCTTCGATTTAAGCTTGGGGAAGAGTGTATTATGGCAAAGCTTAAAAAAACAAACGAGAAAAAATATAAAAAATGCTGTGGATAAAGTGGAATTGACGGAAGGAAAATCCACAGATTTAAGATTTATCTATTCCTCTCTTGAGCGGAGGTATAAAGAACAGAATAGAGTCTTTGGGGAGAGTTTTGACTATATAAATGACGTATATTTGAATTACAGTAATAATCTCCAGATTTTAATGGCGAAGATTGATGGAGAACCTATCGCGACCCTTGTGAATATATTTTACAAAGATAAAATGTTAAGCTGGGTTGGTAATGCAAAGACAAACTTGTCTGGCGTATATCCAAATGATTTGTTAATGTGGAAGAGTATCGAATATGGCTGTGGTGAGGGGTATCAGATATTCTATGAGATTGGAGCAAATACCCCGCGCCTTGCTCAATATAAATCCAATTTTAACCCATCGTTAGTTGTTGGTTTCACTATAAAAAAATCTTCACCCATTACAAAAGTTATAGAGCGTGCTTATTCTCATACAAGAAATTATATTATCGGAAAATGGTCATAATTAATGCGCCTTAGCATTAATGCTATCGTTGTTGCCCTTGCTTAGATCGGCGCGGCGAGTTAAGCAGGAATTGGCGAAGCAAGGGCTAAAACCGGTTGATAAAGCAGGCGCGATGCTCAGGATCGTCCTCATCGCGATGTTCTTCTCGGTGGAACTCTCGTACGTGCTCGCCGAACTGGAGCGGAAGAAGGAGCTTCTGGCGTTTGCTCCTGTGGGCGTACTCCCCTCCTTGCCCCAGCTCTATCGATTTCTGAGCGATTCGACGAGAGTCAGTTTATCGGTTTTGTCACAGGTGTCTTAAACGCGTTTTGCACAAAGAGAGGGCGAGGAGGAGCGATAGTGATCGATTCTACAACTTAAACGAGACAACGAGACAAGTTATTTTATTTTGTTCTTCTCCAGCTTTAGGAACGAACAGAGGAGCTATAACTTCAGCGAGACAAGTTATTTTGACCAAAAATGCCACGACTGAAGCTCTATCCCCTGTTCAGGGACCTCTTTAATTTCTGGGGTTTTAAGCTTTGCGGTCTCCGCGAAGACAAGGATCGTGTGACGCTGGTCTTGGATCGTACACGCTAATTGCCCCATCTGTGGCAAACGCTGCACTTCCATTGAGGATACCTATTCCCGGCAGATCAGAGACCTCGATCTCGGTCCGATGAAGTGCTTCCACCTCTTCACCGAACGGAAGATCCGGTGCCGTTGTGGCTATCGCGGCGTTGAGCAGCTGGACTTCGTGGATAAGTACGGCCCCTCTATCAAGCGCTTCGAGGACTATGTGGGCGTGTTGTGCGAGAAGATGACCCTCACCGATGCTGCCTCGGTCGCCGAGATCAACTGAAAGGCCGCGAAACGGATTGACAAGAAGAATCTGAGCCGACTGGTGACTGGGCTTGAAGATCTGAATCCAGAGAAACTCTGTATCGACGAGATCGCCTACGAGACGGGGCATCGCTATCTCACGGTAGTCCGCGATCTGGATATCGGACGAATCATCTCTGGGAGGGCGAGACGCGAAAGAAAGAAGCGCTGGATACCTTCTTCGCTGAACTCGGCGCGGAGAAGTGCGCAAACATCCGGGTCTGCGTCATCGACAGTGGGATCCTTATATCGCCTCGATTTGTGAGAACACGAATGCTGAGATCGTCTATGAATTGTTACACGTTGCTCAGAAGATTACTGATGCCGTTGACACCTTACGCCGACAGGAATTCGAGAAAGCCGACGCAGCAATGCGAAAGAAGTTCAAGAAGAAACGGTTCCTGATCCTGAAGCGCAGGAAGAAGTTGGATGAGGAAAAGCAGAAGACGCTGAAGACCTTAATGGCTGAGAATGAACGCTTATACTAGGCGTATCTGCTGAAAGAGCAGGCGCTGGACATCTTCGATGAGCGAGACGAAGCAACTGCGCTGCAGCGATTGGAGCGGTGGTTCGCGAACGTTAAGGTCGCAGGATTTGCTCCGTTCGAGACGGTCGCCCACGTCTTACCTCGACGGCATTCTGAACTATTTCAAACCGTAACTCCTCCTGTTTTACGTAATAGGTATGCACAGTTTCCCCAGTAAATCCCTAGTCTGTTTTTGTATCTCCGCGGTAAGCCAGCGATCCTGTATTTTGAGCCGGTACAGCCGTGCTAGATGCAGAAGGACATCTCCCGGGGAGTATTTCTTCAGGAGTGCATTATCTGCAAGGTGTCTATACAGCCGATAATAAAAAA
>Ga0129302_1001478_pt1 | contig 17484 bp, 13 predicted proteins | sample BlaSprsedimmetaG_FD_94476 | JGI IMG/M metagenome (GOLD analysis project Ga0129302, IMG submission 94476) | Hot spring sediment bacterial and archeal communities from California, USA to study Microbial Dark Matter (Phase II) - Blank Spring... | ecosystem: Environmental > Aquatic > Thermal springs...
ATTCAATGGTGTTAGATTTATGTAAAGCGATCGGGCGAAGGATCGATCCAGGCAAAAGTACCCTCGTATTGTAATGAACGAAAAAAAAATAAATGCAACCACGCAATTATGCGTGGAAGGATAAAAAAAATGGAAACAATTATCCATGCAATTATAGCGCACATTGAAAAGTTGAAAATTGAAGGTCGTGTACAGCGGTCGACAAGTAGCTACGCAATTCATTGCGTAGTCGTGAACAGCGTCCGGAAGGTCGTGCATAGCCATCGGAAGGTCGTGCACAGCGGTCGGAGGGTCGTGCACAGCGGTCGGCAAGTAGCTACGCAATTCATTGCGCAGTGCACCATGGATCAAGGATAAAGTATAAGATTTAAAGGTTGGTCGGAAGAATGTGAATTCAAAGAATAAGATTCGTCAATTTGAAGGAAAAAGTTGATGGATTTATGTTTAACCCTTAATTATTTTAAAAATGAAAAAAAACTTTAAGAACAAGTTCACGGCGTACCAGAACACAATTGGTATCCTGAACACCAAAAGCGGCGTGTATGAAGAATATCCGGTTGCAGTAGCGGCGGCGAATGAATTCCGGGAATTGGTGGAACAGATCAAAATCATCGGTGAAAGGATCGATTTTGATTACAGTAAATTAACCGCCAGGAAACAGCAGATCAAACATGAGCTGGCTGAAGCGGTGAGCGCCCTTGCTGCAGCGGTTTCGATTTACGCAGGGGAAATCAAAGATCCGGATCTGCAGGCGGTGTCCTCAAAAACCTATTCGGATATCAGGAGGGCTTCAGATTTCCAGACACTTGAACAGGCCAGGAGTTTACAGACCCTGGTTCTGCAGCATAAAGAGCAACTGTCTGCCTATATGGTCAGCGAGGAGGACCTGGCTGGTCTGAAAAGGCTCATCGAGGAGTTTGACGCCATCTATGTGAATAAGGAGGAAATCTTTTCAGAAAGCGTGGTGTACAACAGGCGGCTGGAACAGCTTTTCAAAGAGGCTGACCGGGTCCTTCGCAATAAGATCGATAAGTTCGTAAAAAAACTTAAACCGGTCAATGAGGACTTTTTTGACTCCTATTTCCAGGCCCGGGTGATTGTTGACCTGTAGAGAATCCTAAACCCTGAATTAAACTGAAGATTGGATCTTGCAGTGAATTCCCCCGGGAAAGGTTGAAGTACCGGGGGAAATTTTCAGGAAAACATTATCTTTGAGACAGCCAGTGACCCAGAAATCTTTATGAGTTTCAACTCAAATACCGTGACGATGGAGGCCCTCCGGAAGAGAGACCCCAATATGGTAAAGCGGATCTTTGAACGAAACATCCATTCACTGAAGTGGCTGATGTGGAAAAGCGGCATATCCGGGTATCTTCCGCACGACCTGTTCAACGATATCATGTTGAACATTTATATGATGACCGATAAACCGGATTTTCGTCTGACCTGCAGTATCGATACCTATTTTATTAAGATCGCGCAAAAGCATATAGCATATTTCAAATACAGGAAAGATCTGGAATATGCACCCATCATGACCGGTACTGAGGAGGCGGAAGAGATAGCGGACCCGGCACTGTACGAGGAGCTTTTCGAGATGAAAAACCTTCTGGAACTGGCCAGGAAAACGCTTCTCTCCATGCAGACGGCCTGCAAACGAATCCTGAACCTGGCTTTCCTGGGTTACTCAAACAGCGAGGCGGCGGCACGGCTGAAACGATCGGAAACAGCGGTCAGAACCCTGAAAAAGAAATGCAGAAAGCGGTTTATAGAGGCCATGAACGGTGATCCCTCTTTTAAAGATATCAGGAAGGACACTAATTTAAATAAAACAGACACAGCATGAAGCCGGAGTACACAGATTGGATCGAATCCTATATGGAAGGAGACCTTTCGACGGAAGAGCGCCGGGAGTTTGAGGAAGCCCTGAAAAAGAGTCTCGGGCTGAGAGAGGCATATGCCCTCCGGATGGCTGTGGACGATTTCCAGCAGGCTGCTGCCTGGATCCGGGAAATGGAGCAATCACCCGAATGGGATACCATTGACGGTGAAGCGGAGCGTGCGGTGAAAGCATTTTTTACCAGCGTATATCATGTGGACCTTAATAAGAAGACCGGGATTGAGAAATCCGGGCGGAGGAGAAGGATTGGCTGGATTTCAGCCTTAGCGGCGGCAGTGGTTATCCCGGTAGGATTGTTCTTTATCCTGACCAGCCGGCCAACGGTCACACCGGAGCAGTTTGCAGCGAATGTCCAAACGGTGACGTCGCTGGAGCTGACCGATCCGGAAATGCCCCGGGATATTTACAGGGAGATCTCTGCCGGGATAAAACAGTACGAGTTGAACGATTACAGTGATGCCATCGGGACCTTTGAAGGACTCTCCCCGTGGATGCAAACATACCCCGAGATATCGCTGTTCAGGGGACTGGTCCTCCTGGAGATGGGTGAACAGAAGCTTGCAATAAGGGCCTTCAGGGATTGTGCAGAGCACCGCGGCCCATACCGGAAATATGCACGATGGTTCAGCAGGATCGCCTGCCTGAGACTATTGGATCCCGACGCAGCCTTCCTGTTTTTTATCGAACGATCGGATTTTTTCCGAACCCTCCCGGAGGAAATGCAGAATCTCATCAAGGCCGTCAACCTGGTCAATACGGGACAGTGGACAGCTTACCGGGAGATGGTCCGTGCGGGTGCAGAGGGCCCGGTTATCCTGGAACGCGATGATATCATTGCCGCAGGGGTTTTGCTGGCGCTGTTTATCCTCTCCATACTGGCGCTCATAGATATCGCCCGTATGGACCTTCACCGGAAGGATTGGCTGCCACCGGTCCTGGTGCTGTTCTTCATCCCGGGCATCGGGGCACTTACATATTTCATTTTCCTGAGAAAACACGTTAAAGAACGCATACGAAACAAAACCTGAAAATTTTATTACCATGAAACCAAATGCACAAACCATTGATCCCAATATGATTCCAAATATCTTACAGACCGGGAAACGAAGATGGTTCATCCTGGCAGCAGTCATCCTGGCTACAGGCCTTGGCGGCATCCTGTTCGTCATGTCCTACCGTCCCGACAGGGTTACGGATTATCCACAGGAAGTGGCGGCAGTGCCGGCTGAACCGGTTTCACCTTCATCCTCCGATGGTCCGTCCGGATCTTCAGAACCATCCAGACCGGCGGGCGCCATCGGCCCGACCCAGATGCTGATTTTCCTGGCGTTCCCCCTGCTGGTGCTGGTACTGATCATTCCCGGCATGGCTTTCGCGGATATCTACTCCGGTGAATTTAAGGACGGAAGCCGGGGTTTCTGGATGGCGGTGGTCATCCTGTTCCTGACATTGGGTAGTCTGGTTTACCTGCTGGTCGGGAGAAAACAAAGGACCAGCAGGCGACGTCCGTGAGGAACAGGTTCCGGAGAATCAACCGGCAGGACCGGTTTCAGCGTTTGATTTTTACATAATTATGAAACTCTCCCAGTCTTATTCCGAACAGCAGGTTCTTCTCGATCCAGGAGAGGATCCGGTATTTTAACCGGTCGTGCTTATTTTTAACGGGATTCTGTGTGGGCGGATGACCCGTGTATCTTAACTGGTGCTCCCAGTCAAATTTTGCTATCCAGGGCGTCATGACCCCGGGATGGGTCCCGTCAAAACGGGTGAGTTTTTTCAGATTGCCGTAATCAAAAAGGACCTTGAACATCCCCTGTTTCTCCTGGCCTTCGACCATCTGTTTTCCCCGGTGATTCATACTGAACACCTTAATCTTATTGGTCATGATGCCGGGCGGACGGACCCATCCGTAATGAAACACCTCCGCATCCACCTCGGCAACCTTCAGCTTATAGGTTCTCTCGCTCCTGCGGTAACCGATCCCGTCAAAATCGGGTATCCTCCTGAAGGACTGTGCCGATTGCCAGGAGTGTATATCCGGATCATTCCGGATGATGCGTATTTCCTTCCTGTACCAGCAATGGCTGTCCTGAACATGATGGTAATCCCCCCAGAAATGCCGGTACCTGAAAAGAAGCCCTTCGATGGATTGATCCTCATAAAGTGCTTCACACCTTTCCCTGATAACCGGGAGATACTTTTCATGAATCACCTCATCCGACTGAAGATAAAACAGCCAGTCTCCCGTACACGCATTTTTTGCAATATCTGTCTGATGGGCATGCTCCATGCCACGGGGATATTTTTCTATGTCCCATACCGTATCGATAATCCGTATTTTGTCACTGCCTATATCGAGTATTTCAGAGCGGGTTGTATCATCCGGATCACTGTCTCCCAGTGCCACCACAAATTCATCCACAATGGGCAAAATCGATTCGATGGCATATCGCATCGGATAATACAGCTTATGGGCGTTCTTACCCATTGAAAATCCACTTATTTTCATACAATCAAACCATTTGCATTTTATGCAATTTGCGGTACAGTCCGCCCTTCCTGCTCAACAGCTCTTCATGCTTCCCTGTTTCAACGATCCGTCCTTCATCCAGCACCACGATCAGGTCGGCATGCTTGACGGTGGATAGCCGGTGTGCGATGACGATGGAGGTCCGGTTCTGCATCAACCTGATGACCGCATCCTGCACCAGTCTTTCAGACTCTGAATCGAGCGAAGAGGTTGCTTCATCGAGTATCAGAATGGGCGGATTTGCCAGCACCGCCCGGGCAATGCTGATTCTCTGCATCTGTCCCCCGGAAAGCCGGCCCCCTCCCTCACCGATCCCCGTTTCATACCCCTCCGGTGTACTGATAATGAATTCATGTGCATTGGCAACTTTCGCCGCATATTCAACCTCCTCAAAATCCGCATCCTCTGTGCCGAATGCAATGTTATTATAGAATGTGTCATTGAACAAAATCGATTGCTGGCTGACAATGCCCATCAGGCGCCTGAGTTCTTTCAATTTGTAATCCTTTACCGGGATCCCGTCAATAAGGATATCCCCTTCCGTGACATCCATAAAACGCGGCAGGAGATCGACGAATGTGGATTTGCCGGCTCCCGATTTCCCCACAAGCGCAACGGTCTGACCTTTTTTAATGGTAAGATTGATGTTTCTCAGGACACAATCCGCATCGTATTTAAAGGAAACGTTCCTGTACTCGATCGTCTCCCTGAAATCGTCAATGGGCAGGGCATCCGGTTTTTCAAAAATCTTCACGTCGGCAAGCAATAACTGATCAATCCGGTCGACCGAAGCCATCCCCTTCTGGATACTGAAATAGGCCGTGGAGAAGCTTTTTGCCGGGCTGATCACCTGCGAGAATATCACCAGGAACAGGATCAGGCTCTCGGAGGACATTTTGCTGTCACCGTTCAGAACGAGAAAACCGCCGTAGGCCATGATGACCATCAGGACAATAGTCCCCATGAATTCACTCACCGGGTTGGCGAAATAACGCCGCCGCATCACCTTTTTCAATAACCCTGTTAATCGTCTGTTTGCAGAATAGAACTTTTCCTCCATCTTCTTCTCTCCGTTGAATGCTTTTACAATCCTCAGTCCTGAAAGGGTTTCTTCCAGTATGGCCAGAAGTTCGCCCAGCCGCTCCTGTCCCCTGAATGAGGTTCTCCTCAGCGTACGGGCAAGCTTCCCGATTAAAAACGCGGCCACCGGAAGGATCAGTATAACGAAAAGAGTGAGCTGAAAGCTGATGGTAAAGAGCACGGCGATGAAAATAATGATGGTGATCGGGTCCCGGAACAGCATGGAAAACATGCTCAGTATGGAGACTTCAATCTCCTGCACATCACTGGATATCCTGGCAATCACATCTCCCTTCCTCGCCTCGGTAAAATAGGACAGGGGCAAGATCAATATCTTCCGGTAAATCTCATTTCGGATATCTCTGACAACCTTTGCCCGGATAGGGGCCAGCACATAGTTCGAAAGAAACATGAATCCGTTTTTTAAAAGACTGAAGACAATGACCAGGATACTGACCAGGATCAGGGCGCTGAATTTCCCGGAAACAGTCATCAGATTCGTCATCTGGTAGTTAAACGTATGGATAATATATTTCGTGCTGAGCTCAAAGGCCATCGGTTCGTTGACCATCGGCTGGTTGCCGAACAAAACCTGCAGAAAAGGAATGACCATGGCAAATGAAAAGAGTGCAAAGAATGCACCCAGGATATTATAAATAACGTTCTGAACAACATACCATTTATAGGGAATCAGGTATGCAAGCAATCGGAAAAATCTTTTCATAGTTTATACTATACTAACGAAAGAATCTTACAAACCTGTATAGGTCCATGGAGAAATTTGCAGTAACTCTTTCTTCACCTCATCACTAACCTTCAGCTGGCCGATAAAATCCATGATCGATTGCCGGGTAACAGGTGTGTTCGTCCTCGTAAGGGTAAGCAGTGTTTCATAGGGATTGGGGTATCCTTCCCTTCTGAGGATGGATTGAATGGCTTCGGCGACAACGGCCCAGTTTCTTTCAAGGTCGTGTTGTATGGCTTCAGCATTTACAATAAGTTTATGCAACCCTGTCAGCAACGACTGCATGGCAATCAGCGAATGGCCCAGGGGTAAGCCGAGATTCCTCAGGACCGTTGAATCCGACAAATCCCTCTGCAGGCGTGATACCGGAAGCTTCATGGCCAGGTGATCGAACAGGGCATTGGCAAACCCGAGGTTCCCCTCTGCATTCTCAAAGTCAATCGGGTTGACTTTATGCGGCATGGCGGATGAACCAATCTCTCCCTCTTTGATCTTCTGCTTGAAATAGTCAAGGGAAATATACATCCAGAAATCACGTGCCAGGTCAGTCAATATGGTATTGATCCTTGACATGGCATGGAATATGGCCGCCAGGTTATCGTAGTGTTCGATCTGGGTGGTTGGCCAGGATCGCCTGAGCCCGAGGGTCTTGTTAACAAAGTCTTCACCAAATGCGAACCAGTCGAAGGAGGGATAGGCCGCCACGTGGGCGTTCATGTTCCCGGATGCGCCGCCGAATTTTGCCGGCAAAGGAATTTCCTCAAGCTGTTCAAGCTGGGTATCCAGTCGTTCAATAAAAACCCGGATCTCCTTCCCGAGCCGTGTCGGAGAGGCAGGCTGACCATGTGTCCTGGCCAGCATCGGGATATCATCCCATGACGCCGCCATTTCCTCAAGCACCTGCAAAAGCTCATCCAGCAGGGGGAAATAGACGCTCTCCAGCGCCTCCTTCAAGGCGAGCGGAATAGCCGTATTGTTGATGTCCTGCGAGGTTAACCCGAAATGAATAAACTCCCTGTAATCCGATAATCCCCACGCATCAAACTGCTCCTTCAGAAAATACTCAACCGCCTTCACATCATGATTGGTCACCATCTCAATTTCTTTGATCCGCTCCGCATCCTTAAGGGAGAAATTGCTGACAAGAGCCCGTAATTTCTCCTGCCTGTCGACGGAGAACCCTTTTAATTGCGGTATCCCGAAGTTGCAAAGGGCCATAAAATACTCCACTTCAATCCTGATCCGGTACTTTATCAGGGCATACTCCGAACAGTACGCGGAGAGTTCCTCCACCTTCTGCCGGTAGCGGCCGTCGAGCGGTGAAACAGCAGTTAATGTATTTAATTTCATCTTGATGTGTTGATGTTCCATGCAAATTTAGCAGATTTTTTAAAGCAACAGGGAACATGCACCGGGAATTAAACAGGCAGTTACTCCGGATGATCCCTTCTATGATCAGCAATGGGGGCTGACAATATCCGGAGCAATCCGGGTGAAACGGACAACGGAGCCGACTCCGAGGGTAATGGCTTTGTTGATGATATCAGGGGATGGGATTTTGTCAAAAATCTACCATCCTCAAGCAGGGGGGAATGCGTTTGCAGAGTTTAAATTCATCATCAGATTGGTCATTCGGAATGAGGTGGCAGCGACTGGAACCGGGTCATAGCGGACTGGAAATCGTCAACCAGCTCCCTGAAAATCTCTTTTACGGTAGTGATCTTATCCGCCAGGTAAGCATTGCTGCCGGCAAAGGCGTAACCGCTTCTCATATTTCCTTTGTAGGCATTGTACAGGGCTGTGATGATACAATACGGACTGCTGGAAACATCGCATGTCCTGATACAGTGGAACGGACATTTTACCGGTCTTTTCAATCCCTGCTTCACTTTTTCGAGGAAACTGTTATTTATGGCCCTTCCGGGCATGCCGACAGGGCTCTGGATAATCTCCATATCGCTTTCCCGGGAATTGACATAAGCCAGTTTAAAACCCATTGAGGCATCGCACTCTTCCGTCGTTACAAAACGGGTTCCCAGCTGCACCCCTTTGGCTCCCTTTTGCATGATCTTAAAAATATCCTCGCCTGTGTAAATGCCTCCCGCTGCAATGACCGGTATCTCCTGATGGTAATCATCCTCGAAAACCCTGACTTCACTGACAACCTGGGGGACAATCTCTTCGAGGGAATAATGCGAGTCTTCTATCTGTTCTTTCCTGAAACCCAAGTGTCCGCCAGCTTTTGGTCCCTCGACAACAAAAGCGTCGGGAAGATAATTATACACCGATTTCCATTTCTCGCAGATCAGCTTCGCTGCCCTTCCTGATGACACTATGGGCACAAGTTTTGTAATACTTCCAGGCTTTAAAAAACCCGGCAGTTGCAGGGGTAGCCCTGCACCGGAAAATATGATATCTACTTTTTCAGATATGGCAGTGTGCACCAGGTCCGCAAAGTTCGACATTGCCACCATAATATTGACACCAATGATTCCTTGTGTCTTTTCTTTTGCCCTCCTTAATTCTGTTATCAGCCCTTCGATGTTGGCCTGGAGGTAATCGAGAGCAGGGTTCCTGTGCACAAAGCCCAGTCCTGCAGCCGAAATCACCCCCACACCTCCCTGGTTAGCCACGGCAACAGCCAGCCCTGAAAGGGAAATACCTACCCCCATACCACCCTGGATTATGGGGACAGGTATTGTCAATCCTCCTATTTTCAATTCTTTCATCCTGAATATCTCACTTTCATTTTTTTGTTGCCGGTAAAGGTAGGTAAACTAATTTGGTAATTAAATTTATATTGAAATAATTAAATGCTTTTTCAGACCGGACTCCCAATATCTGAACAGCCGATATAACCTTCTGAATATTTACCGGATTTTCTTCCGGAGTCTATAAATGGTCCAATGAGTCCGGTAATGATATTTTTTATAGAAGCTGATGGCAAATGGGATAAAATATTTGTTAATTTTGGAAACAACCATCGACCCAATGAAAAGCATCATTATAAAATATCTTGTGGGTATAACCATGATAACCGGCATATTCTGTTGTTTACCGGCACAGGATTCCACAATAAGGGATACCGTCCCTGCAGATGAAATCATTCCTTCCCGGCCATCTGATTCTGCAAAAAAAATCATCTATACATTCGATATAAAAGAGACCATTGCGGCCCCGGTCTGGAGAACCACCCGGAAGGCTTTTGAGGAAGCCGATTCCCTCGGAGCTTCCCTGGTGATCATCCACATGAACACCTATGGCGGTGAGGTCAGTGCGGCCGATTCCATAAGAACAAAAATTCTCAACGCCCGGATCCCGGTCAGTGTATTTATTGATGACAATGCAGCTTCTGCCGGGGCGCTGATTGCCATCGCGTGTGACAGCATTTACATGAAGCCCGGGGGAAAGATTGGTGCGGCCACAGTCGTTGATATGACCGGGGAGCAGGTTCCGGATAAACACCAGTCCTACATGAGGGCCACCATGCGTGCCACAGCAGAGGCCCAGGGCAAGGATACCCTTATCAGGAATGGAGACACCCTGCTGGTATGGAAACGTAACCCCCTGATTGCAGAGGCCATGGTCGATCCGCGGCTCTTTGTTGAAGGGATCAGTGATACCGGGCAGGTGTTGACATTCACCGCTTCTGAAGCGATGGAACATGGTTTCTGTGAAGGAACCGTGAACAATATCCGGGAAATCATCGCAAGGCATGGTATCCGTCATTACGAAATAAAGGAATACAAACCATCCGGGATGGATAAGGTCATCGGGTTACTGATAAATCCCTTTGTGAGCGGTATCCTGATCATGATCATCATTGGCGGCATCTATTTTGAGCTTCAGTCGCCCGGTGTGGGATTCCCGCTTGCCGCCGCGTTCATTGCCGCCCTGCTCTATTTTGCCCCTCTCTATATCGAAGGGCTCGCACAGTACTGGGAATTGTTAATCTTCGTTGCCGGGGTCATCCTCCTGCTTGTGGAGGTATTTGCCATACCCGGGTTTGGCATAGCCGGCATTGCAGGGATCATCGCCATTGTGACCGGCCTGACACTGGCACTGGTCGATAATGTCGTCTTAGAAAGAGAATTTACCGGTGCAGGCCTCTCAGCCCTGATGAAAGCGCTCAGCCTCGTGCTCGTCTCCCTGTTCCTCGGCCTGATACTGTCCCTCTGGGCAGCCAGGAAACTGCTGACGACGACCGGCTTCCTGCATCTCGCACTCGACAGCGAACAGGTTACCGAGAAAGGTTTTATCGGCGTCGAAACAAAACAAAAAGAGCTTGTCGGGATGACAGGCATCGCTCATACCGTACTGCGCCCGTCAGGGAAAGTGATGATTGACGATACGATTTATGACGCGAAATCGGAGTATGGCCTGATTCAAAAAGGAGAGCCTGTTAAGGTGATCCGTTACGAAACCGGTCAACTTTATGTGGTAAAAACCTCCTGACATGATCATCAGGGATTTTCAGAACAGCGATTATCCTGAAATTGTAAAACTCTGGCAGGAAACCGGTATCGCCGATGAAAAAAGAGGCGACACCAGGGAGGTCATTGAACAATGCCTGTCGATCGGAGGAAAACTGCTGGTCATGGAAGATGACAAAGCGGGGATGATTATTGGTACCTCGTGGATGACTTTCGACGGCCGACGAATCCACCTCCACCATTTCTGCATCAAACCGGCCTGCCAGGGGAAAGGCCATGGAAGCACATTAACCGAGGCCTCTCTGAAATATATCAAATCGAAGGGGGCCCAGGTAAAACTCGAAGTACACGCCGGTAATATCATTGCCAGGAACCTGTACGAGAAATACGGATTCTTCCGGTTTGACGATTATCTCATCTACATGATCCGCGACGTTAAAAAGATCCCTTTTTAACTTCGGGAAACCGCTCCTGCCGGTAATAGGCCATGACCGACAGGCCAATCAATGCCAACACCAGGGCATAAAAATACCATGGCAGGGTAAACGGGGATCCCCCGGCATAGGAGTGGATGCCCCCGAGAAAGTAATTGACCCCGAAATAGGTCATCAGCACCGAGCTGAAGGCGAAAAATGAAGCCAGGTTAAAGGCATAATTCCCTCTTAACCCCGGGATGTGGTGCATATGGGCAACAAACGCAAAGACAAGCACCGTTATCAGGGCCCAGGTTTCCTTGGGGTCCCAGCCCCAGTATCTCCCCCAGGATTCATTGGCCCATACACCTCCCAGAAATACCCCGGCCGTCATAAAATAGAGACCGATGATCAGGGTCATGTGATTGACCCTGGTCAACTGCTGAATGACCTCTGCAATTTTATCCCTGTTACGGTGATTCAGGATGGCGAAAAAAACCAGGGCGATAAGCCCAAGGAAAGATGCCAGCCCCAGAAATCCGTACCCCGCCATGACCACGGTCACATGAATGGTGAGCCAGACCGATTGCAGAACCGGGACAAGGTTGGTGATCTCCGGGTTCATCCAGCTCATATTTGCCACGATTAATGATAGTGAAGCAAGCGATGCCGTGATCCCGATGGCAAAGCCCGAGCTCTTCATGAATATCAGTCCCGCCAGCAGGAAGGCCCACGACACGAAGATCATCGACTCATACCCGTTGCTGAGGGGCGCATGTCCGCTGATGTACCACCTGGCGAAAAAGGCCAGGGTATGCAGGCAAAAGGCAACAACCAGATGAATGACCCCTATTCTGAACAGGTAACCGGCCGTTTTCGAATGCCGGAAGGTCCTGATAAATTGCAGTACCAGAAGTGTCAGGCCAAAAATTCCGTAGAACCTGCCCAGCCGGGGAAAAATATGTATTCTGTTGTAAAGCATCTCGACCCGCTTCTTCCCTGCTTCAGGAACCATGTCCGGGAACTTTTCCTGGTAGCCGGCGATCATGTTCAGACAGTCTGATGCAGTGGCATAATTTCCCGCCTGCACCTGGTCGAGATAATTCAGAAACACCACGCCGGCAGAGTCCGCTTCTTCGGCATCTCCTGAAAGAACTTCCGAGACAGAGTACCACCGGTTGTTTTCTGTCTTCTCTGAAGGAAATATCCTTAACAGGCTTCCCGATTGAACCAGGTACATGGCATTGATCCGGTCATCCAGTCTGATCACCTCTTTATCGAGATCATCCCTTAAGGCCGCCTCTTTTGCGTAAGCGCTGTTAACCGAATTATAAAGCAGGTAACCGCTTCCTGAACCGTTAAAAAAATCATTGAAACTCAAATACTCTCCTTTATAACCGAATATGCTCTGCAGTTCAGGATGCTTAACCCTGAAGAGCGGCTGATTTTGCCAAGCCTCCGGATACAGGACCATTCCCAGGAGGACCTGGTCGGGAGTATACTTCTGATACCCTGATTTGCCCGTAACTTTCCGGGTAACCTCATCCGACAGGGTATTCATTGGCTTGAACCGCCCTTCCTTTCCCTGCACCCAGAGCTTTCCGAATTCAGAAGCCACCCTTTTTGGCGGCACCAACGGTTGGGCGAAGATCCCTGAGCCTGAAAACAGCAGAAAAATGATCATCATACCCGCCCCTTTCGTTTTCATACCGGCTGAGAATCCGGCCAAACGGGAGAACCGGGTACCGCGTCTGAAAAGGGAGAGAAACATGCCGGCAATCAGTAAGATATACCCGGCATAGGTTACCGAAGTTCCCCACCTGTCCTTATTCACCGAGAGAACCGATCCTTTCTCGTCGGTATCATAGGACGACTGGTAAAACCGGTATCCCCTGTGCTTCAAAACATTATTCATATAGATGCGCCGCTCTTCCTCGATCCCCATCTTCGCATCCAGGAGTACCACCTCGCTGGCAAAGGAAGAGGGACTGTTGGAACCGGGGTAACGTTCGACCCTGAATTCCCTCAGAACCAGTTCAAATGGGATAGGAATTTCCTTTGATCCGTAAGTAATGGCGTATTCCAGGTCACCCATGGTACCTGAAACCGGTATGCCGGTCACCCTGCCGGTTCCGGCGACAAACTGTTCGGAGACCATTCCCCGGTATGTGATTTCCAGCCTGACGGCATCCGGCAATGCCCCCCCTCCCTGTTCAGGGGCCCTGACAAACTGCACGCCGGCTGATGGGAGGAATCCCTGCAGTGCAATGCTGAAGTGCCCGAAAGAATATAATGTACCCTGGACAAAGGGTATCGTATCATCGGGCTCATAGGTAACTGCAAAGGTATCCCCCATTTTCACAGCGGTTACCCTTGTTGAGGCGAAACCATATAATGCATCTCCTTCTGAAAACAGCCGGAGGATAGCCGATGAATCTGTCTTATTAAAACTGATATCCATCCCAAACAACTTCCCGGACTCCCCCGACGGAATGCCCAGGGGCATCCTCCGGTCGGACAGGGCAACCAGTTGGACAAAAGGTTTCCCGCCCGGCACCGGCACGTACTGTTCAACTGCATTGGAAATAAAACCTGTCGACCGGATGGTCACCCGTTCATCACCCACCTTCATCCGGGCTCTGTAACGCTTTGGGGTAAGTTCAGAAAGCCTGGCCGGCTTCATATCCGTTGCCGTATGATGGCCCGTCCTCAATGTAACCTTTAACCAGACATCATTGCTGGTCATATGCGAAGAAGATTCCCCCTCCCTGATATGCATCCATCCTTCATAAGAGATGAACCGGGTAATGCCGGCACCAATTAATATCAGTGCAAAAGAGAGATGGAAAACAAATACCGTAATTTTCTCACGGTTAAAGGTCCTGAACCTGATGACAGTCCCCGCCACATTGATACCGACAAGCAGAAGAAGTACTTCAAACCAGTGTGTCCCGTAGATAACGGCCCACGCCGCGGATGTCCCGTAACTGCTCTCAATGAATGTTGCCAGGGCAAGGACAACGATAAATATGATCAGCAGGAAACCCATGAATGGCATGGAAACCAGAAATGAAAGTTTCTTTAACATATCAGTTATTTAACAGGCTGAAAAAAATTGAGCAGAAAGATATCAAATTCAATTGAAATTTAATAAGGAACCAGACTGGTAAACAATAAAACTGACCAGCCAGGCAAGCGCAGTGGTATAAAACAGGACAAACAACGGCCACTTCCAGCTTCCCGCCTCCCTGCCCACAGCCGTAATGACAGCCACACATGGAAGATAAAATAAGACGAACAGCATAAAAGACAATCCTGAAAGGGCGGTGTACACCTTTTCTCCTGTTCTCGGCCCGGAGGTATAAACCTGCTGTTTAATTTTTTCCTGGAGGGAAACATTGGCCTCCTCCCCTTCCCCTGTCTGGTAGAGGACACCCATGGTACTGACGACGACTTCTTTGGCAGCAAACCCTGAAATCAGGCTGATACCCATTTTCCAGTCAAACCCGAGCGGCCTGATAGCCGGTTCAATGGCCTGCCCGATTTTCCCGATATAGGAATGGTACTGCCGCTCAGCTTCTCTTTCCGACTGCAATTGTACCATTTCCTCCGTTGACTGCGATCCGGCTATCAATGCATCAAAATCCCTGCTGAACTCCACTTTCCTGGGGAAATATCCAAGTGCCCAGATAATGATCGATGCGATCAGGATGACACCCCCCATCTTTTTAAGGTACTGGGCACCTTTGAACCACATATGCCTCAGGATTAAAACAATTCCGGGCCTCCGGTAAAGGGGGAGCTCCATGACAAAAGGGGCCTCCTTATGCCTGAAAAGCGTATTCTTGAATATGATCGCCATTAAAAGTGAGAACACAATTCCCACCATATAGAGACCGAAAATCACGTTCCCGGCGTTATTCGGGAATATGGCCCCGGCAATCAAAACATAGATCGGTAACCGTGCACTGCACGACATAAAGGGTATAATCAGCATGGTGAGCAGTCTGTCGTTACGGTTCTCCAGGGTACGCGTGGCCATGATGGCCGGGACATTGCACCCAAACCCCATAATCAGGGGGATAAACGACTTGCCGTGCAAACCAAACAGGTGCATCACCCGGTCCATGATAAAAGCTGTCCGGGCCATGTACCCGGTATCTTCCATAAATGAGATAAAAAAGAACAGGATCAGTATATTGGGAAGAAATACGATCACACCGCCAACCCCTCCAATGATCCCGTTGATGATCAGGTCTGCAAAAATTCCTTCCGGCAACAAACTTTCAATAAAACTGCCCAGCAGGTTCACCCCGGATTCAATCCATCCCACGGGATAGCGTCCGAGTGTAAAAGTGGTGTGAAACATCAGGTACAAGAAGGCGAGGAAAATCGGGAACCCCAGGTACTTATTCGTGAGGATTTTGTCAATCCGTTGCGAACGGTTCAATCCGGGATCTTTTCCGCTCTTCTTCCAGGTCTCCTTTAAGGCTCCGGCAAGAAATCCATACCGTGCATCGGCAAACTGGGTCTGAGTATCTTCCCTGTATAAATTCTCCAGTCTTTCCGTCTCCTCATGCGCCATTTTCTGAATGGACTGAAAATTCTTTGCCCCAGAAAGCAAATAGGCGCAATTGTCATCTTTCTCCAGCATCTTAATGGCCAAAAACCTGGAGGAATAGCGGTCGGTGATTTCAGGTGTTTCACGGATAAGATCCTGAATGGTCATGATGGATTGCTCAATCTCGGCTCCGTAATTAATATGAATGTGCCTGATGGCAGGGTCCTTATCCTCATATACCCGAATAACGTGATTCAGAAGCCGGTAGATACCTTTGCCTTTAGTGCCGATTGTCGGTACAATCCGTACCCCAAGTATTTTGCTCAGGTAATCGATATCAAGCCTGTCACCCTTTTCCAGCAGGTCATCATACATATTCAGGGCCACCACGAGGGTTATATCCATATCGATCAGCTGGCTGGTCAGGTAAAGGTTCCTCTCAAGATTATTGGCATCAATCACATTCACAACGATGTCCGGTTTATTGTTGAGGATGTGTTCACGGACCACCAGTTCCTCTTTGGAATAATCGGAAAGCGAATAGGTACCGGGAAGGTCGGTGATATTAAATGTATAACCCCTGTGCCGGAAACGGGCCAGCTTTGATCCCACTGTAACCCCTCCGTAATTGCCGACATGCTCGTGTGATCGTGATATTCTGTTATATAAGGTGGTTTTCCCGCTATTTGGATTGCCCACGAGGGCAATATCAATGATCTTCTTATCCAGCCTGGCCCCTTCTCTTTTAAAATATTCTGAAATTTTACCGTTTACGATCTCTCCCGGAACAATCTGTGAAATTTCCTGACCTGTCACCACTTCAACCAATTCAGCTTCACTGCGCCGGAGGGATACATTGCTTTCAAGGATCCTGAATTCAACAGGATCCATCAGCGGTGCAGTCTTGATTACCGTAACAAGCTTTCCTTTAACAAAGCCCATTTCGGTGATCCGTTTTCTGAATGCACCCCTTCCACGGACCCTGGTGATGATGCCTGATTCTCCCGTATATAAATCGTTAAGGGTCATCGGTTATTTCCGCTTTCCTTTAAAAACATATCCCAGACTCTCAATGGTTTGCCTGATCGTGTTCTCATCCTGGTTCTCGCCGCTTACCTGTACCAGGTTTCTGCCGGGATCAGCCACAACAGCAGAGATATTGTCAAGGCTCTTCAAACCGTTTTCAACGGTAACCTTACAATGGTTGCAGGTCATCCCTTCAACCTTATATTCAACCGTATCCATAGCATTTATTTTAACGTCAGCCATATCATCCCGGGTTCTCCTTCTCCGGATAAATTTCTGAAGATAGCCGTTTAAAACAAGCATTGCCAGGAGCGCTGAAGCGGCCCATTTGATCCAGCCCGCACCCATATGGTGCCCGGCATCATGCAGGTGCATCGGGAGATAACCGGTTATCCATTGACGGGGAATAAATTCATTAATCAGGATTCCGAAAAACAGCGCCCCGCCGATAATGCTTGCCATGTAAAGCCATAAGGTACGTTTCCCCATTGTGTTTCCGATCACGGCCATGGTGGCAATATTGGTTGCCGGTCCGGCCATCAGCAAAACAAGGGCAGCGCCGGGGGACAATCCTTTCATCAATAAAACCGCCGCAATGGGTACGGAACCCGTTGCACAAATATACAAAGGGATTGATGCCAACAGCATCATAAACAGGGAAAGATATTCATTGGAAATGCCGGCGGTGAAAAAATCATCCGGTATCAGTACTGAAAGCAGGGCGGCAAGCAACAGGCCGATGATTAACCATTTCGCAATATCCTGAAGCAATTCAACAAATCCGTACTTGAATACC
>Ga0129302_1001479_pt1 | contig 17480 bp, 17 predicted proteins | sample BlaSprsedimmetaG_FD_94476 | JGI IMG/M metagenome (GOLD analysis project Ga0129302, IMG submission 94476) | Hot spring sediment bacterial and archeal communities from California, USA to study Microbial Dark Matter (Phase II) - Blank Spring... | ecosystem: Environmental > Aquatic > Thermal springs...
CCTCGGGGGCGCTCATCTCCGGTTTAAGATCATAGGTGGCAACCTGGCGGGCCGAGGGGATCAGGGCTCGCTCCTCCCCGGGAAAGGGCTCCTCACGACCGCCGTTGAAGAAGTAGGTCACATGGGCATACTTCTCGGTCTCAGCTATCCGCAACTGCTTCAGGCCATGGCGACTGACCTCCTCCCCCAGAATCCGTTCCAGAGTCTGGGGTGGGAAGGCCACCGGCAGCGCGAAACCCTTTTCATAGCTGGTCATGGTGACCACTCCCCCCAGGAGGGGGCGGCGGGGGCGGGCAAAACCGCTGAAATCGTCGTTAATCAGGGCGCTGACCAGTTGGCGAGCCCGATCGGCGCGAAAGTTGAAAAAGATCACCCCGTCGCCGTCCCGCAAGGATGCCGGCGGAGTTCCATCGGGGTGGCTAATCACGGTGGGTTTGATAAACTCATCACTTTCACCCCGCCCGTAAGCATCCCGGACCGCCGTCAGGGGGTCGAGGGTGGTCCGTTCCGCCCGGCCCTCCACCAACGCCTGCCAGGCCAAGGCCACCCGGTCCCAGCGTTTGTCCCGGTCCATGGCATAGTAACGGCCGCAAACCGTGGCGACCCGGCCGACCTTGAGGCGATCCAGGGCCGCGACCAGGGCTTCCATGTAGCCCAAACCGCTCTGCGGCGGGGTATCGCGGCCATCCATGAAAGGATGGACAAAAACCCGCTCGACCCCCTGGCGAACCGCCATTTCCAGCAGGGCCACCAGATGATCGATATGGCTGTGGACCCCGCCGTCGGAGAGCAGGCCCAACAGGTGGAGGGCCGATCCCCGCTCCCTCACCTGGGTCATCAGCGCCGTCAGAGCGGGATTACTGAAAAAACTCCCCTCCCTCACCGCCAGGCTGATCCGGGTGAAATCCTGGTAGACGGTGCGCCCGGCCCCGATATTGAGGTGACCGACCTCGGAGTTGCCCATCTGCCCCTCGGGCAGCCCCACCGCCCCGTTGTGGGCGACCAGGGTGGTGAAGGGGTATTCCCGTCGCCAGCGATCCATGTTGGGGGTGGCGGCCAGGTGTACCGCGTTGCCGGGACCCGGCGGCGCCTCGCCCCAGCCATCGAGAATGGCCAGCAGCACCGGTCGTACTTTACTATTCTTCATCCCGGCCCCCATCGGAACTGACCTTGACGGCGTCGTGCCAGAGCCCGTCAAGATCGTAAAATCCCCGCAGATCACGGTAAAAGATATGAACCACCAGGTCGCTGAAATCGAGCAGCACCCAATGACCCTCGGCCAGACCTTCGGTATCGCCAGTTTTTAGACGCTTGGGGGAGAGGACCTCATCCACCGCCTTGGCCAGGCTCTGAACATGGCGGGTGGAGCGACCACTCATGATCAGCAGGTAATCGGTGTAGGATGAAAGCCCCCGAACATCGAGAATCACCAGATCCTCCGCCTTTTTCTCCAAGGCCGCTCCGGCGGCGATCCGGGCCAGCTCCACCCCGGAAAGGTCTTCTAACGCTCCGGCAACTGCTTTTATGTGCATTCCTCTGGTCCCAATTAGGTGGAAATCACAAGGTTTGACTAAATTGCGCTCAAAGATCCGCATCATATATCGCCGACGCCCTGGGTGCAACCGGGAATCCCGTCGGCCCGGCCAGATTTCGTGATCGCGTGCCACCCGGTAAAGTGCGCTTTGACTTCCGAGGGTTGTGGGGTTATAATCACCGGTCTTCTTTAATACCCTTTTTGTGTTTCCATCGCGAAGAAGGGAAAATTTCCCGTGAAACAGGAGTATCCATGCAAAGCTCGTTGAAATGGAAGATCGGCCTGCTCTTTGTGATGATCTTTTTCTCCATCGCCACCGTATTGCCTTCGCTGTCGGTGGCGGTGCCCGACTGGTGGAAAAAATATCTGGCCCCGGAAGGGTTGCGCCTGGGCCTGGATCTCCAGGGCGGCATGCACTTGGTGCTGCAGGTGGATATTGAGCGGGCCATCGCCAACTCTCTGGACCTGGCCGCCGAAGAGCTGCGGGAGGTGATGCGGGAGCAACAGGTCACCCTGGTGCGGGCCCGCACCACCGATCCCCAAACCGCCATCTTCACCCTGCCCAACATCGGAGCCCTCAATGCCGTGCAACGCACGGTTAGCGAGGATTTTCCCAACCTTACCATCCGGGTCGAAAGCGAGGAGGGTACCTTCCCCCGCGTCTTCATCAAGCTGGATGAAGAGCAGGTCGATTTCATCGAAAAAAATGCGGTCCGCCAGTCCCTGGAGATTATCCGCAACCGGATCGACCAGTTCGGGGTGGCTGAACCGGTGATTGTCCGCCAGGGAATCAACGAGATCGTGGTCCAGCTGCCCGGGGTGCGTGATCCGGAGCGGGCCATCGATCTGATCGGCCAGACCGCCCAGCTGGAGTTCAAACTGGTGGACGACTCCCAGGCGGTCAACCTCCAGCAGTTGATCACCCAGGCGGTGGAGGCCGGGCAGTGGCAATGGGGCGAAGATCGCCGCAAGCTGAACCTAGCCCTGCGGGGAATGTTGCCTGATGACCGTGAAATCTACTTCCATCGCAGCGTTGACCGCCAGACCGGCCAGGAACGGATCGAGCCGATTCTGCTTTACTCCACCTCCCTGATGACCGGAGAGATGGTCCGCGACGCCCGGGTCCGGGTGGGCGGCACCTTTAATGAGCCCTATGTCAGCCTGGATCTGACCAACCGGGGCGGCCGGGTCTTTGGCCAGATCACCGAACGGAACGTGGGCCGCCAACTGGCCATCGTCCTCGACGAGGTGGTCCGTTCAGCGCCGGTGATCCGGGAGCGGATTTTAGGCGGCAGCGCCCAGATCTCCGGCGGTTTCCGCCATGAAGAGGCCGCCGACCTGGCCATCGTGCTGCGGGTTGGCGCTTTGCCCGCCCCGGTGGAGATTATCCAGAACCTGACGGTGGGAGCCTCGCTGGGGCGGGATTCGATCCAGCGGGGGCTGATCTCGGGGCTCTTCGGGGCCCTGCTGGTTTCGATGTTCATGGTGATCTACTACCGCCTCTCGGGGGTGATCGCCAACGCTGCCATGGCCTTGAACATACTCTTCATCTTCACCGGCCTGGCCATGATGCAGGCCACCCTGACCCTGCCCGGGATCGCCGGCATCATCCTGGCCATAGGTATGGCGGTGGATGCCAATGTGCTGATCTTCGAGCGGATGCGGGAAGAGTTCGCCCTGGGTAAAACCACCAAATCCGGCATTGAAGGAGGGTATGGCAACGCCCTCTCCACCATCGTCGATTCCCAGGTAACCACCCTGATCACCGCCCTGGCCCTCTTTCTCTTCGGCACCGGGCCGATCAAAGGTTTTGCCGTCACCCTCTCTTTGGGGGTAACCTTCAACCTGTTCACCACCCTCTTCGGCACCAAACTGGTCTACGATTTTCTCCACTCCCGGCGTCTTCTGGGTGAGTTGCGTTTCCTCAGTTTGCTGACCAACCCCGGCCTCGACTTCATGCGCCTGCGCCGGATCGCCTTCGTTTTCTCCGCCGTGCTGCTTCTGCTGGGCACCGTGGCCCTGGTGGAGATCGGCCGGGGCACCGCCAATCTGGGGGTCGATTTTGCCGGCGGCACCATGGCCCAGTACCGGGCCGAGCGGCCCTTCACTCTGGCCGAGGTGCGCAGTGCCCTTAACCAAGCCGGCCTGGAAAGCGCCCAGCCCCAGCATGTGGAGGGGGAAAACCGACTGATCGTGCGCATCAAGGAGGAGCGAGCGGTGGTGGGCGATCTAACCGCCACCGTAACCGCCGCCTTAAACGAATATTTGGCCGACAAGGGTTTCGCCCTGGAAACCCAATCGGAGATCGGCTCCGCGATCAGCGATACCCTGCGCAACAAGGCTCTGCAAGCGATCTTCATCGCCCTGCTGGGGGTAATCATCTATCTGGCCCTGCGCTTCGACCTGCGCTTCGGGATGGCGGCGGCCATTACCACCTTCCATGATGTGCTGGTGGTTCTGGGCCTCTGCTGGCTACTCAACATCGAGATCACCCTGCTGATCGTCACCGCCCTGCTGACTCTGGCCGGCTACTCCCTCAACGACTCGGTGGTGGCCTTCGACCGCATCCGCGAAAACCTCAAAAAAAGGCCCCTGGAGTCGATGCGAGATGTGATCAACCGCAGTATCAACGACATCATGGGCCGGACCATCATCACCTCCATGACCACCGCCCTGGTGCTGCTCTCCCTGCTGATCTTCGGCGGCTCGGTGATCAACGACTTTTCCCTGACCCTGCTGATGGGCGTTATTATCGGCACCTTCTCCTCAATTTTCGTGGCCAGTCCGCTGCTGATGCTGCTGCCTGGGGGAGATCAACGACCCGATGAAACCGGGCTCCAGGGAGATGGCGCCCAGGTTTGAAAACAACCCGAGGTTTAAAGGAGCAAACCCATGAGCATCAAACCGCCGGAGGAGCAGGTCCAGCCCCTGCAGGGAGAGGAACAGTTCGCCTTCGACTGTGGCCCGGACCTGAGCTGCTTTACCGAGTGCTGCCGGGCCCTGGATCTGGTCCTGACCCCCTACGATGTCCTCCGCCTGCGCCAAAATCTGGGGATCACTTCGGATCAATTTCTTGAACGCTACGCGATGGTGGAGGCCAGCGAGGATGAAGCCTTCCCCATGGTCTTCCTGGCCATGGTGGATGACGGCCGGGCCAGCTGCCCCTTTGTAGCCGTCTCCGGTTGCACGGTGTACCAAGACCGTCCCGCCGCCTGCCGAGCCTACCCGCTGGGCCGGGGTCTGCGCCTGACCGGCTGTGACGGCCGCAAGATCCAGGAGCTGTTCGTGTTGGTGCGAGAGCCCCATTGTCGCGGTTTCGAGCTGGACCGGAAGAAAGACGCGGCCACCTGGATGGACGGCCAGGGGCTCGCCGCCTACAACCGGGTCAGCGACGCCTTGCTGCCGTTGCTACGCCACCCCAAAATTCAACAGGGCTGGCGGCCGACCCCGGCCCAGAAGGCGCAGTATCTGAAAACCCTCTACCAACTCGAGCACTTGCAGGAACAACTACTGGCCGGGGAAGCGGACCGGTTGGTCGCCGCCGACCCCCAAGGCCGGGCGGCAACCGAATTGGCCGCGCTCGACGAGATGGAACTGCTGCTGGTCGCCATCGACTGGCTACGCAATGAATTCAAGCTTTAGGGCCGGGAAAAGGCCTTTTGCAAGGAGACGCCGACATGAATAAAGCGGTCAAGGCCATCGTGATTACCGGCTACGGGACCAACTGCGAGGTGGAGATGGCCCAGGCCTGCAGGTTGGGCGGGGCCGATCAGGTGGATATCGTCCATATGAGCGAACTGCTCCATGGTGAATTCACCCTGGATGACTATCACCTGCTCAACCTGCCCGGCGGCTTCCTGGACGGAGACGACCTTGGGGCCGGCCAGGCCGGCGCCCACCGCCTGCGCCACGCCACGGTAAAACCCGGCGGCGAGCCGATCCGTGATCAGCTCTACCGTTTTATCGAGGCAGGCAAGCTGATCATCGGGGTCTGCAACGGCTTTCAGCTGATGGTCAAAATGGGTCTGCTCCCCGGCTTCGACCACCGCTACGATCGACGCCTGGTCAGCCTGACCCATAACGACTCCAGCCGCTTCGAGGATCGCTGGGTCAACCTGCGGATCGATCCCGAAAGCCCCTCTGTTTTCACCAGGGGACTGGAGCAGCTCTATCTGCCGGTGCGCCACGGAGAAGGCAAGTTCGTTCCCGCCAGCGAGACGATCCTGGGCATGCTGGAAGAGAACCACCTAATCGCCATGCGCTATGCCGATCCGGAAACCGGAGAGGCCACCATGCGCTATCCCTGGAACCCCAACGGCTCCCCCGCCGGAATCGCCGGCATCTGCGACCCCAGCGGCCGTCTCTTCGGCCTGATGCCCCACCCGGAGGCCTTTCTCCACCGGGTCAACCATCCGCGCTGGACCCGTGAACAGCTGCCGGAGGAGGGCCAGGGGGTGGCACTTTTCCGCAACGGGATCGAATTCATCCGGGCCAATGTGCTGTAAGCGGACAGGATGACGGCACCCAGAGGCCATCGTCTGGCCAGGCTGATCCTGGACTTGCGGACACCTATGCTCTACCTGGGTATCCTGCTGGTGGCCTCCACCGCCGCCTTCACCGTGGTTTCACCGCAAGCCCTCCGCTTCCTGCAGACCCATCTGAACCAGGAGCTGGCCTATTTCACCGTCACCGATCCCTTCCTGGCCCATGTCAGGCTGGGGCTGGGACTGGCCATCTTCGTCACCGTGCCGCTCTTTTCCTGGTGGTTCTGGAAGGCCATGGCCGGACCCTTCAAGCTCACCCGCACCACCCGTATCTGGTTCGTGCTCTTCAGCTGTCTGCTCTTTTATGGCGGCACCATCTTCTGTTTTATGGTAACCCTGCCCCTGGGGGTTAATTTTCTGCTGGGCTATCAATCCGAGCAGTTGCAGGCGGTGATCGCGGTGGGCAAGTTCGTCACCTTCGTCACCGTCTTTGTTCTGGCCTTCGGCTTTATTGCCATGCTGCCGATCTTCATGGTCTTTGGAGCCAAGAGCCGTTTGCTGACCAGAAAAAGCTTCGAGCGCAACCGGGGCTACGCGGTGCTGATCATCACCATCATCGCCGCCCTGATCACCCCCACGCCGGACGTGGTCAACCTCTCCTTCATGGCCGTGCCGATGTATCTGCTTTACGAATCGGGCATTATTATCATCAAGCTGCTCAAAATCGAGTGACCACCCGAGACAGGATCAAGATGCCCCGCCCCTACCAGTCAAAAGAGAATAATCCGGTCAAGGCTGTCATCCTGCTTTTACTGGCCCTGCTGGCTCTCTGGATGCTGCTGAGCCCCTACGGTCTCTGGCAATATTCGAAAATTTCCCGGGAACTGGCGAGCCTGAAAGCGGAAAACAGCCGGCTGGAGCAGGAAAATCGGGATCTGCTCATCGAGATTGAAAAATTACGTAACGACCCGGAATATATTGAAGAGGTGGCCCGCCGCCAGCACGGGCTGCTGAAAAAAAATGAAATGATCTTCAACTTCAGCCGCTGAGTCGCTTTTTTCCCCGCCGGTTACGGCCTGGTCGCCGGGCTTCCAGTTCGGCCACCTTTTTTTCCAGATCCTCACTGAGCTTGACCCGCCCTTCCAGTACGCAACCCCGGCGACCAGGGATACAGTCTGATTTCAATTTTTGGCAGTTATTCAAATTAAAATCGTAGTTACGGCAAGAAAAAGTCATGAGTCAGGGCTCCCGTTTGTGTCCTGGGCTTAAGGATAGTCGCTGAAAACAAGAGATCCGCTGTTGCGGCCGATCTCCCGCCAGGAGGCTACCGGGAAGGTGAAGGCCGCCAGCCCGCAGGGGGGAATGGTGCCGATTTTTTCCCCGCCCAGCCACTCCGCCAGCAGGGAGATGTAGGGGTTGTGGCCCACCAGCATCACCCTGGCCAACTGGTCGTCAAAGGCCTGGATCAGGCTCAACAAGAGATCCAAGGCCTCGTAATAGATCTTCCCGTCATAAACGATCCGGTCCACCGGATAACCCAGGGATTCGGCAAAAATCGATGCGGTCTGGCGGGTTCTCCGGGCGGGACTGGCCACAATCAATTCCGGGAAAAAAGCGTGGTCACGCAAACGCTGGGCCATCACCGGGGCATCGGCCAGACCGCGTTGATCAAGCTCCCGTTCAAAATCACCGGCCTGGGCATTCTGCCAGCCGGCTTTGGCGTGCCGCAGCAAACAAAGCGTCTTCATGGCCATCTCTCCCCCTGGGTTCAAAGAAAATTAGCGAGCCGGAGGCCGAGCAGGCGGCGGGCTCAACACCCCCCACTCCACCAGACGCTGCTGGGCATAACCCGACTGGCCACCGTCACGGACCTGGCGCAGGTAGAGGAGATACTCCCGGGAAGCCGCCTCGGTCTGGCCCATGTTTTCCAGGGCCACCCCTTTCAGGAATGTGATATTGGGGTTGCCGGGCAGAAGCCGCTCGTAAGCCTCAAAATAACGATGGGCGGTGGGGCTGTCGCCCAGGCCCAGCCGGGCGATACCGGCCACCTGCAGGGCTTGGGGCTCCTCGGGATAAACCGCTCGGGCGGCTTCGGCAAAACGAGCCGCGGCCTCCTTTTTGCCCAAGCCATACTGGCAGCGGGACATCAGCAGCAGGCCCGGGTAATCCTCGGGGGCCAAGGCCAGGGACTTTTGCAAGTGGGGCTCGGCCTGGACAAATCTTTCCCGCGCCATCTCCCTCTCCCCGGCCTGCTGGGCCTCGATGGCCGGCCGCAGATGGCGCAGGGCCGCAAGATTATCCTGGTAACGCTCCCGGTGGCGCGCTCGCCCCTGCTCTTCCCGGTAGCGGCTAACCACCATATTTTCGGCGGTGGCCAAACGCTCGCTGCTCATGGGGTGGGTGGAGAACATCAGCTCGAGGGCGTTGGGTTTATGCCGGGACTGCTCCATCAGCATCCGGTGCAGCCCCACCATCCCGGCGGGATTGTGACCGGCCCTGGCCGCGTATTCCATCCCCAGGTCGTCAGCTTCCCGCTCATTCTCCCGGCTGTAATGGGCCAGCAGGGCGCCGGCGGTCAACCCGCCCAAGGTTTGCACCAAGGGGGCCAGCCCCTGGCGATCCTCGGAGGTTGCCACCGCCACCCCGGCTCCCGTCACCGCCAGTTGGGCGAAAATCCCCTTGGTCATCCGCTGGGCGGCGTGGCGGGCGTTGACATGACCGATCTCATGGCCCAGCAGGGCCACCAGTTCGGCCTCATCCTCGATCTCCAGCATAATCCCGCGGGTCACCCCGACGGTGCCGCCAGGAAAGGCGTAGGCGTTGATATAGTTGGCGTTTACCACCTGGAAAGAGTAGGGCATTCCGGGCCGATGGGAATGGAGAGCCAGGCCGCTCCCCAGGGAACCCACGTAGCTGTTAAGGGCGCTGTCCCGGGAAACCCCGAAGTCGGCGGAGAACTGGTGGGGAGAGTGTTCGCGATCGATGGCGATCTCTTGGCTCTCGGAGAGCAGCATCAACTGCTGCCGCCCGGTGACCGGATTGACCGCGCAACCACCGAGAACCAGGCCAGCGGCGGAGGCCGACATCATGGCCAGAAAATCACGACGGGAGAGAGAGGGGCTGGAATGGCGACGATAAACAGGCTGGTTCATGGCGAGCCTCATGGGTGATAAAACCGAATTTGCCCCCGTATAAAATATCACTTCGGCCGGTGCCCTATTCTCCGACGGGAGCTACCAAGTTAACGGAAGATAACCCGGCAGAAGCGGCGCTTGCCCACCTTCAACAAAACCTCGCCGGTGGCCGGGATGGTGGTTTCCACCGCCGCGATTTTGTCGCCGTTGACGCTGACCGCCTGCTGCTGGATCATCCGCCGAGCCTCACCGGTACCCTTGACCAGCCCGGCATCACAGAGCAGCCGCGGCAGCCACAATGGTTCAGGTTCGGCGGCCAGAACTATCTCCGGCAACTGATCGGGCAGTTGATGCTGCCTGAAGATCCGTTCAAAATTCTCCTCGGCCCGAGTTGCCGCCTCGGATCCATGGAAACGGGCCACCAGTTCACGGGCCAGGCGCTGTTTAATCGCTTTGGGGTGAGCCTGCCCCGCCTCCATCTGGCGGCGCAACTTATCCACCTCCTCCAGGGAGAGGTCACTGAGCAGTTCATAGTAGCGGAACATCAACTGATCGGGCATGGAGAGGGTCTTGCCGTAGATCTCATCGGCAGTTTCAGTGATCCCGATATAGTTGCCCAAAGACTTGCTCATCTTGTTGACCCCGTCCAACCCCTCCAGCAGGGGCATGGTCAGGACTACCTGGGGAGATTGGCCCCAGACCCGCTGAAGATCGCGGCCCATCAGCAGATTGAAAAGCTGATCGGTGCCACCCAGTTCGACATCGGCCTTCAAGGCCACCGAATCGTAACCCTGGATCAGGGGATACATGAACTCGTGGATCCCGATGGGTTTCTCCCCGGCGAAGCGCTGCTTGAAATCCTCCCGCTCCAGCATCCTGGCCACCGTGAGCTGGCCGGCCAGTTCGATCATCTCCCTGGAGGTTAGTTTGTTCAGCCAGTGGCTATTAAAGACCACCCGGGTTTTTTCCGGGTCGAGAATTTTGAAGACCTGCTCCTTGTAGGTCTCGGCGTTGGCCGCCACCTCCTGAGCGCTCAGGGGCTTTCTGGTCTCCGATTTACCGGTGGGATCGCCGATCATCCCGGTGAAATCGCCGATCAAAAAACAGATCTCATGGCCCAGATCCTGAAAGTGCTTCATCTTCTGAATCAACACCGTATGGCCCAGATGCAGATCGGGAGCGGTGGGATCAAACCCCGCCTTGACCCGGAGCGGCATCCCGCTCTCCTGGGATTTACGCAACTTCTTCTCCAGATCTTCCGGGGAGATCACCTGCACCGCCCCCCGGGTCAGGTACTCCATCTGCTCACCGATGCTCAGTCTATCGCTCATCGCCATTACCATCCCTACTTGGCATACTCCACCGTTCTGCTCTCCCGGATCACCGTTACCCTGATCTGGCCGGGGTAGGTCAACTCCTCCTCGATCTTCTTGACGATATCCTTGGTGACCAGGGCCGCCTCGGCATCACTGAGCTTGCCACTGTCCACGATCACCCGGATCTCCCGCCCAGCCTGGATGGCGTAGGACTTATCCACTCCCTTGAAGCCGTTGGCGATCTTTTCCAGATCCTCCAGGCGCTTGACGTAGGACTCCAGCATCTCCTTGCGGGCCCCGGGCCGGGCCCCGGAAAGGGCGTCGGCCGACTGGACCAGAATATCGAGCAGGCTTTCGGGGGCCACATCCTCGTGATGGGCGGCAATGGCATGGACCACCTCGGCAGATTCGCCGTACTTCTTGGCCAGATCGGCCCCGATGCTGGCATGGGACCCCTCCACCTCGTGATCCACCGCCTTACCGATATCGTGGAGCAGGCCGGCACGCTTGGCCTGTTTGACATTGATCCCCAGCTCGGCAGCCATTATTCCGCAAAGAAAAGCCACCTCCAAAGAGTGCTGCAGGCAGTTTTGACTGTAGCTGGTCCGGTACTTGAGTCGACCCAGAAGCTTGATCAGTTCGGGATTGACCCCATGGGCGCCCACGTCGAAGGTGGCCTGCTCGCCGGCCTCCCGCATCCCCACTTCCAACTCCTCGGCTACCTTATTGACCACCTCTTCAATCCGGGCCGGATGGATTCGACCGTCGGCGATCAGTCGTTCCAGGGCCAGCCTGGCCACCTCCCGGCGCACCGGATTAAAACCGGAAAGTATCACCGCCTCAGGAGTGTCGTCGATGATCACATCGATGCCGGTGGCCGCCTCGATGGCCCGGATATTGCGACCCTCCCGGCCAATGATCCGTCCCTTCATCTCATCGCCGGGCAACGGCACCACCGAAACGGTTCTTTCGGCGACATAATCGCTGGCATAACGGGAGATCGCCAGGGCCAGGATATTTTTGGCCTTGCGATCGGCCTTGAGCTTCATCTCGTTTTCAATCTTGACCACCGCCTTAGCCGCCTCCATCCGGGCCTCGCTTTCGATGGCCTCAACCAGCATCGCCTTGGCCTCGTCCCGGGAGATGCCAGCGATCTTCTCCAGCCGCCCCCGTTGCTCTTCAACCAGGGCGTCGATCTCGCGGTGGCGGGTCTTTAATTTCTCCTCCTGCCGGGCCAGGTTCTGCTCCTTCTTGATCAGCTCCATCTCCCGCTGATCCAGCAGGTCGATCTTGCGCTCCATCTGGTCCAGCTTCTGGCTCAGCCTTTTCTCCTCCTCGGCCACCTCCCGCTTACGGTCACGGATCTCCTTCTCCGCTTCCTGCTTGAACTGCAGGGCCTCGTCCCGGCTCTGGAGAGCGGCCTCCTTGCGAATCCGGTCAGCCTCGGCCAAGGCATTCTCCACCAGCTTCCGCCCTTGGGCCTCGGCATCCTTGCGACGTCCCTCGGCGATAAATCTGCGCAACATAAAACCCGCCGCCAGACCGGCCGCCAGGCCCAGCAGGCCCACCAAAATAATCAGCACAATATTTGACACGGACTCCCCCCTTGCAGATATAGGTTATGAACAGCACCGAAAGAGAGGAAAAGCAGGAAGAAAACGGGGAAGAGAGAGGGTGTTCGCGCAAGCCGACGCTCCCACCCGGGGTGGGAACGAGACAGAACTACCCAGATCGGGCGGACCGCACTGGTCATCGGTTTCAACAGCAGCCCGGCAATCAACCGTCAGCCGAAAAAACGGCGATTAAAACCAGAAATTTTTACGCTTCCGTCGACAACGGAATAGAGAACCCACCGCCAAAAGATCCTGATGTCTCGACCAATGCCGCTAAACCCGCAACCGGAACGGACAGCCCCCTCGGGAGTGGCCTGAGCGCTTGCCAAAAACCCTCAAATATCACCGGGCGCCACGCCCGCCGACTTTATGGCAGGGGACGCGACGCTTAACAAATACTGTTTCCTCTCTCGTACAGCACTATATATAAAAAACCCCGTCACCGGGGTTGCCACCCAGATAGCAGGAGCGCTCCGAAATCAGATAAAAGGGCGCCCCGAACCAAAAAATTCCCCCGCCTTTGCCGTGCCCGGACAGTGACATCGAACCTAACAGTGTTAGGTGGGCGATACCTGCGTTTCCATTTTAAGGAATTCGCCCGAAAACGAGTTCCTTGCAGAAAACAGCTAGCGGTCACCCTCAATGTCAATGTTGGCTCGAAATTTTTCTGCCCGACCACAAACAAGGCAGGGGAAACTGCTAAATCTCCTCTAGATCTCCTCGCGGGCGGCCTGCTCAACCCGCTCGCCCAGCCGACCCAGGTGCTGCTCGACCTGTTGCCGGTACTCTTTGAACTCACGTTTAAGGCGGACATACTGACCGGCCATGTTCAAACTGGTGAGAATGGCGGCCTTATTGGCCGGCAATCCTCGACTGTTGCCCCGGCTAACCTCCTCCAGGTGGGTCTTGACCAGCTGCAGAATCTCCTGCACATCCTCTTCAGGAGCATCGGTTAAGAGGGGGTACTCCTGGCCCAGAACTTCGAATTTAACCAGCCGTTCCAAACCCGTCTCCTTAACAAGGGTTACCAAAAACAGCGGCGCTTAGCAACAGGTTTTACGGTGGGCTAATCCTGCCCCGTTTCCCCGGTCACATCGGGTTGCGGAGAGGCGAAGTTGCGTTCCCATTTTTCAATGGTCTCAATCAGACCACCAACCCGGTGGCGAACCTGGTCCTTCTCCTCCCGCAGGCGGGCAAGCTCCTGCTTCAACTCACGGTTTTCCTCGCCAAGCAGCTGCAGCTGTTCACCAAGCTTTCTTTTTTCGCCGGCCACGGCATCCAGACTGCCCAGCAAATTATTGACTATCGCTTCCAGGCGATTAAGACTCTCCACATGATCCATGATCATAATCTCCAAAAAAAACAAAAACCAAGTTAGTTAGAAGATATTGTTCAGAATAAACATCAGCTGGCAATCTACCTTGAGCATCCATGGCGGTCAAGCCATTTTAAGCTCCCCTTCCCCCGACCGCCGGTCCGCCCCCACCCTGACTCCCCGCAGGTTACTAAACGAAGGTATTTCGGCTCCCGCTTCCAGGGTACAGTCGTGCAGTTTAACGAAGGAGTCGATCCGGCAGCCGGGGCCGATCCGGGTTTGACCGCTGATCTCAACCCCGGGGGAGATGACGGTATCCGGACCGATCTCCACTCCTTGGGCGATCAAGACGGTTTCCGGTTGCAGCAAGGTAACCCCGCTCTCCATCAACTGCCGATTCCGACGCTGTTGCAGCAGGGCGTGGGCTCGGGCCAGTTCCACCCGGGAGTTGACCCCCAGCATCTCATCGGCATCAGGACAGCACCAGTGCCGCACCGTGCGCCCGGCGGTCACCGCTATTTCAACAATATCGGTCAGATACATCTCGTTCTGGCGATTATTGCTGCCCACCTCTCTTAAGACCTGAAAAAGAAAATCGTTGGCCACGCAATAGACCCCGGCATTGACCTCGCCGATCTCTTTTTCCGCTTCGGAAGCATCCTTCTCTTCGACAATTCGCAACAGGCGGCCCTGGGGGTCACAAACCATCCGGCCATAGCCGAAGGGGTCGCGCGGCCGGGCGCTGAGAACGCTCAGGGTGGCGGCGCTGCGACCGTGGATCGCCAGCAGATTTTCCAAGGTTTGAGGGCGGATCAGGGGGGTATCGCCACAGAGGATCAGGGTGGTGCCCGGCCGGCCGGCCAGCAGGTCGGCGGCGGCCAGAACGGCGTGGGCGGTGCCGTTTTGCTCCTCCTGCACGGCGATTTCCACCTCCCTCGCCGCCAGAACCCGCTGGACTTCCCGGCGCTGATGGCCAACCACCACCACGGTTTCCGCCGGCCGCAGAGGGGTCACCGCGTCCAGCACATGATCGATCATCGGGGCGAAAAAGAGCTCGTGTAACACCTTGGCCCTGGTTGAACGCATCCGGGTACCCTTGCCCGCGGCCAGCACCAGGACATGAAGCGGTAAGTTTTCCATGCTCAGACAATTATCCTGCTATTTCCCGGCTTGAAAAAACCAGGCCCCTTATCGGGGAGATTGATCTGTTCCCTGCCCATCGGTCCCGCCCACTATATAGCCTGCGGGCCCCGGCGACAAGCGGCTAATAATCTGTGCCGCCCGCCGGCTCACATCTCTCCGCCCAGGAGCAGGTAACAAATAAAGTGAAAAGAGGAGAAAAGGGCAAAGAGCAGCAGCAGCGCAAGCGAGCTGACCAGGGCGCCCTGCCGCAGATCGGCCACCGGAGCCGCCAGGCCGGGGTAACCGCGAAAAAGTCCGGCCAGGGTCGCGACCAGGCCAAAGAAAACGGCGGTCAGAAGGGTTCCGTAAATGGCAAAACTGATATAGCCGTATTCGGGTTGCAGAATGCAGAAGGGACAATTGTGAAAAGGGATGGCGTAAATGTAGGATGAGATGGCCACCGTCACCGCCAGCAGCGCCCCGGTGGCGCACATCGCACCACTGAGTACCTCGGCAAAACTATCGGCAGCCATGACAAAGAGAACCAGGCCGGTGATCTGGATGGCCAGGGCGTAGGCAACCAGAGTGGACGAGAGCCAGATTTCACTCTCCAGATCAACTTGGAGGCCGTCATCACTGGCCGGATTCCAGTGGCGGATCACGCGCAGCGTACTACGGGCAGCCACCGCCAGCAGAAAAATCACCAGCAGGCCGCTAAGGCTCAGGGCCAGGCTCCAGCTGTTCAGCAGCATCGGACGCGCCCGTCGACCACCTCCACCACCCGGTCGATGGCCCTGTCTTCCGCCACCAGGGGATCATGGGAGGTAATGACAATGGTTTTTCCTTCAGCCTTCAATTCGGCCATAATGCCCATGAATTCGCGACTGAGCCTGGTATCGAGATGGGCGGTGGGCTCGTCGGCCAGAATAATCGGCTGATTATTGATCAAGGCCCGGGCAGCCGATGATGGCCAGCAGGGTGCTTTTCCCCGAACCGCTGGGGCCTTTGACAGGAATTTAACCGCAGCGGTCCATTCGTAACACGATAACAGCGCAAAATCAATATGTTATCCACCCAAAAAACGTAAGACCCCTCTATCCGCGCCATCACGGAGGCTTTTTCTTTTTGTTTTTACATAAATAATTCATTTTTTTCTTGACAGCGTGAGCCCCTACTTAATAAGCTGGGGCATGGCACACATCCACAAGAAAATGAAAAAAGGCAGACCCTACTACTACCTGCGGGAGACCGCCCGGGTGGACGGCAAACCCAAAGTGGTCAACCAGGTCTATCTTGGCAGCCCCGAGCGGTTGCTGGCGCTGGCCCAGGGTGTCGGTGGTCGGGAGGTCGAGCGCATCCAGGTCCAGGAGTTCGGCTCGCTGTGGCTGGCCGAGCTGCTGGATCGGGAGATCGATATCGCCGGGCTGGTCGATTCGGTGCTGTCACCGGCTCAACGGAAGGGGGCACCCTCGGTGGGGGACTATTTTTTCTACGCCATCGCCAACCGCATGGTGGCCCCCAGATCCAAACGGGCTCTAGGGGAGTGGTATCGCACCACCGCCATCCAGCAGATCCGACCGGTGGCCATCGAGGCCCTGAGCTCGCGGGCCTACTGGAAACAGTGGGAGAAGATGGACAGCGCCAAGCTGGCGGCGGTGGCCAATCTCTTTTTTCGCAAGCTGGCGGAGCTGGAACCCTCGTCGGCGGACGCGGTGATGTTCGACACCACCAACTACCACACCTTCATGGCCGGCAACACCGCCTCAGAACTGGCCCAGCGTGGTCGCAACAAGGGGGGGCGTAACTGGTTGCGGCAGGTCGGGGTGGCCCTGCTGGTGGCCCGAGACAACCGGCTGCCGCTGTTTTACCGGGAATACGAAGGCAACCGGCACGACTCCAAGGTTTTCCTCAAGCTGGCCGATGAGCTGTTTAAGGTCGCCGGCCGGGGCGGCCAAGGCACCATGACCATCGTCTTCGACAAAGGGATCAACGCCGAGGAGAATATCGCCGCCATCGACGCCCATGACCGGCTCCATTTCGTCACCAGTTACTCGCCCCACTACGCCGAAGAGCTGATCCATGTGGACCGCAAGCATTTCCAGGTGGTTGATACCGCCAAGAACCGGCAGCTCAAGGCCAAGGGCCGCGATGATGATCTGCTGCTGGCCTGGTCTGCCAGCCGGGAGCTGTGGGGCCGGGAGCGCCGCGTGGTGGTCACCTACAATCCCCGCACCGCCACCAGGCAGCGTTACGCCTTCGAGCAGAAGATGCTGCGCTTGGAGGAAGAGGTGCACTTGATGCGCCACAAGGTCAACAACCAGGTGGCTCAGTGGCGCAACCCCAATACGGTAAAAGAACGCTATCTCAACCTCTGCCGGGAGTTGCACCTGCCCGATGACCTTTACCAAGTGGAACTGTTTCGAGACGGCAAGCGCTTACGGATGAACTGCCGCAAGAATCACTACCGGATCGGCCGCCATATCGACTACTTCGGCAAAAACATCCTGGTCACCGATCACCCCGACTGGAGCACCGATGAGATCGTCCAGGCCGGGCTGGACCGCTACGTTGTGGAGCAAAGCTTCCGCCAGAGCAAGGATCACGAGATGGTGGCCATGCTGCCCCTGCGCCATATCGATTGCATCGGCAAGATCAGGTGCCATATCTTTACCTGCGTGGTGGCCCTGGCTTATCTGCGCCTGCTGGAGATCCGGCTGGCCAGAAACGGGCTCAAGATCTCCGCCGCCGAGGCCATGGAGAGCCTGCGCACCTTGCACTCCTGCCTGCTCTGGCCGGTCGGGGGACGGAAAGCTGAGCGCCGCCTGGAAGAACCCAACGAAAAACAGGCGGCAATTCTCAAGGCTTTGGGCTATAAAGTGGCGGGTGGGGTCTTACAGGCCGAACAGTGATATTTTTTTGAATATACGTTGTTTTGTCGCTAAGGTGTGAGCTGAATGGTTAA
>Ga0129302_1001485_pt1 | contig 17444 bp, 16 predicted proteins | sample BlaSprsedimmetaG_FD_94476 | JGI IMG/M metagenome (GOLD analysis project Ga0129302, IMG submission 94476) | Hot spring sediment bacterial and archeal communities from California, USA to study Microbial Dark Matter (Phase II) - Blank Spring... | ecosystem: Environmental > Aquatic > Thermal springs...
CAGACTACAAAAGTCTCACGAGACATCTAGTTGAGCAAGTACCTGCATTGAACATACAGTCTGCAAGGCTTAGTACGTGCTGAGACTTTTGTAGTCTTTGCCCACAGAAACAAAGGAAGTATGACCCTGCTACACGGACTTCTAGCATGGGTACGGGAACATCCCGCTTACCAAACGCTGCGCGATGCGCTGCAGACCGGATTGGAACTCCCAACCACGGCCCTGCTGCAGCGCGCTCGCCCACCGGTTATCGCGGCGCTGAGCGAAGAACTGCCCGCCCCCGTCGTCATCGTTGTTGCCACCGTTGATGAGAGTCGCCGTCTGGTAGAGGCGCTCAAGCTCTGGGTGGACGATCCCACGCGATTGCGCCGCTTCCCGGAGCCACCCGTGCTCTTCTACGAGCGCGCCCCGTGGACGCCGGAGGCCATTACCGACCGGCTGGACGTGCTCTCCAAGCTCTTTATGCACCGCCTCGACGACGCCGTGCCTGGCGCGGGAGCCGAAGGCGCGCCGCCCATTATTATCGCGTCCGTCCGCGCATTGATGCAGCGCACGCTCCCCTACCGCCAGTTCCGCCGCGCCGCGCGCAAAATCGAGGTCAACGTGCGTCCGAAGGACGCCAGCGACTCACTCACCGGCCTCGCGCGGCACGCCGGCGGCATCGGCTACGAACCCGTGAGCGTCGTCCAAGCGCCGGGCCAATTCAGCCGGCGCGGCGGCCTGCTCGACATCTACCCGCCACAATCGGCGCTACCGTATCGTCTGGAATTCTTCGGCGACGTCATCGACACCATTCGTGCCTTTGATCCCGCCACACAGCGCTCGCTCCCCGAAGCCGGGCGCATAAAGCGCTTCTGGCTGACGCCGGTCCGCGAGGCGCTGCCGATGGACGGCGAACGCGCCCTGGAAATGCTGCGCGCGCTGTTGGAAACGCCGCTCCCCACCGATGTGCGCCCCCTCCTCGAAGGCGACGCACAATCGCTCGAAGCCGCCATCCCCTTCCCCAACCTGGAATTCTACCTCCCCTACTTCTACCAGGAAGACGGCACGCTCCTGCACTACCTGCCCGACAACGCGCTGGTGGTGCTGTGCGAAGCTGAAAAACTGGCCGCGCGCTGGCGCGAATTGGAAGAAGAGGCTGCCGAACAGCACCAGCAAATCGCAGAAGAGGGCTATCTGCCCTTAGAAGCGGAGCCACCCTACGTCGCCTGGGACGCCATCCACACACGGCTGGAACGCGCCGGCACGCTCGCGCTACAAGAGGGCGCCGAGGGCGCGCTGGCGGAAGGCTTCACGCCCGAAGTCCACTTTGCCGGGCGACTGCCGGAGGCCCTGGGACGCATCCGCCAGTGGCTCTCGCTCAACGATCAAGTCGTCGTCGTCAGCCGTCAGGCCGAGCGTATGGCAGAACTGTGGCAGGAATTCAACCCGCCGCCGGTTTTGCAGAGCGTGCCCACCGCGCCGGAGGGCCTGCTGACCTTCGTGCAGGGCGCAGCGCCCGGCGGCTGGCAGTGGAACAGCGCGCGCGGCACGCGCCACCTCATCACCGACGAGGAACTCTTCGGCTGGCGACCGCCGGAGCCACGCCGCCGCCCGCGCCGCCGTGTGGCTTCGCCTGAGTTCAACTTCGCGGACCTGCAACCGGGCGATCCGGTCGTCCACGAGGATTACGGCATCGGCATCTTCCGCGGACTGGTGACGCGCAGCCTCGACGACATCGAGCGCGAATACCTCCTCCTCGAGTACGCGGCGCCACCAGCACGCGGGAAAATCGAGCCACGCGGCAGCGACAAGCTCTACGTCCCCATCCACCAGGCCGACCGCCTCACCCGCTACATCGGCGCGGAAGATAGGCCACCCCGTCTCAGCCGGCTGGATGGCGCGGCCTGGGCACAGACCAAGGCCCGCGTGCAAGCCGCCACCGCGCACGTTGCCGCCGAACTGCTGGAACTCTACGCCGCCCGGCAAATCACGTCCGGCCATGCCTTCGCGCTCGACACTGCCTGGCAACGTGAACTGGAAGCCGCCTTCCCCTACATCGAAACCGAGGACCAGGCGCAGGCCATCGCCGCCGTCAAAGAGGATATGGAAAAAGCACGTCCTATGGATCGCCTGATCTGCGGGGATGCCGGGTACGGTAAAACGGAGGTCGCGCTGCGCGCCGCGTTCAAGGCCGTCATGGACGGCAAACAAGTGGGGATGCTCGTGCCGACGACGGTGCTGGCCCAACAACACTACGAAACCTTCCGCGACCGCCTGTCCCCCTTCCCCGTCACCGTGGAACTGCTGTCGCGCTTCCGCACCGACGCTGAACAGCGTAAAGTGCTTGCGGGACTGCGCGAAGGGAAGGTGGACATCGTCATCGGCACACACCGGCTGCTGCAACAGGACATCGCGTTCAAGGATTTGGGACTCGTCATCATCGATGAAGAGCAGCGGTTCGGCGTCGCCCACAAAGAGCGCCTCAAGCAGATGCGCACCGAGGTGGACGTGCTCACCCTCACCGCGACGCCCATCCCCCGCACGCTCTACATGGCGCTGACCGGCGTGCGCGACGTGAGCATCATTGAGACGCCGCCGCAGGAACGGCTGCCGATTGCGTCGTACATCGGCGCCTACGACAGCGACGTGGTGCGGCGCGCGATTTTGCGCGAACTCAAGCGCAGCGGACAGGTCTTCTATGTCCACAACCGCGTAGAATCGATCCACACCGTCGCCAAGCGCGTGCAGGCGTTAGCGCCCGAAGCGCGCATCGCTGTCGCGCACGGGCAGATGCGCGAGCGCGAGTTAGCGCAGGCGATGCGACGCTTTGCCAACGGCGAGGTGGATGTGCTGCTGGCGACGACGATTATCGAAAGCGGTCTGGATTTCCCCAACGCCAACACGCTCATCGTCGAGCGAGCGGATCGCTTTGGGCTGGCGCAGTTGTACCAGTTGCGGGGCCGTGTAGGACGTGGGACACGGCGCGGCTATGCCTACTTCTTCCACAAGCGGCGCATGAACGACGAGGCGCGGATGCGCTTGCAGGCGCTCGACGAAGCGACGAGCGGGGGCGGCGGCTTCACCGTGGCCTTGCGCGACCTCGAAATCCGCGGCGCGGGCGACATCCTGGGCAAGCACCAGCACGGGCACGTCGCCGACGTGGGCTTCACGCTCTACACACGCATGTTGACGCGCGCCGTCAATCGTCTCAAGGCGGAGCGCGCGGGGCAGCCGGAACCGCCGGAACCCATCGGCTCGATCACCATCGAGCTGCCGCTGGCGGTGGGCCTGCCCGCGGACTACGTCCCCGACGACAAACTGCGCCTGCAACTCTACCGCCGGCTGGCCGATCTGACCACGGCGCAAGAAGTCACCCATCTGCAAGAAGAGTTGGAGGATCGCTTCGGGCCATTGCCGCCGGAAGCGCAGAACCTCATCTACCAGTTGCAACTCAAGCTGCTGGCGCGCGACGCCCGCATCCCGGCCATCGTCGTCGAAAACGGGCAGATCGCGCTGCGCCCGCCGTGGCTCAAGCGTTTCGATCCCGGCAAAATCGCGCAGGTCCGCCGCCGCCTGAGCGAACACGCGCGGGTCGGTCGACAAGAAATCTGGCTGCCCCTGGCCTGGGAAGAGACGCGCTGGCGCGACAACCTGCGCCACGTCCTCCAGAGCCTGGCGGACTGGTGGGAAGAGAATCATGAATCAAGAATCATGAATCAAGAATCAGCAAATCACGAATCAGGAAAGACCTAACAACCAAACTACCCAACCACCATCACTGTGGGAGTTATTTGTTTTCTCCATTATCTTTACCTTTTTGTGGAGTCGGTTAGTCAAGGAATCGTCAGTCAGATCGGTTGGAGTGTGAGATGTCGAAAGTGATTTTTCAAAAGTCGGTTTGGCTTCTCGTGACGCTGGTTGCCTTGAGTCTTATCGCCTTTGCAACGATTGTGGCGGCGAATGAGATGAGGATTATTAGGCATATAGCCCGATCTCCTGATCCGTACTGGATTTCATCTAACGTCGAGCGTTATGGTTGGTTTAAGCCTATGTACGTGCAGTATTTTTTATGGGTGAAACATTGGGTGCAAGGAGATTGGGGAGAATCGTTGATTTGGCGTCAGCCCGTCCGTGACATCGTACTCTCATCGTTGGGCCGCACGCTGGTAGTCTATACACCGCTATTTCTGCTTTTTTGCGGCCTGACGTTTGTTCTGTGGATTCGCACAGGTTTGCGAAATCGAATCAACAGAAACCTCTTGTTGGGCGTTACTTGTCTGCGCGCGGTTCCGATGTACTTTTGGGCGTTGGCGTTGGCTGTGATCGTGATGCGGTTTTTCTACTTTAACCCGTACCTGCTTTTCTATTTTTTACGTGAGGAGACTACGTGGAATCTGCCGCGTATTCTGGATTTACTCCCTCTTCTCGTCGCTCCAACTTTGCTTTTGGGATTGGTAATCCTGACCGAGTTTTTTGTCGCAAGACAGCGCCGGTTTGAGATCGCTCGCGATGACCTGGAAGCGTTCAAAGCCAGGCAGTTTCCCGGAAAGGCTGCTCGTAAAGCCCGGCGGCATCTCGTCCTGACCCAATTTATCCACGCGCTCCGAGACTTCCTGCCGCGATTTGCTTCTGAGTTGGTGCTGTTCTCTGTTCTGGCCTCCTGGCCAACGCTTGGAGGGTATCTCGCCTATTCTCTGCGGGAGGGTGATCCTCGCTTGTCTTGTGCAATTTTCTTCGTTATTACCGGCGGCGTAGCCGTGGGATGTTTTTTGCTGGATGTATGGGCGGCGTGGCTTGAGCGAGACAAGTTCCGTCACCTCAACGGCGCCGCTGCAACAATTTAGCACTGTGTTGATGCACAAATCGCACCCATTCTTCCTGCCTGACTATCCGACAACTTGACTACACGACTTGCTTCCATAACCCAAAACAAGGAGACGATCATGAAATACTTTGCCTCTGTCGAAAACAACACCGGACTGAATCGCGTGCCCTACAATCCCTGCGAACTGTTGGGCTTTGAGCTGCTGAATCTCGCGCCGGGCGGGGCCTACAGCGGTGAAACCGGCGACCGTGAGGTGCTGGCCGTCATCCTGGGCGGCAAGGCGAACTTCGAAGTTGCCGGGCAGCGCTTCCCGCAGGTGGGCGGGCGGCCCAACGTCTTCAGCGGGAAGCCGCACTCGGTCTACATGCCGGCGGGCTGCGCGTACACCATCGCTGCGGATGCGCCTGTGAGCATCGCGCTGACCAGCGCGCCGAGCGACCTGGACATCGCGCCCTACGTCATCGGGCCGGAGCGCGTCACCAACGGCGCGTGGGGCGCGGCGAACTTCAAGCGCTATTTCCACCAGATTCTCACGCTGGCGGGACAGCCCGACCTGCCCGCGCGGCGGCTCATCGTCGGCGAGACGTTCACGCCGAGCGGCAACTGGAGCACGTTCCCGCCGCACAAGCACGAGGTCGACGATCTCCCCCGCGAGGCCGACCACGAGGAGGATTACTTCTTCAAGATCAACCCACCCGACGGCTTCGGCATCTGCCGCTATTACAATGCCGAAGGCGTGGAGGAAAACTTCACCGTGCGCGACAACACCATCCTGATGGCCCCGCACGGCTACCACACCGTCGTCAGCGCGCCGGGCTACATGACCTACTACCTGTGGTTCCTCGCCGGCGAGCACCGCATCCAGGCTACGGCGGATGATCCGGCACTGGCGTGGGTCAGCCGCACCGTGCCGATGCTGAAAGAATTGGGGGCATAGCTGTGAGATGTAGCGACGGGAAGAGGATATTGGATTGTGATCCAATATGAGCGTCAGGAGAAGAAAGTTAAGGCAATTTCGCGCCTCTATGCGTTACGAAAGGCTTCCCAATCCAGACCTAATTGGCGCACGACGGCGCGCAATGTCCCCAATTTCAGGTCTTTACTGCCCCAATCGGGCAAGGAAGCCATTTGGTCCGTCGCCGGGTTATACCACTTACGATGTGAACCCCCGCTGCGCCGTACCAGCTCTTCACACCCCAGGGCGCGCAGTTTCTGGGTGATTTCGCGGTACTTCATGAGACGGCGACGGCTGTTTCGAGCCACATAGGCGCGACCGGCGCCAGCGGTTGTAACGCTGTGGGCAAGGGACGGCCTAAATCCTCATAAGCCTCGATCACAGCCAGCAGCGCGTCTTCGGCGTTTTCCAACGCCTCTCTAATCGAGTCGCCTTCCGTGATCAACTCCGGCAGAAATGGGCACGTGACGGTAAAACCGCCTTCGGGCTGCGGTTCTAACACCAGCGGGAGTTTGTAAATTGTGCTCATCGCTTTCTCCTTTGTCTGCATTATACGGGAGAACTTAGGCGAGGCAAATGGTGGCCAGGGAGGGTGATGCTGGACATTTTCCAACTCTGCCTATACTGCGTCATAGTTCTTGTTCACGAGAAACGAGGTGTCCACAAATGATCAAAGCATTTCTCAACCCACCCCGAGAATTCAGCATGGCGCCGTTCTGGTTCTGGAATGACGCGCTGGATGAAGCGGAGATCGTCCGGCAGATCGCGGACTTCGAGGCGCACAGCGTCTACGGCTTTGTCATCCACCCGCGCGTGGGGCTGCCGCGCGACACCGGGTGGATGTCCGACCGGATGCTGCACTTCATGCGCGTCGCCGTCGAAGAAGCGCAACGCCGCGAGATGTTCGTCATCCTTTACGACGAAGGGATGTACCCCTCCGGCTCCTCCTCCGGGCAAGTTGTTGCCACAAATCCCGTCTACCAGTGCCGTTGTCTGGCGCTAGAAGACGTAGGGCGAATTGACAATTCGCCCTACAATCTCGTCGCTGTTGTCGAACGTGCGAACGGAGAAAAGCTCGCCGTTGTCGATCGCCCCGTCGATGCCGTGATTCGCGGCATCCATTACATTGGCGAAGGCCCGGCGGAGGACACACCGCTCGCCGCCGACATCCTCAATCCCGATGCGACGGCGACGTTCATCCGCCTGGTCTACGACCGCTACTTTGAGACACTGGGCCACCACTTCGGCAAGACGATCCGCGCCATCTTCACCGACGAGCCGGGGCTGCTCGGTCGCCCGCGCGAGCGCGGGGTCTGGCCCGGCACAACGGGCATCCTGGAACACGTCAACGCTTACCTCGGCTACGACTTCACCCCGCACTTGCCCGCGCTGTGGTATGACGACGAACCGGACGCAGAGCGCTACCGTGAGGACTACAAACGCGCGCTGGCCCATCGCCTGGAGGCCACCTTCTACCGGCAACTCTACGACTGGTGCGAAGCGCACGGGATCGCGCTCACGGGGCATCCGGGGCGCGGCGACGACATCGGCTACCTGCGCTACTTCCACATCCCCGGGCAGGACATCGTCTGGCGCTGGGTACTGCCCGGCCCGACCGCCCTGGAAGGGCCGGAGTCCACGCAGGGCAAGTGCTCGTCATCGGCCGCGCTGCACCTTGGACGGCGGCGCAACAGCAACGAGTGTTTCGGCGCGTTCGGCCACGCGTTCACCTGGGAGGAGATGAAGTGGCTGGTGGATTGGTTGTTCGTGCGCGGCGTCAATCTGCTCTACCCGCACGCCTTCTTCTACTCGATCCGCGGCCCGCGCAAGGATGAGCGCCCGCCCGACGTCGGTCCGAACAGCCCGTGGTGGGATGATTACAGGCCGTTCGCCGATTACGTCCGGCGAATGAGTTGGCTCAACACAGACAGCGAACATGTCTGTCGCGTGGCGATCCTGTGTGGATCTATTGATCTGCCCTGGGCGGCGGCCAAAATCTGCTTCCAACACCAACGCGACTTTAACTACCTGGAGCTACGCCATCTATGGGAGGATGCGGAGGTCACGACGGACGGCATCCACATCGCCGGGATGCACTACAAAGCCGTGATCCTCGACGGCCTGACCGCAATCCCCAAAGAAGCCAGACCGGCGCTGCAAACCCTCGCCGACGCCGGACACCTCATCACCTGGCAGTCCACACCGTTCCCTTCCGTTAAATCCGTTCAATCCGTTGAGGATTTCCTCGCCGCCATAGACCATCTCGTTTCGCCCGATCTCACCGCGACACCGCCCGCGCCGGACTTGCGCTACCGGCACGTCGTCAAAGAGGGTGTCCATTACTACATCCTCGTCAACGAGGGATTGACGCCGCTATCCACGACACTCACCGTCTCCGCTGAAGGCCACGCAACGTGGATCGATCCACTAGCATTGAAAGAAGTTGCGGCCGTTGAACCACTCAGCCTGATCCTGAAGCCATACACTCTGCGCATCTTACGAATTACGAATAGCGAATAACGAATTATGCGGGCGCCTGTTCTGCTCGAAGTCAAAGACCTGCACACGCACTTCCCCCTATCGGAGGGCCTGGTGTGCGCGGTGGACGGCGTCAGTCTCAACATCCACCGGGGCGAGACGGTGGGGCTGGTGGGCGAGAGCGGCTGCGGCAAGTCCGTGCTGGCGCGTTCGATTCTGCGCATCGTGCCGCCGCCGGGAACCATCGCGGGCGGGCAAATCCTCTATCACCGTCCGGTGGGCAACCAAGCTGAGACGGTGGACCTGACCGCGCTCGATGCAGACGATGCCATACTGCGCTTCATCCGCGGCCTGGAAATCGCGATGATTTTCCAGGAGCCGATGTCCTCTCTCAACCCGGTCTACACCATCGGGCAGCACATCGTCGAGGCGATCCAGATGCACCAACCGGTCTCGAAGCAGCAGGCGCTCCAACAGGCCATCGATATGTTGAGGAAAGTGGGCATGCCCAACGCGGCGCGCACGGCCCATCGCTATCCCCACCAGTTAAGCGGCGGGATGTGCCAGCGCGCGATGATCGCCCTGGCGCTCTCCTGCTACCCGAGCCTCCTCATCGCCGACGAACCGACGACCGCCCTTGACGTCACCACGGAGGCGCAGATTCTCGAATTGATGCTCGACCTGCAGCACGAATTCGGCATGGCCATCCTCTTCATCACGCACAACCTGGGCCTCATCGCGCAGATGACGGAGCGCGTCCTGGTGATGTACCTGGGCCGCGTCGTCGAGGAGGCCGACGTGGATACGCTGTTCTACAATCCCAAACACCCCTACACACAGGCGCTGCTGCGCTCCATTCCTCGTTTGGGGCCGCGAGACCGCAACGCGCGCCTCTACTCGATTCGCGGCGTCGTGCCGGAGCCTTATGAGACGCCGCCCGGCTGCCCGTTCCATCCGCGTTGCGAACAGATGCGGCCCGGCGTCTGCGATCAGGAGGAGCCGCCGTGGGTGACGATTGTGACGGGACATAGGGTGAGGTGTGTGTTGTATAGCTAGAGCAAAACAGGGGAAGAACGTTTCTACACTCTACTGCTCAGTTTCGCGCTAGCTTCAGCCAATGCTGATAGTGCTTCCTCTGGTGTAGGCTCGACGCAAGGAATATGCTGATTGGGCGCTTCTATCGGGTGGTAATGCCAGAATCGGTAGTTATCAAATCCGGCTATTCGCTGATCAAGGTGAATTAAGGCATAGCTAGTCTTGCCCGTCAGAGCACTGAAATAGATGAAGATGAACGTGTCGGCGTCTACTTCGGCTCTGCACGTCAGTGTTATGTCACGGGTTGTGGTGAAAGTTACAGTAGCTTGAGGAAAATGGCGGTTCAGCGCATCAAAGAGCGCCTGAGAGAAGTCGTCCAGCGTCATTCAAACGACTCTCGAAGCACATTGAGTTGTCGAAGCCAGTGTTTCTTTTCGGCGATCAAATCTCCCCAACGTAAGGCTTCCATCTCAAGGGGATACGTAAATTCATCGCCTAATTCACCAGCTTCCAATTTTTCCATAAAGGCTTCATACTCCAACCCGTGCTTGATCTCGAACTCGAGCTGATCCCGTTCGCAGGCCTCCAAATTGCGCCGAACTTCATTTTGTAGCAGGTAGGCAATTTTTTGGTTGAGCGTTTCCCCGGTGATGCTGCCCAAAACGGATCCGACCTGTGGCGAAAGATCAACCGTCACTGTTTCGGCATCGATTAATGGTGTATTGCTCATCAGTACACTCCTCAACTTTGTGCTTTTCCGGGTAAACCGCTGCTGTGTTTCACTTTGTAGTATACACCAACCCGCACCGGGAGCAAGAAACTGTCCAAAATCGCAACCTGTGATAAGGGCTTTATCATTCTCGTCACAGTTCCCTTATTTCGCTTCAAGCGGATCGTCAGATCCGCGTTTTGTAACCCATTTCAGCTTAAAACGGGGAACTGGCGTTCCCCTCGAAGCGAGAATGATTAGACTCTGAATCAATGATACATTCGACTTACAGAAAGATACGTCGTCGTGTATAATAAGCTTATGGAAATCGATGACGAAGTGGTGACGGTCTATCGCACGAGCAAAGTTGAAAAATACTAGAGGTTTGAACAATGAAAGTCGTATATGACAGTGAAACCGAGACGTTGAGCATTATTCTTCGCGATACACTGGTCGTCGAGAGTGACGAGGACAAGCCGGGCACAATCCTGGACTACGACGCATCTGGAAATATCGTGTCGCTTGAGATTCTTGACGCCTCTCGCCGCGTATTGTCACCAACTCAAATGGAGTATCAAGTCTTGACCCCCGCTATGTAAAAATTCGGTGTCGGGGTATACTTTGGGAGGAGAGGAAGCGTCTCTCCTCCTTTTCGTTTTTTTACAAATACAGATCATAAGAAGACGTCATGTGCTAGCACACTCCGGCGAGCACGAAAATGACGATCAGACTAACGACTACGCGACTATTTTCGCAGGAGGTGAAATGACCGAAACATTCCCGCCGCCCGGCTTCATCCCCACCGCCTCGGCGATTCCCGGCATCGCGGTGTACGCGCCCGCGCCGGAGGAGGCTGAGGCGCTGCCTGAAATTATCGAGTTCAAGTGCCCGCAGTGCCAGGCGATGACGGCTTACAGTGTCGCCGATGGCGGTTTGCGCTGCACGTACTGCGGCTATTACGAGCCACCCACCAGGACGATTGTGGGCAAGAGCGCGCAAGAGTTCGAGTTCACCGTCGAAACGTTGGCCGTCGCCAGCCAGGCGCACGGCTGGGGTGAGGCGCGCCAGGAAGTGCAGTGCCAGAACTGCAACGCGCGTGCGACCCTCCCGCCGGGCCGGCTGACGCACACCTGTCCCTTCTGCGGATCGAATCGCGTGTTGCAGCAGGATGCACCGCAGGATGGACTGCGCCCGCGCTTCCTGATTCCCTTCAAAATCGAGGCAGACGCGTGCGGCCCCATCGCCCAGAAGTGGTTGGGCAGCAGTTGGATGGTGCCGAAAGCGCTCAAGCAGAAGGCGCTCGCCGGGTTCACCGGCATTTACCTGCCCTACTGGACCTTCGACGCCGTGACGCAGGCCGAATGGAAGGCCGAAGTGGGGCACCGGGAGACGCGCCGCCGTTACAATTCTTCGACCAAGTCATGGGAGAGCCATACGGTCACCGTCTGGCGCTGGGAGTCCGGGCGCGTGCGCAAGTTCTTCGATGATTTGTTGGTGCCGGGAACGGCGAAGATAAGCCGCGTGCTGCTGAACACTCTGCAAGACTACGACACGCAAGCGTTGGTCGCCTACGAACCGCAATATCTCGCCGGATTTCTGGCGCAGGCCTACGACATCCAGCTCGAAAAAGCGTGGGAAGAGGGTCGCGAAGCGATGCGCGACGCGACGCGCTCGGCGTGTCGCGGGCAGGCCAGCACGTCACAGATTCGCAACTTCAGCATGGCGTTGGACTTCAGCGAGGAAAGCTGGCGCTACGTGCTCGCGCCGGTCTATATGGCCGTCTACCAATACAACGGGCAGCCTTATCAAATGATGGTCAATGGGCAGACTGGCGCCATCGCCGGGCAGCGCCCGGTGGACTGGAACAAAGTCTGGCTCGTGGTCGGCGCAGTGGCTGCGCCGGGCGTGCTGTTGACACTCGTCGGGTTACTGGCGCTGATCTTGGGCATGGTGCTGCCGCCGGCCCTGGGTGCGGCAGCGGTGCTGCTCGTGCCGGGCGTCGTCCTGCTCATCATCGGCGGGATCATCGCCTTCAGCATTGTGAACAAGGCGCGGAGGATGGACGATGTCTGAATTAGCCGGATGGGAAACCGAAGTGCTCATCACCGTCTGCCCGCAGTGCGACTGGCGCTATATCGTTCCCGTGGCGAAGGCGCCGCTGCGTTGCCCGCACTGCTTTGCGACAAACCTGGAACCGGTCACTGAAGATGTGGAAAAATTGCCCTACCTCCGCCCACCGGAACTGGTGACGCCCTTTACCGTGAACAAGACCACCGCCGATCATCGCATCACCGAGTTTGCCTCCGGCATCCCTTATGCGCCGCGCGACCTTAACCCGGAGATGCTGCGCAGTCGCGTGCAACCGCTCTACTTGCCGATGTGGCTGGTCGACGGCGATGTGGCGGCGACGTGGGAAGCGGAAGTCGGCTTCGACTACAACGTCGTCAGCCACCAGGAACGCTACAGCGACGGCAGCGGCTGGGCAACACGCGAGGTCGAAGAGACGCGCATCCGCTGGGAGCCGCGCGTGGGACAACTCGAGCGCGGCTACGACAACGTCGTCGCACCTGCGCTGGAGCAGCACGCCGCGTTGGAAAAGGCAGTGGGCGCATATAAACTCGGTGACGCCGCAGCCTACACCGCCGGCACGCTTGAAACGGCGATCGTGCGCCTGCCGGATCGCGCACCAGAAGCAGCCTGGACCGACGCCGCCCCAGCCTTTCAGGCAGCCGCAAGCGAGGAGTGCCGCCAGGCTGCCGGCGCGGATCACATCCGCCAGTTCCGCTGGTCGCCGGCGTATGCCGGTCAGAATTGGACGCTGTTATTGCTGCCGCTCTACGCCACCTACTACCTTGACGATGAAGGCCAACCTCGCCCAGTACTGATCAACGGGCAATCGGGACGCGTGTATGGTGTGCGGCGGGCCTCGATGCAACGCGCGCAACGCACCGCGTTGATCATTGTCGCAGTGGCGGCAATTCTCTTCTTGTTGAGTTTGATCGCGGGCGTGGCGGGATTGGCCGTGCCACCGTTACTCGTCGTCGGAGGGATTGGCGGCGTGGTCGCGTTGTGCATCGGCCTGGGCGCAATCATCCCCATCTTCCGTGCCTGGCAGTTCAACCGTAAACCGATAGAGATACTGTGAGTGTTTTCCTCAACAGATTGAACGAATTTTAACGGAAAAATCCGTTTCATCCGTTCAATCCGTTGAGAGTTCTGAGAGAGGTGACATTATGCTCGATTTTCTGCAACAAGGCGGATGGATGCTGATTCCGGCGCTGGCGTTGGGCATCGTGAACTGGATCGCGGTCGCGCGTGGGCAGAAGCGCGTGGAGTACGTCGTCAAACCGGGGACGCTGATCCTCGTCATCATCGCGGCGCTGCTGTTGATGCGCGGCGCAGACAATACGCGGCTGGCGCTGTTCTTCGTGCTGGGGCTGTGCTTCTCGCTGGCGGGGGACGTGCTCCTGATGCTGCCCGGCGAGCGGTTTTTCATTCCCGGCCTGATCGCGTTCTTCATCGCCCACGTCTTCTATAGCATCGGGCTGAATCCCACGCTGCCGCCGCGCGCCTCAGTCGTTGTGCTGGTCGTCGTGGCGGCGCTCGGCGTGATGCTCTACACGCGCATTGCGGCGTCACTGCGACAGAAAGGTGAGGAAGCGATGCGCATCCCGGTCGGCGCTTACGCGGCGATCCTCAGCCTGATGCTCTTCTCGGCGTGGGCGACACTGTTCCGCCCGGCGTGGCCTGCCGCCGCCCGCCTCACCGCGATCGTGGGCGCAACGCTCTTCTTCGCCTCCGACTCGATGCTGGCGTGGGATAAATTCGTCGCACCGTCACACGCCTTGCGCGTGCTGGTGATGATCACCTACCACCTGGCGCAGTTTGCGCTGGCAGCGACCATCGCGTTGGCATAAATTTTTCATCAGCAGATTTAGCAGATTAAGTATATTCTTATCTTCTAAAAAATCGGAAGTGGGGGTTTGGGGGAGGGGTACACCCACCCCCAAACCCCCACCTAATGACGAGGAAAGCTATGGGAAAAATTCACATCGAAGTCTGGCTTTACGGGCCGCTGGCCAAATATGGTGGAAGCGATGACAACATCTTCGCCTTGCAGAATTTGGAGTTGCCCGCCGGAACGACCGTGCAAGATGTGCTCACACATCTGGAAATGCCCACGGAAGAGCGCGGGATCACGTTCATCAACGGCAATTTGAGCGCGATGCCCGGTTTGCAGCCCGATTTACCCCATCGTCTCGATGATGGCGATCGCGTGGCATTCTTCCACACCAAAAGCATGTGGCCTTTCCAATACCGCCACGATGTTGGGATGTTGTCCGAATTCAAGGAGACGGTCGGCCAGCGGGGCGACCAAGGGCGGCGCACACGCTTCGACACGATTGCGTGAGGTCGGGTTGTGTATTGGCAAAATGTAATGCAAGCTGTTAGCTTGCGACAGCGGCAAACTGTTAGTTTGCCGCCCACAAGTCGTGATTCGTATTTTTGAGGGAGTCGTGATGGCCTACCAACGTGCGATGCTCTACTTCTTGTCGGGAACTGGGAACACTTACCGGGTCGTGACCTGGATTGCCGAACGTTTGCGGGCAGCAGGGATTTCTGCGGAGATGGCCCCCACCCACAGCGCCAATCTGGATGCGAACTTCAAAACGGGATCGGATGCACTGCTCGTTGTGGCGACGCCGGTTCACGCCTTTGTCGCGCCCTGGCTGATGCTGCGATTTATCTGGCGCCTGCCGCGCGGAAAAGGCATGGATGCGCTGGTCGTCGCTTGCAACTCCGGCGTCAGCGGCACGACGTTCTACGTGATGGCTTTGGTTTTGGCTCTCAAAGGCTATACGGTGCGCAGTTTTTTGGATGTGGCCTTTCCAGATAACTGGATGTCACTCGTGCCCGGCCCACCACCGGAGAAAGCGCGCGCTGCCATAGCGCAGGCGCGGGAGAAAACGGCTGCCTTTATGGATGGCTTTTTGGCCGGGGAGCGCAGCTTCCTCGCGTGGCCGTGGGCGTTGCTGGCGCTGGCCTTGGCGCCGATTGCGGTAGGATACCTGATCCTGGGCCGGTTTTTCCTGGCGAAGCTCTTTTTCGCATCCGATCGCTGCATCGGGTGCGGGCAGTGCGCCGAACACTGTCCGTGGCGCGCCATTAAGATGGTAGAACAGGCAGAGCAACGCCGCCCATACTGGACCCTCAACTGCGAAAGTTGTATGCGCTGCATGGCCTTCTGCCCCACACAGGCCATCGAGGCGGGCCACTCCTGGGGCGTGTTATTGGGCGCGATCACGCTCATCCCGGTCGTCGATTGGCTGCTGAATATGGTAATCCGGCAGATTCCGGCTCTGGCGAACGTGCAGGGACTTCTATGGGTGCTTTTGGAGTACGGTTATATCCTTCTTTCCTTCGTCGTGGCTTATGCTCTCTTTTCCCTGCTCCTGCGCGTGCCCGCCATCAACCGTTTCTTCACCGTGACCACCCTGACGCACAATTACCGGCGCTACCACGAACCGGATACATCACTCAAAGATTTGTCACCGTGATGCGTGATTTTCCAAAAACCGGGATTCTTCCAGAATCCCGGTTTTTTAGTTCATTCATCCTTCTTCCCGCACCGTGTGCTTTTTGACCCACTCCCAATCCACTTCGATACCCAGTCCGGGCTTGTCCCACGGTTGGGCATAGCCTTCACTGTCGATCTCGGTCGAAGCATCCACGATGCCCGGTGGGGAGTAGTACGTCTCCGGCACCAGCCGCTCGAAGTACTTGGTGTTGTAGATCGCACAAGCCGCGTGCAAATGGGGGATCGCGCCGCCGTGGACAGCGCACATCATGCCATAAGCCTCGCAGATGTGGGCGGTTTTCAGCACGCCCGTCAGCCCGCCTTTGTACGCATCCAGCGGACCGGTGAGGATGATGTCCGCCGCACCGGCCTGGATTTGCGCGTGGGCATCCCACGGCCCACCGTGCGTCGCTTCGGCAACGGCTAATGGGATATCCAGTTCCTGCGCCAGGCGCGCCAGCACGGTCATGTTGAAGTGGTCCATCGGCTCTTCGTACCAGTAGAAGTTGTACTTCTCCAACTGGCGACCGAACCACACAGCATCCTCGTAGAGATTGAACATGCTCGAAGCGTCGTACATCAGCACGATGTCGTCGCCGACCTTTTTCCGCAGCCGGCGGCAGAGTTCCGCGTCCTGTTCCAGCCGTCCCCAGGCGTGGAGTTTGATCGCCTTGTAGCCCTTTTTCAGGCAGACGTCGGCCAGTTCCATATATTCTTCCATCGAGTCGAGGGTGACGGTACTGGCATAAGCGGGGATACGGTCGCGCATCCCGCCGAGCAATTTGTACACCGGCATGTCGCTCGCTTTGCCCAAAAGGTCCCACAATGCGCAGTCCACCGCGCCGATGGCCAGTCCAAGCTTCGATGAGCGCAAATTTCGCCAGAAATCCTGCCAGATGCGCTCGCGATTGAGCGGATCGGCGCCGATGAGCTGCCATTTGATCTCCTCAATGTTCGCGCCGCCGCCGTAGGGCGACAGCCCTTCGACGCCCTCATCGGTCTGAATGCGCAAAAGTCCGGCCCGCCCGACAGGGCCGTTAGGCATAATGCCATCGCGCCAATGGTAAGGACCACGCACCCACTCGACAAAATGTGTCTTGACACCCGTGATTTTCATCATTACCTCCTATTCGTTTTGCCCAGGCGCACCGAATCCCTGGGCTGTATCGTCCAGCACCAACACCCAATCGGGATGCTGCCCTGCTGGGGAGAAAGTCTGCGTACCGGAAGCAGGGAACTGGCCGATCCACGTGGCCTCACCGGTGCAGGGCGCGTACCACCAGGCATTGACCATCGTGCCGGAGATAACCTCCAGGCTGACGGTGACGGGCAACGGCAACGGCAGGTAGACAAAGGCGTAGCCCCCCTCGCTGTCACGGGTGGCGCGGATGTGGCTACCGCCTGTTCCCGCGTCGCAGCGCAGCAGCGTCTGGTCGGGAATCCGGTCGAGATAGGGCCGCGACTCCATCAGCGCCCGCAGATGTTTGACTTGACGCGCGCCAGGACGGTCGATGGCAACAGTCCATGGGAATTCAGCATAATTGATGTACCCGTGCTGATCGCTGGCAAACTGCCAGACGGCGTTATGGCCGTAGGTGACGCCGCACGCGCCCGCGAACACCGAGCGGTAGAGCTGCTTGCGCACATCGTGGTCGCGGAAGTAGCCGTTCGCCGGATCCCACGTGGGCCAGGGATTGACGGGATGGTCCTCGTAGTTCGGTTCGGCATCGAGCGTGGGCTTGGGCGGCGTGAGCGCGTAATCGTGTGTCACCCACTCCCACGCCGGCACATCGTGCCCACCGCCGTGACCGGATTGCATCATGTGCATATCCAGCCAGGCTTCCTCGTGCAACCACGCCGACGTGGAGCGCCCGCCCGCCGG
>Ga0129302_1001487_pt1 | contig 17437 bp, 13 predicted proteins | sample BlaSprsedimmetaG_FD_94476 | JGI IMG/M metagenome (GOLD analysis project Ga0129302, IMG submission 94476) | Hot spring sediment bacterial and archeal communities from California, USA to study Microbial Dark Matter (Phase II) - Blank Spring... | ecosystem: Environmental > Aquatic > Thermal springs...
AGATTACTTATAACCGGAATCGCAAACATTCATATTTAGGTAATAAATCTCCGGTTCAATTTACAGCCATGAAGATGGCGGCTTGAACTTAACTGTGTGTCCATTTTTTTGTTGCAATTCCAATGCAAAAGTTTTGGTAAATGCCAATGGACCGAATAGTTTCCCTTCGGCTGCTTGTAATGTAAAGACAGGAAGAAAACTCACGATCGTAGTCGAAACCGCGGTAAGTATGGCCGATGAAACTTCGGTTGATGCATTGTACACCGTTGTGAGCATTGTTTGCCCCGGCGGGGCTTCGTCGTTATGCCGAAGAATGTTTTCGCTGAGGATAATCCCCAGGTCCACCATGGTTCCGATGGCAATGGCAATACCTGAAAGAGCCACGATATTGGCATCCACATTCAGGTATTTCATCATAATGAAACACATCAAAACAGCAAGGGGGAGCAATGCCGAAATCATCAGGGAAGCCCGCAAATGAAACACCATAATGATGATGACAATAATGGTAATGAGAATTTGCAGGCTTATTGCTTTGTTAAGCGTGCCTAATGTTTCGTAAATCAACTCGGTGCGGTCGTAAAACGGTACAATGGTTACTTTTGATTCAGTGCCGTCGGCAAGTGTCTTCGAAGGCAAACCGGGGCTTATTTCTTTGATTTTATCTTTGACATTCTGAATGGTTTTCAGGGGATTGTCGCCATACCGGGCAACAACCACCCCGCCAACAGCTTCAGCCCCCCCTTTGTCTAATAATCCGCTATGGCCGCGCAATGCAGGGCCGATGTTCACTTTTGCGATGTCTTGTATCCGCAATGGAATATTATCAGTTACTTTAACGACAGCCTGTTCAATATCCCGGGTGGTTTTAACGTAACCCAATCCCCGCACATAATATTCAGCAAGGTTTAGCTCAACTGTGTTAGCCCCGATGTCAAGATTGCTTTGCCTGATGGCTTCCATGACCTTCATCATGCTGACATTGTGGGCTTTCATGGCCACCGGGTCAAGGTCAACCTGGTACTCTTTAACAAAACCGCCAATGGATGCGACTTCCGAAACCCCTTCTGCCGAGGTCAGGGTATACCGCACATAGTAATCCTGAATTGTCCTTAATTCATGAGGGTCCCAGCCGCCGGCAGGGTTTCCCTTCAGATCCCTGCCTTCCAAGGTGTACCAAAAAACCTGGCCCAATGCCGTAGCGTCCGGGCCTAAAGTAGGCGAAACACCGACAGGCAGCATATCGGCAGAAAGGGAATTGAGTTTCTCTAAAACCCTTGTCCTGCTCCAATAATACTCAACATTCTCATCGAAAATGATGGCGATAAAAGAAAGCCCGAACATGGAAGTGCTGCGAACCGATTTTACCCCCGGCAACCCGAGCAATGACGTTGTAAGCGGGTAGGTAATCTGGTCTTCCACATCCTGCGGGCTCCTGCCCATCCATTCGGTGAAAACAATCTGCTGGTTTTCGCCGATATCGGGAATGGCATCAACCGGAACCGGGTCTCTTGGCAAAAAAGTGATTTGCCAGTTAAATGGCGCAGTTACAATGCCCCAACCTACAAACAATATGAGCAGGAGCATTGTAACGAGCTTGTTTTCGAGAAAGAATTTGATCAGTTTGTTGAGCATAATTCTGGATATTAACAGGGTACTTAATATTTATGTCCTCGATGGTTCATGCTTCGTTTATATTTACAGCAGGCGGGCAGTTTATTATAAACAGCATCATCGGCTTTTTTTTATCGGTATCGTGTCCTGCTTTAGCAATATTCTTGTGAATAGCCTCAACCTTAATTAAAAATTGTTGTTTTCATAATAACCCTTTTTAAGTTTTACATCTAAAAAATTAGGATAAAGATTAAAAAATTGTTCTGTATCCTTTATATCTTGTAATCCTAAAATCCAACAAACTTCGGCAAGGTCCGAGAAGTCCAGTCCACCGGCCGAAATTGCCTCATTATTGTAACGCCCCTCTTTTCCATTATATTCGTTTGATATTTCAATGGCAAGCTGCCATATATCAGTCAATTTAGGATTCGAAATTTTACTCTGCCATTGTGTATAGTCAGGGGAACGAAATCCCGGCGTACCGTTTCCAACTACGTTACCGTCAGGTATCTTATGATAAGCAGCATTTTTTTTAACGAATTCCAGGCTCTCAGGTGAAGTAACCTTTTCGTTCCAATCACTATGTTGAACCACATGAATACGCTGGGAAATAGAAATCTCAGGTAAATCAGATTGAATAGCTTTTAATAGTCTGGCGGTAAAATCAGATTGGCCTGCTTCTGCAATCCAAATATCACCTTGGTTTGCGAGGGTTGTTTTACAAATAATTTTAACTTTTTCAACAGCGGCTTCCAAATTTTCATGTGCGTCTGTCCAGTTGTCTCCGAAAGCAAGCTGGAACAAAGGATTAGGTGGAACATACAGCCCTTCCTGAATACCATAAGTACCAGCAACTGCATGATAAGTAATTTTTGAAAATTTGGAGTCGGATAATAAAGTAGCCAAGGCGGCTACCGTTTGAAGGTCATCTACATCAGTTTTACAATCAAATTGTGCTAATAATAGATCATTTTCGATGTTGAAGCTTCCTGCTTTTAGAAACTTTTTATCCATAGCATTACTTTTGAAAGCCATGAAAATAGTCACTATTGCAATGAATATGAATGTTTTAGATTTCATTTCTTTTGTGTTTTTATTTAATCATTTTGTTTTAAACGTCGTGGTAGTATTTTGAGATTCGCTTTAATCGTAATTGTCGTCTCTCCTTGCAAAAATTGTTGCCAACGGTACTGGCTATGGGCAGTGGCGGATTTGGAACACGTCACTGTCACCCGAAACCGAATGTTTGTTATGTGTTTGAATGTTCATTATTTCTGGGTCAGCCGCCATTGCCTATAGCCTTTGTTGTAAAAATGTGCTTGCGGTTTTATTAATTCCAACTCATAGTTATTTTACTTCCTTGTTCTTCGTCATTGTGAATGTCAAGAAAAACATCAATTTCCTGATGAAGCTCTTCAACATGGGAAATGATGCCCACAATGCGATCTTCTTTTCGGAGTGACTTGAGGCTATCAAACACAGTATGTAGCGACTCTTTGTCCTGGGAGCCGAAGCCTTCATCCAGAAAGAAGAAGTTCTGGTTGGTCTGATTTTGTTTTTGAATGCTTTCTGCCAATGCCAAGGCAAGGGACAGGGATGCCTGAAAGGTTTGTCCTCCTGAAAGGGTTTTGACACTTCTGACCTGCCCGTTATTCAAAAAGTCTCTCACCTGAAAATTATTATCTTCCGTTATCTCTAACCGTAGCTTTTGACGGGTGAGTTTGTAAAATCGCTCATTAGCTACTTTACATAGATTATCCAAGTAAACTGATGAAATATAATTGACAAAACCGCTTCCTTTAAAGAGTTGCTTCAGGGTTTTGATATTTGCTGCACGCTCTTGCACCTTTTCCAATTCCTTTTGTAATTCCTGCTTCTTCTTCCATTCCTTTTTCATTTGTTTAACAGATTCCTCAATTCTAACTGCTTCCTTTTTCTTTTCTTCTAAAGCTTCTTCAAGCGATTGAACTTCCTTTTTCAGTGATTTATATTTTTCCTCATCAAACGATTTGTCTTTCACTTGCTCTTGTAATGATCTGAAATTTTCTTTTGCGGCATGAAGGTCTTGTTTGTATGCTTCGATCTCCTTCCTTTCTTCCTCAACCTCAATTTCCGCTTCAAGAATTTTCTTTACCTCCTCAATACCTGTTAAATCAGATTTGTCTATTTCTTCCTGAATGGTTTTATTTGATTCTTTATAAGCCTTCTGGTCTTTATCCAATTCTTTTTCAACTGTTTTCAATTGCCCCGACAAGGTTTTTTCCCGATCATTTAGCACTGCAATTTCCTTTTCCAGTTTGTCATACTCTATTTCTATAGCGTCTATTTTTTGTTTTAATGCTTCACCTTGTTCTTCGATTTCTTCAGCAGTTCTCTCTTGATAGTCTTCAAATTCTAAGGTATTAAGCTGATCAATCAAGGTTTTTGACCGACTGGCTTTGGTTTGATGTTTTTCTTTCAGGGATGCAATTTTTTTCTCTGCTTTCTCCTTTTGCTCTCTTTGCTTTTCAACATTTTGTTGTAGCTGATCTAATTTCTCTTCCTCAGCTTTTATTTCTATTCTCAACTTAGCGGCTTTCTCAAAATCTTCCTTCACTTTTTCCTCATCGTCAGGCGAATATTTCTTCCACTGAAACTGCTTTTGATGCTCTGCAACCTTGTCCTTTTGGCTTTGTAACTCTTCCTTTTGTTTTTTCAGTGCCTTTTCTTTGTCTTTAATCTTGTAACTTATTTGTTCCAGTTCCCGGACTGCTTTTGATAGTAATTCTTTTTCTCTCTTCAGTGCTTGAATCTGAACATTGATTTTTTCCAGTTCTTCATTCACATTCTCCATACTCAAAATCTGCGGGTGTTCGATAGCTCCACATACGGGACAAGGTTTGCCATCTTTCAGCTCAGCAGCGATTTCTTCCAGTTTTCCTTTGGCTGATAAATGCTTTTCTTCATTTTCAAGTGTCTCCTGTTTTTTCTCTCTCCGTTCAAGCGCCTCATTCAACCGGTAAATAAGCTGCTCAATTTTCATTTCTCTGATCTCATCTCCCTCTAATTCAATAAGTTCTTCAGTGAGTAGTTCCGCTTTCTTGTCGTCAAAACGTTTTATTTCTTTTTTTACTTCGGCTATTTCGGTTTCTGCTTTCTTTCGATTTTCTTCAATATGGCGTTTATCCGTAAACCATTGCTGAACTTTTGAAAGCATTTGCTCATCCGGCAATGTTTTCTTTTTTTCTTTTAATACTCTGGAAAGTTCATTGTATTGCTCTTGATTTTCCTTTAAAGCCTGCTTATTTCCCCTTATAAATTCATCATCTTCTTCGAGTCGTTTTTTTAGTTCGGCAATTTCCTCATTCAGTTTTTTTACTTCAAGTATTTTATTCAATTCTTCAGACTGCCTCTTGTATTGTTCCCGATTGTTGTATTCCTTCTTTATCTCTTGAAATTTTTTCCTGTCTTTTTTCAGTTCATCGGAAATCCGGGCAAGTTCTTTCTTGTTTTCCTCTATGGTTTCTTTTTCCTCATTAATCTCTTTTTCAAGTTCACTTTTTCTTTGCAGTAATCCTTTAAAGTTCAGCTGGCAGTATTCGTATCTTTTTACCTGTTTTTCTCTTTCCCGATACGTTTTTTCTTGCTTTTTAAGCTCTTTAAGGGCAGCTTGTTGTTCGGTTACTTTATCAAAAAGCTCTTTCAGCTTATCCTGTTCTTTTTCTGCTTTTTGTTTTTCCTTATAGTGTTTTTCTGCTTTTTCCAGCTCTTCTGTACAAGCCGAAAGTTCTTTCTCTCTTTTCGCTATGGTTTCTTCATCCACATCTCCTAACTGCCCTAACCCACCTTCAATATTTTCTTTTTTCTCATTATTCTTCACCTCCAGTGCACGAACTTTATTGTATAGGTCAAACTTGTTCAACTGGAAAATTTCTTTCAGCATTTGCGTTCGGGCTTTATCGCCCAATTGCAGAAACTCCTGAAATTTACCCTGCGGAATAATGATCGTTCTTCGAAAGTTTTCATAGCTAAGACCAAGAATGTCTTTTGCATCTGTCTTTTCGAAAGGCTCCCAATTTCCAGCTTTCTTTTTATAAGCTTTCCGGTCAAAAGTTCGGACATCTTCAAACCGCTTGCTGTTCCTTTTTCCTGAAACCGTAAAACGATATTCTTGTTCTTTTTTGCCCGTTTGAAAAATAAAATCAATTAGCAATTCGTCTGATTTCAGGTTCATCATGTTGTAATTCCTGTTATCCCGCTGATTGAGCCGTTCGGTTTCACCATATAAGGCGAATGAGATGGCTTCAAGAATGGTGGACTTTCCGCTTCCAACCGGACCAAAGATGCCGAATAATTGTCCTGCCAACAGATTGTCAAACTCAATCGTTTGTTCCTCTTGGTAGGAATAAATGCCTTTTATGGTCAATTTCTTAGGTATCATTCTTCTGTATCTTCTGCCAATACTTCTTTAAAAAGCTCCATTAACTGTTTATTGGGCTCTTGCCCATGTTTGTGCTCAAAATATTGCTTGAATAACGATTTTATGTTCTGGCTGAGATCAATGTTACCGGAAGCATTGTTGTCAAGCAGGCTTTTATCTTTGAGTTCCGGTATGATCGTCACAATACTGTCATGGACATTGCTTAGCTGCTTCCTTTCCTTGCTTGTCAGAAATTGATCTGTGATAATAGTAAGCTCAACAAGAGCTTCAGGATTCTCTTTCAGCCAGTTCACAGCTTTTTCTATTTCTTCAAACCTCTTTCTTAACAAAGGACGCCCTTTTATCAGCTTAACTGGTGTATGTTTAACCGGTTGACCCGGTTCCACATCCATCATCACCACGTACTTATCCTGTCCGGCTTCGCTGAAACTATAGGCCAAAGGGCTGCCGCTGTAGATTGTAGGGGACGGGTCGCTATCAACTGTTTGCCTTCGGTGCAAATGTCCTAAAGCCGTGTATTGAATTTGCTCAGGGATGTTTTCTGTATAAACTTCTTGTGCACCGCCCATGTGAAGGATCGGTTTTTCAGCTTCCGGTTCCTCCGGTTTTTCTCCCCCTTTTTGCATGAAATACAGGTGAGAAATAAGGATGTTCACCCCTTGTTTATCACAATATTGATCCGCTAAATTTTTCCACTGGTCGGCCAGGGTCTTTCTTAGTTCCTCTTCCGGGTTTTCAATGCCCAGAAATTTTTTCAGGCGGTACTCGTTGGCATAAGGGGTAAGCAATAACCGGAGCGGATGCTTTTGACCGGGCAGCTTCATCTCTATGAAACCATTATCGCTTTGAAGGACTTCTAAACCGGTGTCGAGTTTAAATGGAGCAACTTTAGAATGGGGATATCCGGCAAAAATAATCCCGCACTCCCTTGCCAAAGGATCCGGGGCTTCAATGCTGGCTGGGGAATCGTGATTACCTGCAATAGCGATGACAGCCCGCTGCCCATCTTTCGCCAGTTTTTTTACTGTTTTATAAAACAAGTCAACTGCTTCGGTAGGTGGATTGTAGGTGTCAAAAAGATCGCCGGCTACCAATACAGCATCGGCTTGTTCCTTCTCGGCAATGGCACATATTTCCTCCAATACAGCCTTTTGCTCTTCCAAGCGGAAAAAACTTTCGAGCCGTTTGCCTAAATGCCAGTCGGATGTATGTAAAATTCGCATTTTTAATTTCTATTTTTTAGCAAGCATTTTTTACAACTCGTTTATAACCAACCCAGAAGTTGGTTAATGCACCCGATTATTTATGTATAACCCAACTTTCTGGTAAGGTTTATTCAAACAACAAAATAATAGTGAACATAAAGAAATGAGGGGTGAAAATCAAGTTTTTATTCACCCCGGTTTCATTACAGGCCGGACCGGGATGCAGGGTTCTCACAGTTCACGGATGTTGGTCCGGAAGCAGGCGTCTTATCTCAAGGACAACACGGGAAGCACATCAATACATCGTGAGGGGATTTCTTTATTGTCGCGAGTAATGGAAAACCATATCCTTTTCAGGCATGGACTGTTCCATCCGCCAGAAATAGATTTCCTCTCCTTCGATCCGATACATCGTGTGACAGGGATACGCCGTCTTCCCGATCTTCAGGGAATCCGGGACGACGAGTTTGAACTCGGCCAGTTCGAGCGGCTTGCCCCATCGCTGCGTCGTCTGAATCACCTGTTTGACAGAATCAGTTTGATTGATAAAATAACCTTCTCTGCGCTTTGAATCGCGGCATAACAAATTCGAATAAGACTATCGCCGACATCCTTTCTTACGGGAGTAAAATCAAGTGGAATGGTCCTGGAAATCCCGCGCGTTATGATACGGTATTTCATAGCCAAATCTAAATACGATTCAGGATATATGATACTTCTCTCTAACGCAATTTGAACGTTCCTCCGGAGTGTGACGACTTGTCGTCACTTCCGCGGAAACCCGTTTCCGCACTCCGGCAACTCCAAATTCGTAACTCCAAACTCGTAACTCTAAACTCAGAACTCCAATCCCAAAAAGCAGAGGATCATCCATCCTTCATCAACATCACCATGATGGCTTTTTGGACATGCAGCCGGTTCTCGGCCTCGTCGAACACGATGGAATGCGGCCCGTCCATCACGCCGTCCGTGATCTCGTCGCCGCGATGCGCGGGCAGGCAGTGCATCACCTTCACATCCGGTTTGGCGAGACGGACGAGGGATTCGTTCACCTGGAAGGGACGGAACACCTCTTTCCGCGCCCCGGCCTCCGCCTCCTGCCCCATGCTCGCCCACACGTCCGTGTAGATAACGTCGGCGCCCCGGACGGCCTTTTGGGGATCGCGCAACAGCACAATCTCACTCTTGCCCGCCTGCACCGCATTCTCCACGACGGCGGGATCGGGATCGTATCCCCCGGGACAGGCAAGGCGGAGCGTCATGGGCAGCCGCGCCGCCGCATTGAGCCAGGAATGGACCATGTTGTTTCCGTCTCCGACATACGCCACGGTCAGGCCGTCGAGCGAACCCCGGTGTTCGAGAATCGTGAAAATGTCCCCCAGCACCTGACAGGGATGGTTGAAATCGGTCAGCCCGTTGATCACGGGGACGGAGGCATGGCGGGCGAGCTCCTCGATCAGATCATGGCCGAAGAGCCGGGCCATCATGCCGTCCGTGTAACGGGACAGCACACGCGCCACATCCGCCGCGGATTCGCGTTTACCCAGCCCGATTTCCGTAGGCGCCAGATACACCGCGTGGCCGCCGAGTTGGACCATGCCCACCTCGAACGAGACGCGGGTGCGAGCCGAGGGTTTCTGGAAAATCATGGCGAGCGTCTTGCCCTTCAGGAGCTGTTCGGCTTTACCGGACTTCTGTTTCGCCTTGAGATCCGCGGTCAGCTTGAACAGACCGTGGATTTCGTCCGGAGTCAACTCCAGAATGGAAAGAAAATGTCTCGGCACAGCACCCTCCTCTCACAGGACATGGATTCCGTCATCCGTTTGTCCCGATATAATATCCTAAAAATCCGTATCCTGCTTTCTGCTTTCCCTGCTCCGGTACAAACGTCCCCGTCACAGGATGTATTTCGCAAGATCCTCGTCGGCCACGATGCCTTTCAGCTTGTCCCGGACCATTTCGGCCGAGATCTTCACGGTCCGGATCTCCGGATCGGGCAACTGATAAAGCACGTCCTCGAGCAGCGTGCTCATGATGGTGTGCAGCCGCCTCGCCCCGATATTCTCCGCCCTTTGATTGACTTCGGTGGCCATCCTGGAGATTTCCTCAATGGCCCCTTTGGTAAATGCGGCCTTCACGCCTTCCGTGCCGAGGAGAGCCGTATACTGTTTCACCAGGGCGTTTTCAGGCTCGGTCAGGATGCGGATAAAATCTTCCGTGGACAGGCTGTCCATCTCCACACGGATCGGAAACCGGCCCTGGAGTTCTGGAATGAGATCCGAAGGCTTCGCGACATGAAATGCGCCCGCCGCGATGAACAGGATATGATCGGTCTTGATCATCCCGTACTTGGTCACCACGTTCGTGCCCTCGACCACGGGCAGGATGTCGCGCTGTACCCCTTCACGGGAGACGTCCGGTCCGGCCCCCTCGTCATAACCGGCGATCTTGTCGATCTCGTCGACAAACACGATCCCGGCTTCCTCGACACGCCGCATCGCCTCGTCGATCACCTTGTCCATATCGATCAGCTTCTGCGCCTCTTCGGCGATGAGGATCTGACGGGCTTCCGCCACGGACATCTTACGCTTTTTTTGTTTCTGCGGCATCATGCCGCTGAACAGATCCTGGAGGTTCATACCCATCTCCTCCATGCCGATGGGGGAGAGAATCTGCATCATGGGATAAGCCTCGGAGGTCACAGTCAACTCGACGGTGCGGTCTTCCAGCTTGCCCTCGTCGAGCTGTTTCCTGAGCTTCTCGCGGGTGCGCCGCTGACGGTCTTCGGCGGATTCCTGCGCCGGTTCTTCGTCGCCGTTCGGTTCGGAAATCCTTTTGGGCTTGGTGGACTTGGGCATGGGAAAGAGCAGATCGAGCAGCCGTTCCTCGGCCAGTTCTTCGGCCTGATGCTGCACCATGTCGTGCCATTCGGACTTCACCATCGACACGGAGAGGTCGGTCAGATCGCGGATGATCGACTCCACATCGCGCCCTACATAACCGACCTCGGTGAATTTGGACGCCTCGACCTTGATAAACGGCGCACCGGCCAGACGGGCCAGCCGGCGGGCGATCTCGGTCTTGCCCACCCCGGTCGACCCGATCAGAATGATGTTGTTGGGTAAGATCTCTTCACGCAGCGCGTCCGCCACCTGCTGCCTGCGCCAGCGGTTCCTGAGGGCGATGGCCACCATTTTCTTGGCCTTGTTCTGGCCGATGACATACTTGTCCAGTTCTGCCACAATCTCGCGCGGCGTCAGATGCAGCGTATCATCCATCGGATCGTCACTGTAAATCATATCGGAATTCATCAAAGTTCCTCGACCACGATGCGGTCATTGGTAAAGATACAGATGCCTGCGGCGATCTTCAGGGATTCCTTCACGATCTCCGCCGCCGGCAGTTTGGAATGGGCGAGCAGCGCCCGGGCTGAGGCCTGGGCATACGGTCCGCCGGATCCGATGGCCACCACCTGATCGTCCGGTTCGATCACGTCGCCCGTCCCCGAAATGATGAGGATGGTCTTCTGATCGGCCACCGCGAGCAAGGCCTCGAGGCGTCTCAGGTATTTGTCCGTGCGCCATTCCTTCGCGAGTTCCACGGCGGCGCGGCTGAGACCGCCGCCGTATTCTTCAAGCGTCTTCTCGAATTTATCGAACAGAGCGAAGGCATCCGCCGAGGCGCCCGCGAATCCGGCCAGAATGGTGTCGTTGTAAAGTTTCCGGATCTTGCGTGCGCTTTCTTTCATCACGGTCTCGCCGAACGTCACCTGTCCGTCTCCGCCCATGGCGACCCGGCCTCCCTTTTTCACCCCGAGTATGGTCGTGGCGTGAAATTTCGGATATTCAGATTGAAACATCGATGGAAATTCCTTTCGATCTCGTAAACTTCAGGCACTTGTCACTTGAGTCACTTATCACTCCAGTCACTCTATTCACTTATCACCCCCCTAAATCTTCCTCCTCAGCCGTGCGACGGGAATCCCCAGCTGTTCGCGGTATTTCGCCACCGTGCGCCGGGCCACAAGAAATCCTTCCTTCTTGAGCATCTGGGACAGCGTCTGATCGTTGAACGGTTTCTGTGAATTCTCCTTGTCGATCATGTCCTTGATCTTCTGTTTGAGCAGCTTGTTCGAGACGTCGTCGCCGTCCGCGGTCTCCATCCGCTCGGAAAAGAAGTACTTGAGTTCATAGATGCCGGATTCGGTCTGGACGTATTTGCCGCTGGTCACCCGGCTGACTGTAGATATGTCGAGATGCACGTCTTCGGCGATATCCTTCAGGATCATGGGCTTGAGAAATTCCTTGCCCTTGTCGAAGAATTCCTTCTGATGTTTGATGATCGATTCCATCACGCGCTGAATCGTGGAACGCCGCTGATAGATGGAATTGATCAGCCATCGGGCCGATTCGAGCCGTTGCCGGATATAATCCCGCGTTTCTTTCGACGTGTTTGATTTATCCTTGAGCAGCGCCTTGTAGGATTCGTTGATACGCAGCCTGGGCACGTTCCAGTCGTTCAGGCTGACCCGGTACTGGCCGTCCACCCGTTCGACGATCACGTCGGGGATGATGGTGCTCGCCGAACCCGGCATGAAACCCTCGCCCGGTTTGGGATTGAGCCGGGCGACGACCTCCATGATTTCACGGACCTCTTCGAGTTCGATCTCGAGCTTCCTGGCTATCTTCTCAAAACGTTTGTTCGTAAAATCATCGAAGCATTCCCGGACCATCCGGATGGCCAGGTCGTCCGGCGGATCTTCGGCCTCGAGTTGCAGCAGCAGGCATTCCCGTAGGTTGCGCGCACCGATCCCGACCGGATCGAAATTCTGGATGATGCCGAGAATCATTTCGACTTCGGAAATGCCGGCCTCGAAATGGTCCGCGATATCCTGCAGGGGACATTGAAGATATCCGGCCTCGTCGATGCACCAGAGGATATATTCTCCGATTTCCTGCTGGCGTTCGTCGAGAGGAGCCAGATGGATCTGCTCCATCAGATGGTCCATGAGCGTGACCGGGGCGGGTTCGGGACGGTCCATCTCTTCCTCGGGGCGTTCTCGCGGTGCCCGTATCTCATAATTGTCCTCATCGTTCAGGATCTCATCCCAGTCGATCTGGGTTTCCTCTTCGGGAATTTCGTCGCGCGCTTCCTCATCGTCATTGTCCGCCTTGTCGGATTCTTCCTCGCGTTTGAGATCTTCGACCTGCTCCTGTTCAATCTCCTCATCCACATCCACGTCGATTTCGAGGAGTGGATTGAGTTCCAGTTCCTGTTTGATGCGCTGTTCGAGATTGAGCATCGGCAACTGAAGCAGGGTGGAAAGCAGGACCTGCTGCGGACTCTGCCTCTGCTGCAGCGCCAGACGTTGACTCATCTGTATCATGACGCGGTCATCCCCCCTGAAAAATGGCGCTCGGCGCCGGGTCCCGAACGATGGATTCTGAATCTTGAACCGTTTTGCCTGTTGTCTGTTGCAACCTTTTACCTTCTTTATAACACGGACGGGCGCAGGGCCTCCGGCCATCGGCGACCGGGCTGTCCGTCACGATGACGCTTGATGTCGGCCTCCCGCCTGTCCGTCATGATTCCATATACCGGTCCAGACGAAACTGCTTGCCGAGATAGATTTTCCGGGCCTCCTCATCATTCGCGAGAAACTCGGAAGTCCCTGCCTTCAATATTTTCCCTCCGCTGAGGAGATAAGACCGGTCGGTGATGGAGAGGGTCTCATGCACGTTGTGATCCGTAATCAATACGCCGATTCCCCGGTCCTTGAGATGGCGAACGATATTCTGAATGTCTTCGACGGCGATGGGATCGATGCCTGCGAAGGGTTCATCCAACAGCATGAATCGGGGTTCGGTCACGAGCGCGCGGCAGATTTCAAGACGCCGGCGTTCCCCTCCCGAGAGCGTATCCGCCTTCTGTTTGGCCACATGGGTGATCGACAACTCCTCGAGCAGTTGCCGGAGTCGTCCGCGTTTCTCCTCCTGATTCATTTTCCGGAGCTCGAGTATCGCGAGGATATTCTCTTCGACCGTCAGCTTCCTGAAAACCGACGGCTCCTGACAGAGATATCCCAATCCCATGCGGGCCCGTCTGTACATGGGCATCCGGCTCACGTCGCGTTCATCGTAGAGAATCTGCCCCGAATTCGGCCGGATCATGCCCGTGATCATATAAAATGTCGTGGTCTTGCCCGCCCCGTTCGGCCCGAGCAGACCGACGACCTCGCCCTGCCCGACTTCGATGGACACTTTATCGACGACCCGCCGTCCGCGGTAGACTTTGACCAGATCGATCGCGCGCAGATGTTTCATTGTGAATCCGTATTCTCCTTGTCCGGATCGAGGGGCGTATACGTGCCCTCGCTCAGTCCCGGACTGCTCTCGACCCGGATCCAGGTCACCCGGTTGTCTGCGAAAGTCATGACGAGCCGGTCGCCCGTGATGGTATTGATCCCTTCGGGACTATCGCGGTCTTCCCGGTCTTCGGCTTCGGACACCCGGAAACGGCTGTATGCCTCTCCCTCGACGATGACCCGGCGCAGGGTATCCGCACTGGCTTCGATGAAGATGCGCCGGCCCTGGAGCGTATTCTCCTCGGTATTCCCGGCCGTACTGTCCCGCGAGATGATCTGCGCCCTGCCGCAGATCATGCCGCCCGCGAACTTCGCCCCCTCGAGGCGGATTACGATCGTATCGCCGGTCATCTCTTCGCCGCGCTGATGCAGTCGCGGCAGACCGGACAGGATAATCCGGCTGCTGTCTGGCCAGTATTCTGCGAACAGGGAAGCACCTTCCACACCGCCTTTCAGGATTCGGACGCTGTCCGTCACGCTGACCTGCTGACTGCCGCCCCAGGCTTCCATTTTTCGTCCTGAAATCCGCAGGGTGTCCTGCGCGGTGGTATCCGCCCGGATCAGCACGGCGTCGCCCTCGACAAATCCGTAATCGGCCTTGCGGTCATATCCGGCTGCCCGGCCGGTCAGGACCGTCCCTTCGACCAGATCTTCTAAACGGATATTCCCCCTCGCCCTGACGCGGGCCGTCTCCTGTTCGTATTCGAGCCAGTCGGCCCGTAAGACACGTTCTCCGGTCCGGACGCGGACATTCCCGGTCGCCGTCTCGATCCGGCGGTCGCCGTCATAATCCACCTCATCGGCCTCGAGACTGTGCCTGCCGTCGTAGAGAACAACATGGCCGGTCAGACGCGCGCGGTTTCGATCCTCCCAGTTCACGGCCCGGTCACAATGCATGAACGCCTCGCCCTGAACCATCCGGACGTTGTCGTAGAGCCTTTGAACCGTCTCGTTCTCGAGTTTCTCGACCACGATGCTGTCGGCCCAGACCAGCTCGAGACGTTCTGCGCCGGCCGCGGCGGACGTCATGCCGGTGCATCCGAGGATGATAATGAAAGAAGACAGCCTCTTCATGCCTCTTTTTTCTCCTCAGCGAACAACGTTTTCCCCGCCTGTCGTATCCGGCCGGTCGATTTGTCCGGTCGAATCCCGGTGCACGGGAACATGGATCGAATCCGTTTCGTGCGCCCCGCCCAGTTCGGATTCGATCCGGTCAAAATCGATCCGTCTGCCGCTTGTGCCCGTCGCACCCCTGAGCACGATCCGGCTCAGGTCGGGCAGCGCCTCGAATCCCTGACAACGGATCGTATCGCCGTCCTGCCGGATGAGAGTGGAAAGCGTGTCGGAGATAATTTTCCCGCGCTGTTCGTCCCACCGGATTTTCTCCGTCATCACGGTCACGCCGGTGTCCGATACGATCACCACATTCCCCGTTCCAAACACGTCACGCGTCTGTTCATAATAGGTGCCCCGCTCGGCGGTCAAAACGGAAACCCTGCGGCCCGCCTCGTCGAAGAAATCGACCTGTACGCCTTCGTCGAAATAATAGATCGCCCGGCTGTCAAACTTGACCATGTGTCCGTACCGGATGACCGCCCGCGGCCGGCCCGCCCGGGTGATCCGGTAGACGGAATGCCAGCCTTCCTGGCTCGGATATTCCCGTCCTGTGTCGCCCGGCCGGGCGTTCTCCTGCGGATTCGTGCCGCATCCCGTCATAAACAGGAGTGTGCACAGTATCGGAAACAACCGGCCCATTTATGCCAGCCCCGCCTTCAGCAGATCATGGAGATGGACCATCCCCGCGGGATGTCCGTTTTCATCCACGACGATCAGCTGATTGATACGATAGGATTCGATCACATGCAGCGCCTTTGCGGCCAGGATCCCCGTCGGGATCGTCTTGGGATCGGGGTTCATCACATCGCGTGCCGTGAGACCGCCGATGTCCTTGTGCGTCTCGAGAAGCCGCCTGAGATCGCCGTCCGTCACGATGCCCGCGAGTTTTCCGGACGGATCCATCACGCAGGTGCCCCCCAGCCGTTTGGAGGTGATCTCGAGAATCGTCCGCGAGAGGGGCGCGTCTTCCCGCACCATGGCGATGTCCGCGCCGGTGCGCATGACGTCGTCCACGCGGAGCAGGAGCCGTTTGCCGATGTCGCCCCCGGGATGGAACTGGGCGAAATCCTCGATGCCGAGGCCGCGTTTTTCGAAAAGCGCCATGGCCAGCGCGTCGCCCATGACCAGCGCGGCCGTCGTGCTCGATGTGGGGACGAGATCATACGGACACGCCTCCTCCCTCACACCCACGTCGAGCACCACCTCGCTGCGCCGGCCGAGCAGAGAATCCACATGGCCGGTCAGGGTGATGACGGGAACCCCCTGGCGTTTGAACACGGGAAGGAGCTTGAGGATCTCTTCGGTGTTTCCGCTTTTGGAGATGCAGATCACCGCATCATTTTTCAGCACCGCGCCCAGATCGCCGTGCAGCCCTTCGGCCGGATGCAGGAAAAGCGAGGCCGTGCCGGTACTCGTCAGGGTCGAGGCGATTTTCTGGGCGATGATGCCGGACTTGCCCATGCCCGTGATGATGACCCGCCCGGTGCAGCGGAAAAGGATGTCCACCGCCTGTTCGAACCGTTCGTCGATCCGGTCTTTCAGCGCCAGGACCGCCTCGCCCTCGATCCGGATCACCTCCCGGGCCTTGTCGATACAAGTTTTGCACGATTCGTTCATGGATGGTGTACCCGATTCCTCGGACTCCCTGTCGACTGCGCAACTTTTACGGATAACATGTCACTTTGAACTTTTAGCCTCATTCCACGATCCTCGTGGGAACGTCACACCCCGCGCTTCGTGTGAAAGGAGCGCCTCGAAACTCGTAACTCTAAACTCGAAACTTTAATTGGCCGACTGCCAACTGCTTACTGCCTACTGGACCTTATTCCAATCCGCCAGAAACTGCCTGATCCCGCTGTCTGTGAGCGGATGTTTCATCATCTGCTCGATCACCTTGGAGGGGATCGTCACGCCGTCCGCGCCGCAGGCGGCGGCCTCGACCACGTGATTGGCGTTCCGGACACTCGCCACGATCACCTCGGTCTCGATGTCCGGATAATTGCTGTACAGATCCACGATCTCGCGGATCAGCGCCATGCCCGGAGAGGCGATGTCGTCGAGCCGCCCGACAAAGGGACAGATGATGGACGCGCCCGCCTTGGCAGCCAGCAGCGCCTGCGCGGCGTTGAAGATCAGCGTCAGGGCCGACCGGATTCCCTCCTTGCGGAATATCTGGACGGCCTCGAGTCCCGCCCGGGTCAGGGGAATCTTGACATACACGTTGGGCGCCCATCCGGCGAGTTCGCGGCCCTCTTTCAGGATGCCTTCCACCGTCTCGCTCACCGGCTCTGCCAGAACCGGTCCCTGGACGAGTCCGGAGATTTCCGTGATCGCCTCACGGAAATCCCGGCCGGACTTCCGGATCAGCGTCGGATTGGTCGTGACCCCGTCCGCCAGTCCCAGCGCCTTCGCCTGTTTGATGTCATCAACGACCGCGGAATCCACGAAAAATTTCATCTTCCTCCACCTCTCTCTCTTGCACCATCCTGATCCGGCATCGGGCAATCCGTCGAAAATAAACCCGATCCCTCAACTTTCAACTTTCAACTTTTAACTTTTAACTTTTAACTTTTAACTTTTAACTTTTAACTTTTAACTTCCGTCTTCACCGGTTCGCCTTCGGATTCTCTTCCTCCCGGCACAACGCAATGACCTTTTCCCATTTCCCCTGCCGTTTGAGGATGAGATCGACCAGCTCCCGCACCGCCCCCTTTCCCC
>Ga0129302_1001492_pt1 | contig 17402 bp, 14 predicted proteins | sample BlaSprsedimmetaG_FD_94476 | JGI IMG/M metagenome (GOLD analysis project Ga0129302, IMG submission 94476) | Hot spring sediment bacterial and archeal communities from California, USA to study Microbial Dark Matter (Phase II) - Blank Spring... | ecosystem: Environmental > Aquatic > Thermal springs...
CTTCATTATTCCCGGTTGCCTTGCAGTAAACATCAGGAAGCGAGCGCACCCATTCCTCAAGATACACGGGCTCAAGCGGAAAGTTCCACGTTGAGGCTTTTTTGCCGTCATATACGCCCTCAAGGCTTCCGATTTTCCTCATCCCCCACACCTCATAAACATCCATAGTGTGTCCGCCGCAGCTGTGGGAATAAAAAGTATCCAGCAATTTGTAATTTGAGCCGTACAGCACCTCTCCCCGAGTCTGGTTCACAATCCTGTTGGTCTTTTCATTTTCTCCGTGCAACCCCCTGTAAACAGCGCAGTGCTGCTGGGCGCATAAATCATACCCGTCTTTCCTGTGCCGGCCAAGATGCTTGAAAGTATATGTGCGCGCCGCGACAGCCTGCGCCTTCAGCGCCTCCTCGTTCCAGCCCACAGGCATCTCTGACGGAAGGACACCGTAGAGATATTCCTCAACATTGACAAGATTAATAAGGTCAAAGACTTTCCTGTTCAATACAACCCTGAAATCGCCCCTGTATGTGGTGTCCACCCTTTCGGAGAAAAAGAACCCCTCTCCGTAACGGACATTATAAATGCTTGTCGTAGCCTCTTTAACAGGGGTAATTATCTCTATCTCCTTCTTAAAGATTATTTTGTTGTCCCCGCTTCCTATTATCCCCTGTTTTTTGTCCTCAGTAAGGTATATATAGTATTCTTTGAACTTCTCCCCCCGAAGAATCTCCTTTCCCTTTTCATCCTTTACCAAAAAATCGCCGCCGCATTTGAAGTATATGTACTCCGCGCCCGCAACTATCCCCACCCTGATTATGTCAATTGCCCCCGCGTCCTCCACGCTCCTTTTGTCCGGCGGCACGTACTCATCGCGCCTTTGCTTCTTGTCATCAAGAAAGCTTTTTATCTGCTGCTGCACCTGCGGGACAGAAGACGCAAAAAACTGCATCTTCTCCCTGGCTTCCACGTCTTTTGAATCAATGTCGTTTACTGTCCGCCAGTAATTAAAGGCATTCAGCTTGTCTTTTTTTTCCTCGTAGAGCGCGGCTATCCTCCGGTTGAGTTCGGTATAAGTACGGTCCCTCTTAAGCGCCTCCTTGTAATTTTCTATTGCCGCGTCAATATCCCCCTTGATTTTATTCAGTTCAGCCAGTTTTATATAAGTAACCACTTTTCGCGCGTCAAGTTCCAGGGATTTTTTAAATGCCTCTTCCGCCTCGTTTACCTTTCCCATGCGCAGTAGAATGCATCCGTGCCAGTACATAAGCTCCCAGTTAACAAGGTTTCTTCGTATAAGATGCTTTAATTCCTCTTCCGCGTAATTGTAAGCACCCGTAAAATAATAGAGTTTTGCCAGCTCAAACCGGGGCCTTAGTTCCTTCTCATTTAACGCTACGGCCGCCCTGTATGCTTCGGCTGCCTTTTCATTTTCCCCGAATTCCTTGTATACGGAGGCGAGATTCATAAATGCCGCCCTGTTTGACGGGTCCTTTTTTACGATACCGCTGTAATATTTTATTGCCTTCTCGGGCCTGTCGGAATAATAGGGATTAACGGCGGCCCACGCGGCAGCGGGCAGCAGTATAATTGCGAGGCCGGCCCTTAACATAGCCGTCATAGCGAGAATTTTTCCCCCAGATATATCTCTCTTGCTTTTTTGTCCTTCGTAAGTTTCTTTGCCGGCCCTGACAGAAGTATTTTTCCCTCATACAGAATATATGCCCTATCGGTTATGGAGAGCGTCTCCCTCACATTATGGTCCGTAATAAGTATGCCTATTTTTTTGCGTTTCAGCTGCCTTATAATGTTTTGTATGTCAAAGACCGATATGGGGTCAATACCCACAAAAGGCTCGTCAAGAAGTATGAACGAGGGCGAGAGGACAAGCGAACGCGCTATCTCCACGCGGCGCCGCTCGCCGCCCGACAGCGTGTAGGCCTTCTGTTTGGCCAGGTGGGATATTTTAAGCTCCTCAAGGAGGTGTTCAAGCCTGCTCTTTTTCTCCTTTTCGTCCAGTTTCATAAACTCAAGGACCGACATTATATTTTCCTCAACTGTCAAACGCCTGAAAATTGAAGGTTCCTGGGAGAGGTAGCTTATTCCCATAAGGGCCCGCTTGTACATGGGAAGCCCCGCAATTGACCCGCTCTTTTTTCCGTCTTCAATAACTATATCGCCCATATCGGGCTGTATTACCCCCAGTATCATATAAAAAGTGGTTGTTTTCCCTGCGCCGTTGGGCCCCAAAAGGCCCACTATCTCCCCCTGATTTATCTCTATGTTAACATCATTTACAACCCTTTTTTTTCCGTAAATCTTAACGAGGTGCTTTGTCGCTATCTTTTTCAATTTTCGCTTCCTCCGCCGCTTTTTCAAAATCAGAATAATAAAGCTGGGATTTAATGTCCCCTTCGAGGCTGATTGTTTTTGTGTTCACGTCAAGGCTCACTTTTCTTGACATAAAAAAACTTCCTGTCTTCCTCACTGCCGGGTTTCCCGTGAGGGTCAGCATGTCATTATTTTCATTGTATACCACTTCATCGGAAAAGGCAAGAACGTCCTTGAATTCCACGCGCACCTTGTTTTTCTCCTTAACTGCCCTTATTTCCCCGGTCCCGGTATTAAAAGATATCTTATCCGCGCGCATGGTAAGAGTGTTTCCGTCATCCAGCGTTTTTACGGCAGTAACCTTTTCATAAGCGTCAATGCTTCCCATTCCCGAACCGTAAACAACCCTTCCGCACCTCATGTTTATGCCGTGTTCCCTGTAAAAAACCCGGACATTGCCCTCGGCAACAGCATTGTCCCTGTAATTCTCGCTTGACAGACGGTCGCAGTAAAGTTCGACATTGTCTGCAGTCAGCCTTACATTGCCCCTGAAAACAGACATGGATGTGGTTTTTTTGAAATCCATTGTGTTTGATTTTATTACCAGCATTCCTATTTTTCCTCTTTTTTTGGCAGGCTTCTTTTCCGGCTCAATCTCTTTTTCCGGCGCCGGCGCAGGCGGCGACGCAGCAGCAGCCTTGGAAACAACTCTTTTCGGCTTCTCCTTAATCCCCGCGGGCGCGGTTGACAAAGCCGGTTTTTCCGCAAGAGAGCCGATTCCGGCAGCGGAGAACCTCTCAGACGCGCCCAGTTTGTACTTCTCCTCCTGTTTCGCGCTGTCTATTGTCGCGCAACCCGCGGCCGAGATAAAAAACAACCCAAAAACAAGATATGAAAACCTATTCATTTCCTATATCCTTCGCGTCAAGCCTTACCTCTTCCTTTAATCGGACATTTTCCATGTGAATATCCGACTCCATCCCTTTTCCCCTAAGCCTGTCTTTGCCCTTTATGACCACAACCTCTTCTTCGGTAAATATCCTCCCTCCCGCGTCATCCCAAAACAGCTTCTTTGTAAGAAGAACCATGCCGTTTTCTGCCCTTACCTTCACGTTTCCGGTAAGCTCGGTAAAATTATTTACAAGGTTTATCACCGCCCTGTCTGAAAAAACTTTTGTAGCCCTGTTTTTGCCCTCAAGAATAGTCATCTCAACATCCTGCGCGTACGCCATTTTTTTCATCTCAAAAATCTGCGCGCCGCGGGCCTTAAGTTCCCAGTCCACAACGGCGTTTTCCGTGGAAACAAGCGTAAACCCCTGTATTACAAAACTGGGTATATTTTCAACAGACTCGGGAGCGGGCAGCTTCAGCCTGATTTTCTGCTCGCCGCAGCCCGCGGCAAACAGAAATATTACGGCTGTAAATAAAACCACTGCTGTTCTTTTTTTCACTTTTCCCGCCTATGCTTTAATTTTTGTGTAGTCAACCGTGCTCTTATACCTGGGATGAACCCATACCCACTGCGCCGGCGCCGCCTCAACAAAATCTCCAAGCTGTTTGTTGTAGATTGAAGCAATCTCTTCTGTGGCCATGTCTTCTGTTATCCCTATCGGCCTGTTCACCGTCATTTTATACAACCCCGTTTTTTTCCTCAGCAGCCCCACGCACATTATATACAAACCAAGTTTTTTGGCAAGAACTGCCGGTGCTGAAGGCGTCTTTGCCCTGACCCCGAGGAAATCCGCGTCAACGCTTTCAACCCGCGTGTCCTGGTCCGAGAGTATCCCAAGTATCATGCCGTTTTTCAGCCCTTTTATCATCTCAAACGAAGGCCTGTCCCTGTCATAAATCCTGACTCCTGTCGTAGTGCGCGCCTTAAAGACAAACCTGTCCACGTTGTCATCAAATAATTTTTTTCCTATCGCGCCGACTTTAAAACCTTTTAAGGAAAGATACACCGACATCAGCTCCCAGTTGGCAAAATGTCCGGTGACGGCTATCACCCCCCGGCCTTCTGCCGCGGCCGCTTCAAGGTGCTCAATGCCTTCTGCCCCGGATATGAGCTTTGCTATGGCCTCGGGCTTCCACGTGTTAACCTTTAAAAACTCAAAAGCCGTTATTCCGTAATTCGCGAAATTGTCCGAGGCAAACCGCCTCTTTTCCCTTAAACCATACCTTCCGGGATAGGCTATCTCAAGGTTTTTAAAGATTATATCCCTCTCTTTTTTTAAAACAAGGCTCAATACCCTTCCCAGCAAAGCGCCTGCCGCTGACGCGGCTCTTAGCGGGATAAAGAAGATAATCAACCTGAGGGTAAAAAGAAATAAAACAAAGAGGCTGTTCCTGATTTTCTTGGCAAGGGGGCGGCTCATTTTTTCCCCAGGTAACGCGCTACCGCTTTCTCCCATAAACCGGATGACTTAAGCACTTTCTCTATGATTTCCCTGACGCAGCCTTTTCCCCCTTCCGCCGAAGAGATGAAATGGGCCGCTTTCTTTACCTCGGCCGCGGCGTCTTTCGGCGCTGCCGCAAGCCCGCACGAGAGCATTACCGGCAGGTCTATTATCTCATCGCCGATAAAACAGACCTGGCTGTCTTTTAACCCGTATTTTTTCTTGAGCTCTTCGTAAGCGCGTTTTTTTTCCATGCACCCCTGATAAACCTCGCCAATCTTAAGCTCTTTTGCCCTCAACCCTATTGTTTCACAGTGCCTGCCGCTTATAACGGCAAACTTCAGCCCGCCATGGCGGCCAAGGCTTATTCCTGTTCCGTCTTTTACGTCAAAACGCTTGTATTCGGTTCCGTCGCTTCCTATTATTATGCCGCCGTCGGTCAAAACACCGTCAACATCAAGCGCTATAAGCTTTATTTTTTTAAACCTTTCCTTTACATCCTTCTTTTTCATGCTATCCCCGATTTCAATATATCGTGAAGGTGTATTATTCCATCAAGCCGATTCTTCTTTCCCGCCACAAGCAATACGGTTATCTTCTTTTTTTCCATGAATTTAAGCGCCTGCGCCGCAAGCGCGCCGCAACCGATGGTTCCCGGATTTTTTGTCATTATCGCGCCCATCTCAACGGAAAACGGCTCCGGATTTTTTTCAATCAGCCTCCTTAAATCCCCGTCCGTAAATATTCCCAGTATCCGGCCCGCCTTTCCCGTTACCGCAGTACAGCCGAGGCGCTTGCGCGTCATTTCAACAAGCGCGCTTTTAACCGTGGTTTTTACGGACACAACAGGAACATCCTTTCCCGTGTGCATAATATCCTTTACCCTTAAGAGCAACCTCTTTCCCAGTGCTCCGCCCGGGTGTATCATCGCAAAATCCGCCTTCTTAAACCCCCTCTTTTTCAGAAGGGCGACAGCCACAGCATCCCCTATTGCCAGCTGAACCGTTGTTGATGCCGTAGGCGCGAGCCCCATTGGACAGGCCTCCTCGCTGACAGACGAGTCAAGCACGCACGAAGCCGCTTTTCCGAGTGTTGACCCCTTTCTGCCCGTCACCGCTATAATCGGAACCTTCAGCCTGTTAAGAGTCGGGATTATATCAATCACTTCCTCTGTCTCGCCGCTCTGGGATATTATGATTACAACATCTTTTTTGTTTATTATTCCCAGGTCTCCGTGCGCGGCCTCTGTGGAATGGAGATAAATTGAGGGGGTTCCGGTAGATGAGAGCGTCGCGGATATCTTCTGCCCTATGAGCCCGGACTTGCCTATTCCCGATATTACCACCTTTCCCTTAACCCCATATAACAGTTTGACCGCCTTTTCAAAATCAGCGTTTATACCTGCTTTCAGCCTGTTCAGCGCCGCTGCCTCAACCCCTATAACTCTTTTAATCTCGGACCTTACGCTCACTTCGGCGCCTCCTGCTTTTCCTCCACATACCACATTCTCGCGCAGTTATCGCATGTATGAATCTCTTTTTTCTTTTTAACCTCTATGACAGCCTGCGGCCTTACCGACATCCTGCACCCTTCGCACGTGCCGTTTCCTTTGGAGTCCGTAAGAAGCCTGGCTATTGCCATCCCGCCTTTATTCACCCTGATTCTCTCGTAGCGGCTGTACCAGTTTTTGTCAACAGCCGCCGCCGCCGCCTCTCTGTCAGCGGCTATGGCTTTTATCTCTCCCCTTATGACGCCTATCTGCTCCTCTGACTTTTTTATGCCTTCTCCGATTTCCGCCTGCTCTTTTTTAAGCACGCCCTCCTGCACTTTTATCCACTTGTGCGCCTCATCCTCAGCTTCCATGGCCTCAAGTTTTGAGTCCTCAAAACGGCTTATATCGGCCCTGTACATGTCCATTTCAGTCTGAAGCGCCTTAAAAGCCTCGTTTGTCTTCACCTGAGACATCTGGTCCTCTTTCTTTTTTATCTCGGCCTCTTTTGCTTTAATATCAAGGTCAATCTGTGACATCTTTTTCCTTGAGGCGTCAAGGCTGTTTTTCTTCTCTTCAAATTCCGCCTTCAGCGCCGCAGCCTTTTCCTTTGCCGCCGTAATGCCGCTTTCCAAATCGGCTATTTTCCCCTCAAGCCCCTGTATGCGCGTGTCCACATTCTGAAGCGCAACAAGCTTTTCAAGTACCTCCGCGTCTGTCATCATATTCCTCCGTTAAATTTTATTCTCTGCCTGTAAAATGAAAAACGCCGCGCTTCATTCCCTGAAGCGCGGCGTTTTATCCGTCATCCGGATTCAGCCTTCTATATTTATGCGGCTGAATTTTTTCATGCCGTCAAGGCCGCCCTTGACGAAATTCCATTTTGCCATGTAGTGTATCCACATATATTTAAGCAGCTTCGAAGGCGGCTTCATGGTAAATACCGGAAGGAAAAACTTCAATCCGAAAATCAGAACAAGCCCGAGAAGGATTATGATTGGCGCAATCCCCCCTATTACGGCCGCTAAACCGCCTATGATAAACGTCACCCCGAATACCGCCGCGAAAACAAGGGCGAAAAGGTTCATGAGCATGAAATCACTTATATAGATAATCCCGGGCTTAAACCACGGGATGGCAAAGCTGAAGTTTCCAAAAGCACTGAAATAAAACTCAAGTACATTTTTTGCGTGCATTTTAAGCAAAAGCGGGTGCCCGAACCCGTAGCCGTAAAGCTGCTTGAAAAACTGCTGCGGCGTGGCCCTGTGCATATGGTCCACTATTGCAGCGGGCTGAAAATAGAGCTTAAAACCCTTCTTCAAAACCCTAAGGTTAAAATCAACATCCTCTCCTGTGGGCTCGTGCCAGAACTCATTGCCTATTGCCTCAGCGGCTTTTTTCGACACAGCCGCGTTTGCAGTCGCGAAGAACGGACAGGTCTGCGAGCCGTTTATCTCGCTCGGCAGGTCTTTTTTTATCGAAGGATAATATCCGCCCTTTTTCATCCCCACCCTGTCTCCTATGGTAAGAAAACCGGCCTGCTCGCAGTAAGCCTCTGTATCATTTTCAGCATCGGTCCTCAAAGTGTATATCTCGCCTCCGACCATGCCGACCTCAGGGTCTTTAAGAAAAGGCTCAACCAGTTTTTCTATCCAGTCCTTGTGCGGAGCGCAGTCGCCGTCAGTAAAGAGAATGTACTCTCCTTTTACCACCTTTAACGCGGCGTTTCTGGCATGTCCGGGGGATTTTGAGTCAGGAACCTCCACCAGTTTTATAAAATCGTACTTTTCCTGCCATTTTTTTATGATATCGCGCGTCTTGTCCGTTGACCCGCCGTCAGCAAGGACAATTTCCAGCTTGTCTCTCGGATAGTCCACATTCAGAATATACTCCATTGTAGTGTCTATCGTCCTCTCCGCGTTTCTGACCGGCGAGATAATGCTTACAAAAGGTTTTTCCGCCATCTCCTGCAATCCTCCTTAAAGGGGCTTTTCGTGGGTAAAACAGCTGTTTTTAAATGAAAAACCTCTGTTTCCCGTTTTACAGCACGGGCAAAATTATATCAATTATAAAAAAAATGTAAAGCCTTTTTTTCCACGCCCCCGCCCTGCCCTGCGATGGTTGCACGTTACGGCAACACTTGTTTAGCATCCGGCAAAAACCGGTTCGTTTTTTTTTGTCGTCCACTTGCAAATTGCAAATTCAAAATTGTAAATTGCCTCACTCGAGGTGGGCCGGGGCAGGCAGCGGAGAAATTTCGCCGATTTACATCGGCGGTGAGCCCGTTCATCCGGTGACTCGCGAATACACGCGATTAGGCTCTCGCGGGTTTTAGGGCGGTTTGAATGCTGCTGTGCTTTGATGTTTGGGATGGCGTTGAATAGCGCACGACACAGACGCGCCCTGAGTTCTCGACGAAATTTTCCGCTACCAGCCCCGTCCTGCATCAGTGGGTGTTAAGGCGATGGTTGTTTAGCAACCGGCAAAAAACGGCTCGTTTCTTTTTGTCGTCCACTTGTAAATTGCAAATTCCAAATTGTAAATTGCCTTCCCTCTGCCCTCAACTGCCGCGATTCACTCATACACCGTGCTTTTAATCAAAACCTCCACCCGCCTGTTCTTCCCCCTGCTTTTTTCGCCGCTTCCCATTGACGCAGGCAGCGAGTCCCCCAGCCCTTCGGCTGTTATCTTCCTGTTTTTAATGCCCAGGAGGTTTATCATGTAAAACCTGACCGCCTCTGCCCTTGCCTTTGAGAGCGCCTCCCTTGTTTTATAAACACCCGGGCTCTCATGCCCGTCAGTATGCCCCGTAATATAAATTTCACAGTCCTTGTTCCTCAAAATAACGGGTTTAATATCCTTAAGCACGCGGTAAGCGTCTGATTTAACAGATGTCTCTCCGGGGTTAAAGAGCGCGTCAGAAGAATAGGTGAGCCTTATCTCCCTCAAAAGAATAACCTGCGCCCTTGGCGCTGTACGCGAGACATTCCCGAGAGTGTCGCCTGCTTCAATCATATAATAATAGAGGTTTCCTGTCTCGACAAAACTGCCGTCATTTCCCCTTCCGTCCCATACATATACCGCAGGCGGCTCTCCTTTTCCCTCTGCCGTATAAAACTCTTTTCCGCTGCTGCCGGTTACAATGAACTTCCACCCGCTTATGCCGGTTTTGTCATATGCGGATATTGAAAAGACCGAGGGTATGAGAAGCGCCCCCCTCTCTCCGGGCCTTAAGAACTGCGGTTCAGCCGATAAATACAACGACGGGCCCGTACTGTCAACCTCAACCCTTGCCGGTGGAGATTTTGATTTTTCGCCGGTTATGTAAAGAGCCTCAACTGTTATGTCATAATACCCGTCCTCAACAGCCCCGTCTTCCCGCCTGCCGTCCCAACGCGCCACAGGCGTGTTGACAGACTCCATATCGGCCTCATGCACCGTATATCCTGACTCCACAGAGGTTATTTTATACTTCAACCCTGTTATTTTGTCCTCATCCCTCAATCCCGCGCTTATGCCGGCGGCGCAGGGGTTGCAGCCTTTCGCCGCAGAGAACAATTCAGGGTTTGCCTTAACCGTAACAGGCGGCGTCCACCAGCTTAAAAGAAAGGAAACCATGTGCGTGCTTCCAAGGTTCTCATAGGGTTCAAACGCGTAATGCAGCTCCATATTTTTATACTTAAAACCAAACCCGGCTGTCGGATGCAGGTATTCCCCTATTTTGAGTCCGGCCGCGACAGAGACGGCCTTAAAGAACCAGGCGTTTACGCCCATTCTGAACAACGCTATATTGTCAGGGTCATAAGACACAGCGGCGGCTATCAGGGTTTTAACGCCGCCGACATAAAACTCGTCCGATAATCCCGCGTTCAGTTTCAGCGGCGGATTGAGCCCTCCCTTATAATTGACAAACCCCGGCCCTGTGCTTGAGGCTATAGCTCCCATTTTCAGTATATGAAGCCCGGCGGGAAACTTTGCCATTAATCCTATGTCAAACCCGGTTGCCTGGTTTACAACCTCACCGGCGTACTCCGAAGAGAGCTTAATTGTAACTCCGGCGGAAAAATCCTTTGTAATTTTAACCGCTCCGCCCAGCGTAATCGTATAATTGCCCATCTCCCTTACGCTGTCGGGATACGCCTCCCAGTCAATAAGCCCGGCGTGCGGCGTTCCTGAGGGCCGCTCAAGGCTGAACCAGGAAAAACCTATTCCTATTTTTCCCCAGTCAAGCAGCGGGTCGGGATTAATAAGCGCGAAATGCCCGTACTGAATATTGTCGAGCCAGAACACATAGGAAATCTGTGATTCAAAGCCAAGCGTGTAGAGCATGCCCGCGGGATTATAGAAAAGCCCATAGCTTCCCTCGGATACGGAATAAAAAGCGCCCGACATTGCCGCTCCCCGCGCAAATACCGGAATATTGAGAATATTGGCGCCGTTTATAACCGCGGGCATCACCGTAATAATAAGCGCAACAGCCGCGCGCCTGAAAAAAGACGTCCTCAAACCTTCACCCCCGCGGCAAAACCGTATTAAACCCGCTTTTTTCTCCTACTTTTTTTCCAGATACACCCGCGTCATTTTATCCCCTGCGCGTATGGCATCAACCACATCAAGCCCTTCAATAACCTGCCCGAATACCGTGTAATTTCTGTCAAGAAACGGCGCGGGAGCCAGACATATATAAAACTGGCTTCCGGCGCTGTCCGGGTCAGCAGAACGCGCCATGGCCACGGTCCCTTTAATGTGCGGATTGGCGTTAAACTCAGCCTTTATGTTATAACCCGGCCCGCCTGTTCCGTTGCCATTAGGGCAGCCTCCCTGAATGACAAACCCCGGCTCATACCTGTGAAACGTAAGGCCGTCATAAAAATTTTTCTCAGCAAGCTTGATAAAATTCTCTGACGTCTTGGGCGCGTCATTACCGAAAAACTCAAATTTAATAACACCCTTTTCCGTCTCAATAACCGCAGTAACATTCTTCGTATCCACAACTGCCTCCTTTGCATTGCACGAGATAATGAACAACGCGGCGAAACAAACAACAAACAGGGATAAAACAATCCTTTTAGCCATTTTCTTCCTCCTCCTTTGCCTTAATAAGTTTTTTAAAACTCAATCCCTCGATAACCATGAAAACCAGCCCCAAAACTATAATGGGCAGGAGTATCATGGCGTGAATTGCCACCACATATGCCGTAGCCTGCTCTTTTGTAAAGGCAAAAAGCAGCATAACGCCCACGCCAAAAAACTCAAAAGGCCCCACGCCGCCCGATGTAGACGGCGCCATTATGGCAAAATTTGATACTGCCATGATAAGCACTACAACAAGAAAACTTATCTTAATACCCATTGCCATTGCCATCATATAATAGGTGCAGGCCTCAACGGTCCACGCGGTAAAAGAGAGTAAAAATACAGTAATCAGGTCTTTTTTGTCGCGTAAAACCCCGAACCCCTCGATGAAAGTATCTATCAGCCCGCTGAATAAATCCCCGAATTTTTTGGGAAAAAACGCCACAACACGGTGAAGAAAATTCACGGTCGGCTCTTTTTTAAACACCAGAAAAACAATCGTAATAAAAACAGCCGCGAACACCGCGCTTCCGCCAACGGCAAATACCATAACAGCGTCCTTTATGCCGAGCGTCCTGCCAAACAGCTCAAACGACATAAACTCCTGCGACTGGTTTGCCACAAACGTAAAAGCAAGATACCCGAGAATAAAATAAAAAATCATTATCAGCCCGTCAAATACACGCTCAATGACAATGGTCGCGAAGGTCGAGGACTTGGATATTCCCTTTTTCGCGCCTGTTATGTACGCCCTTATAAACTCCCCTGCCCTCGCGGGCAGTATGTTGTTGAACATAAACCCCATTACAAGGTAGGGAAAAAGCTCGCGCGCCTTAAACGGCTTAATGTGCTTGAGCAGGACGCGCCACCTGGCCGCCCTGATATAATAACCGCCTATGTAAACAGCCACGGCCAGCGCCAGCAGTCCCGGGTTTATGTTTGTCAGTATGGCTGCCAGTTCCCCGAAATCTATGCCGCGAAAGACAAAATACAGGCACACCAATGTTACTGCGATGCCCAGCCAGAAACGCTTTTTTCTTATCATTTTTTTGCCGCCTTCTTTTTTATCCGCCTGCCGGACGGTTTCAGCTCTTTTATCCTCGCAGCCTGTTCCGGGGAGAGCACATCCGCGAGCTGTTTTGAGAACACGGCGTCCTTTTTTATCCCCGCCCGGTGAAGAAAAAATCTGCCCATCACGCCGAGCGTCGCGAGCCCGTAAACCGAACTACGCAGGAAATTAATCGATGAGGCCTCTTTGAAATACCTTGTAGGCACCGGCACCTCTGATGTATGGAACCCCTTTGCCTCAACCTGGGCTATCACCTGCGTGTCAAAGACAAAATCATCGGAATTAAGCATAAACGGCAGCGCGAGCAGGCACTTCCTGCTGTATGCCCTGAAACCCGTGTGCAATTCCGAATAGTGTTTTCCCATAATGAAATTTTCAAACATTGTAAGCATCTTGTTTGATATGTATTTATAAAGAGGCATGCCGCCCTTAAGGGCGCCGTGGCCGAGCATCCTCGATCCAAGCACAAAATCAGCGTGCCCCTCAATAATGGGAGATATCATCTCGGGAACAAGCCTCGAGTCATACTGATAATCAGGGTGAAGCATGACTATTATGTCAGCTCCGTCAGCGAGCGCCTCCATGTAACATGTCTTCTGGTTCGCGCCATACCCGCAGTTTTTCATATGAACTATGGTTTTTAACCCCAGCCTTCCGGCAATTTCAACTGTCCTGTCACTGCTGCCGTCGTCAACAAGTATTACCCTGTCAACGATGTGCTTCGGCAGGTCCTTATATGTTTTTTCAAGGGTAAGCTCCGCGTTATAAGCCGGCATTACCACAATCACCCTCGGTTTTTTTTCCTTCCTTTTACGGGAAAAGGGCTTCACTGGGGACAACCTCCTCTCCGCTTCCGGAAGGCGTCTTCCACCACAGCTGCATTTTCGTGTAATGAACGCTCTGATAAAACCTCACCTGTATGTCATGCATTCCCTTGGAAAGTTTTACCGTCCCCTTTCCCGGAGGCGCTCCGGTATAGGTCCCCTTATTAACCAGTATCTGTTTCCCGTTAATAAAAACATCCGAGTAATCATTTGAATGTGTTATGAAGGTGTACTCTCCGGGTTCGTCTATTTTAACTTTTCCCTTCCACTTGACAGAAAACGGCCCCATAACCGGGTCCCTTGTCCAGTTAAAGAGTATAAACGGGTCGATTCTTGTTATTACAGGCTCTCCCTGCCAGTGGTTGGACAGCTTAAGAGCCTCTTGCCTGTCCGGCTTTTTTATATTATCCCTGTAATAATAACCCGTCAGCCCGTTCTTGCCGGTCTTTTCCTGCTGTTTAACCACATCCTCATACGGCACCTCATACACCCAGTAGAGAATCCTGCTGCTGAAAAACTTGTGCCTGAAATCATGGTATTTCCCGTTCGGGTACATTGATTTAAGCACGGGAACAAGCGGAAGATACTCGGGCTCAAGTATGTAAGCATAATTATTCCTGCTCCTGCTTTTTACCGGCATCCACTCCGAAAGGTCAAACCCCGAGTAATTTGTCGACGGATATGAGGCAAATTTAAATGTATAGCTCTCCATCCACGCGGGGTTTATAACAACAAAATAATCGCTTCCAAGCCCCCGCACATACCTTCCCATGTGGTATTCATCCACGGAAAACTCGGCCCAACTGCCCGGATTATTATAAAACTTCTTAAAATACGCCGTATAGTTCTCATATATTATGAAACCAAACGCCAGGACAGCCGAAAGAAGCAGGGGCAGCCATGCATCCCGCTTAAACTGCGCGACAAACGCCTCTTTAATAACCTTTATCGCCGCGGCCGCGAAAAAGAGCGCGACAGGTATAAGGGGTATTGTCCTGTATGCCTGCGGTGACTCTGTCGAGAAGAGCCCGCCCTGCATAAAGGCCGCTGTCATGACAAGCATGAAAAAGTACAGGGGCTCTCTCCATTTATACAGGGCAAAACCAAAACCCAGCACCAGAAAGATTCCGGAGAGAAAATCAAGCATGGGCGCGCCGGGATAATTGTGCCTCGGGTTGCCGTCTCCCTTGTAATTAAACATAAGCAGTGTGTTTTTTACATTTTCAGCATAAAGCTTTGTCCAGTGTTTCGGCACACCGTCCTTTTCAACATACCGGCCGCCTATTTCCCTCAGCATCTCTTTGTTAAATATGGAGACAGTGGATGCCCTGCTCATAAACTGGGAGGGGTGTTTTAAGGCATACTGCCCGAGCGGCCCGAGCGTAACAATGAAGACAAGAAGGGCCATTGCCGCCTTTACCGGTGTGTTCGAATGATTTCTGAATAAAACAAAGGCGCCGAAGGCGGCTGCCGCGGGAAACAGAAAATGCCACGCCCTCACCTGCGGGATGAAGTACATAATGACGGCCGTCGTGAACGCACCGAGAAAAAGGAGAGAGAAGAGCTTCTCCCTCTTCCACAAACCGCCCATGCCCTTTACACCCGGATTTTCCCTTTTCCTTTTCCTGCCCAACAGCTTGAGTATTATAAGATAAACAATAACAACAGCCAGCCCGGCAGGAAGAAGCCTTGCCGCTATATAGGAATAAAGAGCAAGGGCCGTTAAAAAACCAAGCAGGCAATAATCCGTGAGCCCCCCCTCTTTGTAGGCCCTGTAGGCGAAATAAAATGCCAATATAACAATTAAGACCGTGAGTATTCCAAGGAACCCCACCCTGCTGAAAATAACGTGCCAGTTCATCACCGCGAGCAATAAAGCGGCCGCAGCCGCCGTATAAACCCCAAAAAACCGCCTAATTAAAAAATAAAAGGCGGGCACGCAGAGAATGCCGAGCACAATTGATACAACCCTTATCTGCATGACGCCTATGCCAAAAGCCTTAAAAGAAACGGCCACAAGATACATATACATGGCGGCGTTTTGCGTCCACCTTTCTATATAGACAGGCAGGCTTGTACCCTCAAGCACTTTTCCCGTAAGTATGTTTATTGCCTCGTTTCCGTTCTGTCCCTCGTCCCTGAAACAGCCCGACGGCAGTTCGTCAATCATATAAACCCGAAAAAACACAGCAACGCCAATTATGGCAACAAGCAGCAGCGCCTCAACAAAAGGCCCCGGCTCTTTAAGCTCTTTTACGCCGACCGCGGCCCTGTGGGAAAGAATGAACAGAACCGCCGCGACAGCAAATAACACGAGCCCCGGCGCGAGCATGGATCCGCTGTTATAGGCCATAAACTGGCCCGCAAAAGCAGCGGCAAGCGCCGCTATCGCGAAATTAAAAGCGCCTATTTTGTTAACGAGTGAAGCGCCTCTCTTTTTTACCCCTCTTTTTTTCGCCATATCATCACCTCTCTATGAACTTCTGCACGTACTCATGCCCGGCAATATGCCTCGCGGCCGCGGCCCTCTCGGTTATTTTCGCGAAGGAAAACAATACATTATACATTAACATAAAAACAAGCAGGCCGTAAAGTATATGTTCGCGCGTAAAGACCGTTTTTCCCTGAAGATTCATGTAACCGGCAAATTCCTTTATGCCCGCGGCCCCGATCAAAACAATGATAAAATAAAATGGCGCCATAAAGTAAAGCGTGTCGGTTGACGCGGGCAGCATGGCAAAAAACCCGAGCAGAAGCGCGGCCGCAGTCATAAACAGGCAGTATGTAATAAACGACACCCGCCGCGCCTTTATGTCGTCGGCAGCCTTTACAAAAAGAGTTATGTAAAAGAATACGGCAAAGAAGAAGGGCAGGGTTTTTGACCACAGGAAACCGTCCTTGAAAAACGTGTCCACCATGAATGTTTTTGTGTTAACCAGCGCCGAGGCGGAGAAAAACTCCGCGTTCCACCTGTCTATAAACGTATATGAAAGAATGGCCAGCGCGGGCAGGATAAAAACACCCAGATGAATCCCCCACTGCGCCGCGTATGCCTTCGCGAACCTCTTTTTCCGGGCGTGCGCGGCCGCGTAAACCAGCGAAGCCAGGGCATATACCGCTCCCGGCATGCTCACAAGCGCCATAAGCACCGCTGTAATTATTATGCCCTTGTACCTGCCTGCCGGCACAGAGAAAAACGCGTGATACGCGTTGAGCGCGAACAACGCGAAGAGAAGCAGGACATCCCCTCCGCTGAAATGCGCCAGTATTACAGGCGCGGCTGTCATATACACAAGAAGCGCGGCAAAAGCCGCTGTCCCGCCCATGAGCCTGTCCGCAGCGCGGTAAAAGAGGGCCGATGTAAAACCAAACACACCGAGCCCCAGAATATACAGTATCATCACAAGGTTTGCGCTGCCTCCCGCCTTTGCTATCAGGGATACGATTAACGGATAAAGATATCCGTTCATCTCCTTTTTAAGCGGCGCCTTTGCCGCCAGATCCGTAAAATTGGCGGCAGCGATTTCCGACGCCCTGTGAAGGCTGAAATAGGATTCTATGCCTGTAAAAATAAGCGCCCCGTTATAATACATTATCAGCCCCGCGTGCATCGCAAATACCAGGGCAAGCGGGATAAGTATGAAATTTACGGGTACGCCCCTGAACATCGACTCTTTTTTTTGCGCCATTTCTAATTCCTCCTCTGCAGGAACCAATAATAAAAAGAATTGTAGCTTGTTTTGGACTCCTGCTGTATCTTTATTCTCTCTTTTTCATTCAGTATAAACTCACCCGGAACCCTCACGCTCTCCTCATAAAAACCGGTTTTCCCATCAACCTCCCATTTAACAGCCTCTTTTCCTCCGGCAAAAACCCGCTGGACGCACTGCGGCTGGTTAAACGACCTTCTGACTATTACAAGATCCCTTCCCGGCGCGAGGTTTGACACTGTAAATTCCTCATATCCCGAGGTTGACCTTCCCGCGTCAGTAACCTTTATGTCCGTCCCCGGATAAAACTCTTCCTCCAGATACGAGCCCGGGTTTTCCGGGACGCGCGCGGCCCTTATCACATACCCGCACCTGTCTTCGTCCCGCAAAAACGCCACGTCAAGCTTGTCCGCGGCCGAGTAACCCGAGGACTGTCCGTGCTCAAGCTTCATCGTGTCGCCCGTATTAAGGAACTGCGGCTTCAGTTTGACGCACACCTCAGGCGAGCCCACGACA
>Ga0129302_1001494_pt1 | contig 17386 bp, 14 predicted proteins | sample BlaSprsedimmetaG_FD_94476 | JGI IMG/M metagenome (GOLD analysis project Ga0129302, IMG submission 94476) | Hot spring sediment bacterial and archeal communities from California, USA to study Microbial Dark Matter (Phase II) - Blank Spring... | ecosystem: Environmental > Aquatic > Thermal springs...
ATAAAGGTCTTGCTTACGATCCCGGCTTAAATATTATCATCACTTGGAAGCTCGATTTTTAATGCGCCACTGACAAGCATTTTCAGCCGTCAAAGACAATCTGCATCAAGAAAGGCTCCGCTGAGTAAAAGTCTTTAAGAAATTCAAAATTCCGCGGAGCCTTTTTGCGAAAATATCATTTCATTCTCTAAGCTGAAATGCTAAATTTCAGAGGTGATACGTGAAAAAGAGACATTCAAAATCGGTCGTTATGGACTAACGCTCACCATTGACCGGCATCCCAATGCAGGGCTTACGATCCTTTTAGGGCATGGATGGTTTAATGATCACGAAGAACCCCTTCTCAGCTATCTGGCTGAAAAACTGCCACAGGAGCCCGTTGCAGTCATTCGATTTGACTTCCCCTTTGCAGGTAAAAAATTCAAAGGGCTTCCTCTTGCCCGGCGCTGGAAAGGCTTCGCCAATCATTTAGTCCAAAATATTTTGGCTGATGAGCGATTCTCCGGCAAACCGCTCTTTCTTGTGGGAAAAAGCCTATCGGGACGCATCTTCTCTTACATCTCTAACCCTTTGGTGAAAGGACTCATCTTCTTAGGCTATCCGCTGCGTTATCCCGGCTTCCCATTTCGCCTTAGCAAGCGCCAATTGCACAAAAGCGCTCTGCCCCTCTTTTTTATTCAGGGCGGAGAAGATAGGATGGCGCCTCGCCAGGAAACGGAGCATCTGGTGGCACGCCTGCATCCAAAAGCCACGCTGATGGTGATTCCTGAAGCAGACCATTCTCTGCAAATATTGCCTGCAGCCAGACGCTCACAAGAAGATCTCAACCGTGAAATCGCCGAAATAATCCTCTGGTTCTGCGCCGATATATTGCAAAAAGAATCCAAACTAAATTGAGCTTATATGAAAACTAAGATTTTTATGCGTTTTTTACTGTTGATGGGCTTTATGGCAGGACTCCTTGCCAGCGATGGCAGCCTTGGCGCTGCGCCCGATTTTCTGCTTCGGAATATTGATAATAAGCTAGTAGATACTGCAAAACTGCGAGAGAGCGGACCTATCATTATCAATTTTTGGACTACCTGGTGCGTGCCCTGCCGTTCCGAAATGACAGCATTGCAAAAACTTTATGAAAAATATACTCCGCAAGTCAGTTTTATCGCCGTCAGCATGGATGATCACAAAACTGTCGGCAAAGTTCGCAGCTATGTTAAAAGCCGTAAATTTCCATTTATTGTGATCACCGATCCTGACAAAGAGCTGGCAGCACGCTTTCAAGCCTCTGTTGTTCCTACTACTGTAATGGTTGGCAGCGATGGCAATATTCTCTACTTTCACACCAGTTACAAAACCGGCGATGAAAAGAAATTGGAAACGCTTATTCTACAGGCTCTAGGAAACTAATTCTAATGAAATCTACTTGGCTCCAAATGCTTTCCATCATCACCGGAAGCTTACTAATGAGTGCAGCGCTTTATGCAGAAAGCTGGCAGATTGGTGGCACGACATATTTGGAATTTAGTCAGGATACCGAAAAAAATAAACGCTATATGGAAAACTGGAGCACCCTTCTGGCTAATTATGGCGCCTGGGAAATTGGCTTGCGCTATGAAATGCACTTACCGCCCCAAGCCTACTCACCCGACACCAGCGGTCAGGGAATCTATCAACGACGGGCTGTCTATCGCTCAGACCGGTGGCAGATCACAACGGGTAATTTCTATGGCAGTTTTGGTCAAGGCCTTATTCTGGCAGCTTATGAAAACCGTGATTTACGCTGGGATACCAATATTGACGGCTTTAAAATAGCCACACAAAGGACCTTTGTTGATTTGCAGCTCCTTGCCGGCCGAATGCGCGCCCTATCGGGGAAACGTCTCAATCCAATCTACGGTTCAGAGCTAACTTTACATACGCTTCAATTTGCGGATATTGGCGCCGCTCTGCTAACAATGGAAAGCAGGAGCGCGGGAGAGCAGACATGGAGCAGCGCTTTCTCAAAAATTATTTTGCCCTATGGTGATTTATATGGAGAATATGCAATCCGGAACATGGCGACACCCCTTACAAACGGAAAAGCATTTTACATCAACGCTAACTTTTTCCTATCTAAGTTCTCAATACGGGGCGAATATAAAAATTATCAGCAATTTGAACTCTATGATGGCGTCATCTATAATAATCCCCCAACAGCCGTAAAAGAACATCAATACGCCCTGCTGGGACGGCATCAACATATTATAACCCCCAACAACGAAGAGGGATATTTGGCTGAGATTAGCTGGCTCCCTGCTTTTGGCTATCTGGAATTTCACTATAGCGCCGCTCAAAACAGCTATGGAAAGCAAGTCTGGGAAGAAATCTATACCCATTTTGATCTCTTTGCCCCTGGTGAATGGAACTGGACGCTGATTGGCGACCGGCAGGAAAATCTTGAAGCGCGATACCTGAACGCCGTTCTCTCAGCTTCAACCCCACTATTCCGTAAACTCAGCTTCAAAACTGCTTTTGAGCATCAGCATGCCACTATTTTGCTGACAGAAAGAATGTACTATGACCAGGCAATAATGCTTTCTGTGTCACATTCCGCTGGCCTAAGCCTGGCTTACCTTGCCGAGTGGAGCACCGATCAGTTCAGTGAAAAAAAATTTTGGCACGCCTTACAGGTCGATTACAAATTGGGAACCCACATAGATATGACATTTTTTGCCGGCTCAAGACGAGAAGGAAAAGTCTGTGCCGGCGGTGTTTGCGTTATAAAACCGGAATTTACCGGAGCTGAGATGCGTCTCAGCGGGACTTTCTAAAAAGGAGAAAAGATGAAAAGTCATGAACTGGATTACACAATTATTGGTGACGATATGCAGGTGGTGGAGATTGAGCTGGACCCCTATGAAATTGTTATTGCCGAAGCCGGCGCTATGGGCTGGATGGATGATGGCATTCACTATGAAGCCAAAATGGGTGATGGCACCGAAGCCAATGAGGGTATGCTGGGCAAACTCTTTGGCGCCGGAAAAAGAGTTTTAACAGGGGAATCACTTTTTCTGACTCACTTCACCAACAAGGGCTTAGGCAAGAAACGGGTTGCCTTCTCCGCGCCCTTTCCCGGCAAAATTATAGCGCTTAGTCTGGAAAATCTTGGGCGGACTGTCTTCCTGCAGAAAAATGCTTTCCTCTGTGCTGCTATGGGCACCAAGGTGGATATTGCTTTCACCAAACGCTTTGGCGCTGGTTTTTTTGGTGGTGAAGGTTTCATCTTGCAGAAGCTCACCGGCGATGGTCTGGCTTTTGCGCATGCCGGTGGCACCGTCATCGAGAAACAACTGCACAATGAACGTCTTTTTGTGGATACTGGCTGCCTGGTGGGTTTTACAACAGGAATCAGCTATGACATTCAAATGGTGCGCTCGATGAAAAGCATGCTTTTTGGCGGAGAGGGACTTTTCCTCGTCACCCTCAGCGGCACCGGAACTGTCTGGCTTCAAAGCCTTCCCTTCAGCAGACTGGCAGACCGGATTCTCCAGAATGCCCCCAGCACAGGCGGTACACGACAGGGTGAAGGCAGCGTTTTGGGAAAATTGGGAAACCTGCTGGACGGTGATAACCGATGAAAGAAGCAGAATTTAAACTGATAGACACAATTCACGATGTAATGGCCGATTATTTTGGAACGAAAGCCTTCACAGCCATCCAGATCTCAGAAGAAGAATTTGCATTTGAAAAAGGGAACATCTATCTTTTTGCGCAAATGGCTCATTATTTGGAAACAAAACAATACCAAGCTCTCTTCCAACGACTCTTGTTATATTTTCGTGTAACACTTATCGGCTCTGAACCAATTTTTCTGTTACAATTTATTCATCTTGTTGACCATTTAGCAAAAAAAACAATGCTTGAGCCATTGGAAAAATCTCAATATTTTGAAATAAAGGCTCGTATCAACGCCTTTCTCGAAGAAGAGGAAACAGAGACCCGCGCCTACCTGAGGAAAGCGCTGAAAGAAATTGAAAAGATTGAAGATATTGAAGACAAGAAAAATGCCCAACTTACATTAAAATCAGAGCCATGGTTTGGCTTTGATATTAATCAGCAAATGCTTCGTCGTCGAAAGTGAACTCAGTTCCTTCCAAAACAATTATCAGTTGCGCAGTCTTAAAAACTGCCATCGAACAAATGCTTGGAGAATCAGACCATTTTTCCCATCACCTTTACCTGCCTATCAGCCTGCACAATAATCCGGACAATCTGAGAAATAGCATTCAAAAAGCCATTAATAAAAACAGATCCGATATCATCTATTTAGGATATGGCCTTTGCGGAAATGCATTGGATGGCATCCATTCCGGCAAAGCATCACTGCGGCTGATTCCGGCACATGATTGCATTACATTTTTTCTTGGCTCTCGGGAGAATTATCAATCTGCACACCAGAAATATCCCGATGCCTATTGGTACAGTCCCAGCTTAATCCGCCACAATGAAGAAAATCTCCCCGGTGAAAAACAAGACTATACCAGGAAAATGGCGCTCCTTGCCCAATATGACAAAGCATCAGCAGAAAAAGTTTTTGAAGCCGAAATAAGCTGGCGGAAAAACTATCATTATGCTATTTATACAGAATGGAAAGACCTGGACACCTGCAAAAATTGCCGTCAATTTGCCCAAAAAGCCGCTGAATGGCTCCATTGGGATTTTATCGAAATAAAAGGCAACAGCGAATTGCTGCGGAAATGGCTTCTCACTGAAGATGATACTCCTGAGCTGCTCACTGTGCCACTGGAGCATATTATTCTCAATTCCAACGATGAATCAATACTGAGAGCAGCGCCACATTCTAAATGAAAAAGATATTAGCAGACTTCCAAACACTCATTCAAAAGCTCAGCAATGCCTTAGAGCAGCCCCTTCCGGGCATCGAAGCCCAGATGCGTATGCTGCCGGAAGGGCGGCTGCCAGCAGCGCCTGCCAGCAATTATATTGATGCTGCCACGTTAATTTGTCTTTATATCAGCGATGACACAATTTTTTTTCCGGTAATCAGAAGAGCCAATCACCCCAAAGATCGCCACCGCCAGCAAATCAGCTTTCCTGGCGGCAAAAGAGAAAAAGGCGAAACCTTAAGGGAAACAGCTTTGCGGGAAGCATTTGAAGAGCTTGGCATATATCCTGATGATGTTATAATTTTAGGCCGACTCACATCACTGCCAATTCCTGTCAGCGGTTTCATAATGCACCCCTTTCTTGCGTACTGTAAAAAAATGCCGGCTTTTCATATTGATCCGGATGAAGTGCAGTCGGTCCATCTTATTTCTATCAATGATTTGATTTCTAAAGATACAATCAAAGTCAAAGAATGGATTCTGGGCAATAAAAAGCGTCAAGTGCCTGTTTTCCAGATAAATGAGTTAAGGATTTGGGGCGCCACAGCTATGGTGCTCAGTGAATTTGCCGCCATTTTAAGCAAATTGCTGATAGAAGCTGACGAGTAATTCGAGTTTTTCCTATTTTTTAAACAAAAAAAGCCACCGTTTTTCAGCGGTGGCTTGACGCCCAGGCAGATTGCTATGATTTAATTTAGAGCAATTCTGCCACGGCATTGGCTACATCGAGTGATGTATTGCTGCCGCCCATATCGTAGGTCTTCACTTTTCCTTCTGCGATGACCTTAGCTATGGCTTTTTCCAATTTTTCTGCCATTTTAGCCTCTTTCAGCCAATCGAGCATCATTTTTGTTGTCAGAAGCATAGCCATAGGATTGACTTTATACATTCCGTGATATTTGGGAGCGCTGCCATGGGTCGGTTCAAAAACAGCAAAATCATCACCAATATTTCCGCTGGCTGCAAAACCAAGTCCGCCCACCAACTGGGCTGCCAGGTCACTTAGGATATCACCAAACATATTTTCTGCCACCATAACATGGTATTTATCTGGATTTTTCACCAGCCACATAGCCTGAGCATCTATATTGGTCTCTTCTAACTCGATATCAGGATAGTTTTTAGCCACAACTCTGGCCGTTCTTACCATTAATCCACCCGTCTCCCGCAGCACATTGGGTTTATCTACGACGGTTACTTTTTTGTAAGCATTTTCCTGGGCATATTTGAATGCATTATTCACAATGCGGGCACAAGCCTGGCGTGTCATAATTCTGGTAGAAATTGCAATATTCTCAAGACCGGCGCTTTCAAATCTTTTCATTTTAGGGTTATTTTTAGCTAGCGTTTCAAAGACTTCCAGGGGAAGCGGATAAAATTCCACGCCGCCATACATCCCTTCGGTATTTTCGCGAAATACAGTAATATCAATATTTTCCTTGAGGTTAAGGGGATTCCCTGGATATGCTTTACAGGGACGGACATTGGTGTGCAGATTGAAAAGCTGCCGTAACCGGACGATGGGGCTGAAATAGACATATCCCTTAGCCCGCAGCTCTGGATTGAGCTCTGCATCCGCTTCTTCTTTAGGCATCGAAGTGATAGCGCCAAAAAGTGCGCAGTCAACTGTTTTCAGCATATCAATCGTACGCTGCGGCAGAGCGTCGCCTTCACTTTTCCAAAACTCCCAGCCAATGTCACCATGAACATACTCAGCATCGAAGCCCAGCTTGTCCAATACGATACGTGCACATTCCATAACATCATTACCGACGCCATCTCCAGGCATCCAACCAATTCTGTGTTTACCCATACATTTCTCCTTTTTGTTTATTTAATCGCTTTCCGGCAACTCCGCTTCAAAAAGCTGAGGAGTATAGATCCGCGAAAGTTCCTTCTTTTTATTGGTCAATTCCTGATTTTGCCGCATCAGCCTAAGAATTTTTGCCTCATCATTTCCGGCAGCAATCATATTTACCTGCAGCGCCGCCAATTCCGACTGAATATATTGTTCTTCCAGATGACGCATACAATCGAGAAAAGTCTTGTCAGGATTCACCAGAGCATCGCTTTCCAGATACAATCGTGTCAAAAAACTGCGAATACCCTCATCTGAGATTGTATCAATAAGCTCTGCTGCATCTATGTGCATATTCTCAGAAAAAGCGCTGTAGAGCGCCTTAGCTGTCTGGATATAAAGTGTATGTTCAAAAAGCTCTACTGGCAGATACGCCTGACTTATCCGGCGGTATTTCTCTTCCGGCAGAAGCAATATTTGTAAAAGATGGTACCTAGAGGCATCCGCAAGGTTTTGAAAGTTTTTTTCTTTTGGTGTGACGATAACATTAAGCTCACTGCCAGCGCCCTGTCTGCCCCGGCGCAATTCATTCATCAGTGACTCAAAGGTAACCTGAAATCGTTTGCTTATTTCCCGCAGAAAAAACTCCTGGAAAAGAGCATCCTGAAAAGAGCGCGCCTGCTCAACAATCATTTGCAGCGTTTCGCTTTTTTTGCGGCTTTCCATATTTATCGGCTGAAAATGCTTCTCGAGAAAGCCAATAAATGGCAGCGCTTGCTGAATTTGCTTTTGAAATGTTTCCTTTCCCTCTTTTTTGAGAAAGCTGTCGGGGTCTTCGCCTGGCGGAATTTCCAGAACAGCCACTTCCAAGCGCTTAGCTAAAAGCAAAAAGCCCGTTTTAATGGCGGCTTGCTGACCGGCCTCATCGGAATCATAGCAGAGTACAGCTTTTTTTGCAAAACGACCGATGAGGCGAGCATGGTCAGGAGTAAATGCAGTGCCGCTGCCGGCAATTGTATTTTGAAAACCGGCCTGCCAAAGTTGGAGAAAATCCATATAGCCTTCCACAATTAAAACTGTCTGCGCATTTCGTATGGCTTTTTGCGCCTGAGCTAGACCATAGAGAATTCGGCCTTTATGATAGAGGGGTGTTTCTGGTGAATTGAGATATTTAGCCTCAGTTTTATCATCGGAAAGGGTTCGGCCTCCAAAACCGGCGATTCGGCCCTGAAGGTCCCAGATCGGAAAAATTATTCGATTTCGAAAGCGATCAAAAAAGCGGCCCGACTCGCTTTTGGTAAATAATCCGCTCAAGTCCAGCAATTCTGACGACACCCTTTTGCGGTTGAATTCAGTCAGGAGTGTATCCCAGGCCTCAGGTGCATAGCCGATCTGAAAATTATGAATCGTTTCATCAGTAATGCCGCGGCGACGAAGATATTCTATGGCTCCTGCGCTGCCTTTTTCCCGGAGTTTCTTTACATATAGAAAAGCGGCCTGACTGTGTAGTTCAGCCAATTTCGCCACTTCGCTTTTATCTGTCGTTGGCCCCTCATCTATCTCCAGAGGAATATTTGCCCGTTCTGCCAGCATTTTTACAGCTTCAAAAAAAGTAAGTTTTTCATAATCACGGATAAATGTGATGACATTTCCCCCAACGTGACAGCCAAAACAATAAAAAATCTGCTTGGCCGGAGTCACGCTGAAGCTGGCGGTCTTTTCATCGTGAAATGGACAGCGCGCCCAGTAGTTTTGCCCCTTTTTAGTCAGCTGCAAGTAGCCGCCGATGACATCCACAATGTCATTTCCATCCCGAATCCGCTCAATTGTCTGCTCTGGCACGCGGACCATTTTCTAAAGCTCCACGATTGTCACGCCATGGCCGCCCTGCTCCAGAGCGGCCATGCTAAAGTTTCGAATACGGGAATCATGCTTCAGCATCTCATGAAGCAGTTTTTTGAGAATGCCATCACCTGTACCATGAAGAATCTCAATAAATGGCAAAGCAGCCCGAGCCGCCTGATCAATAAAGCGATCGGCTTCATTCAGCGCCTCATCTCCCCGAAAGCCTCGAAGATCGAGACGAATAGAACGGATCTCCTGCGGCTTCTGGATCGTAGCTTCCACTCGCTGCTCACATTTATGTGGCTGGGCAAGCCACTGTGCCTCGAGACGCATTCGGCTGCCATTGATGTCAACCCACACTTTTTTTGTTCGAGGATTAATTTCAATAATTTTACCATTTTGTCTGAGATGACTGACCCAGACCTCCATTCCGGTTTTCAATTGAGAAAAATGAAGCTTTGTCAGAGCGGCTTCCGAAGATACCAGACTTTGAGAGCTATTGTCAATGCGCTCATCCCAATGGTGCATCACGCTCTGCGCCCGCTTAATCACCTGGCTAGAGGCCGCATTCTCCCGCACCTCCTGAATAGTCTCCCGCAGCTCTTTCTGCATCTCAACCAGAATATTCTGAGCCTTCTGATAAGCTTCTTTTTCTGCTCGCTTATATTTATGGTCAATCTCTTTCCGCTTTTCAGCAATGAGCTGCTTCTCAGCCTTCAGGTCTTGATCCAATTTTTTCGTCTGGGCGAGTAGCTCATTAAAACGAGTGATTTTTCGCTGCAAATCGGTGATGAGGCGCTCAATTTTCTGCCGGCTTTGTCCGCTCCGCTGTCGGGCATATTCAATCACAGTCGGAGCCATCTTCAGCCGCTCGGCAATTTCCAAAGCATAGCTTGATCCCGGCACTGATTGCTGAAAAAGATAGGTGGGCGAAAGAGTTCCCTCGTTGAAGCTCATACTGCCATTTTCCAGTCCCGACAGTTCATAAGGCAGCGTTTTAAGCGCTGAATGGTGAGTGGTGGCCAGGAATATTGATTTTCTGCTTATCAGAGAATGAATCACCGCCTCGGCGATGGCGGCGCCTTCATCAGGGTCTGTACCGGTTCCCAGCTCATCTAAAAGCACCAGACTCTTGGAGCTGGCATTTTCCACAATATTTTTTAGATTGAGAATGTGGCTGCTGAATGTGGACAAGTCGCCGTCAATCGACTGGTTATCGCCGATATCCACAAAAATCTGGTCAAATTCAGGCAGGGCGCTGCTGCTTTCCGCCGGCAAAAGAAGTCCGGCCTGATTCATCAGCGCCAAAAGCCCCACAGTCTTTAGTGTAACGGTTTTGCCGCCGGCATTGGGACCAGAAATCAAGATTCCGTATTGCTCCGGTTTTAAATGAAGGTTTAGCGGCACGACCTTTCGCTGCATTTCCAGCTCCAGATTGCGGCCATTACGGATGCGAATTTCCCCTTGAAATGGTTCCGGCATATCGCAGGAATAGGCCACTGCCAATAAACCTTTGGCGTGGAGAAAGTCCAGCTCTTCCAATAAAAAAACAGCCTGCTCAACCCCATATAGCTCCTGGCGCAGCTCTTCGCTTTTTTCCTTTAGAATGCGCTGAATTTCCGCTGCCTCATCAAGCTCTGCCTCCCGAAGCTGATTATTGAGCTGAATAATTGCCATCGGCTCGATGTATATGGTCTGTCCCGTCTGACTTTGATCGTGAATGATTCCCTGAATTGCATTTTTCCTGGAAGCTCTCACAGGAATAACCAGGCGTCCATTGCGATATGCCACCTGAGCCTGACTGCTGATATTATCTTCAGCAGCCTCGGAAGCAATGCGCTGCACCTGGCTTTGAATATCTCTCTGCAGTTTATTGATTCGCCGCCGGATATGACGCAGCTCAGAAGAGGCGTTGTCTGCTATCGAGCCGTTGGCGTCAAAGATGCTGAGTATGCTGTCTTCTAAAAATTTTAGGGGAACTGTATGCTCTTGAACCAGGGTTTTCAATTTTGGGTAGCCATTTCTGCCGCGGAAATAGTTTGCAGTATGGCGGGCTGCAGTCAGGATTGTGGCCAGGGTATAGAGCTCATCGCCTGAAAGTGTGGCATCCCGAATGGAAGCACGGCGCAGTGAATCGCTCATATTGGGAAAAGCCAGCAGCGGCAAAGCAGAATCTAAAGCAATAAGCTGCCGCATTTCTAAAGTCAGCAACTGCTGCCGGCGATAATCAGCCAGCTCCATAAAAGACAGGAGCCCACCGAGACGACCCTGAGCCCGCTCTGTAATGGCTCCCTCGGCTAAGACTTGCCGGATTTTACTAAATCCTAGCTGTTGATAAAGGTCTTGAGACATATTATTTTTCTAGGAGCTCCCGTAGGGCTTTAAGCTGCTCTATGTCTGTGCCCCGCAACATCCCAAAGATACGCTCTTTTTCTGCCTGGGGAATGTTTTCGTAATTATCCCGCAAAATTTCAATCTCTTTGGAGCTAAATTTTCCGCTTCGTTCAAGAAGGCGGATCAGGTTATCTGGTGTAGCGCTTTCAGGAAAATACGCTTCCTGGAATTTTTTGCCAAATATCTCAAGCTGCTCATCAAAGGTACCTTTGCCGATAAAGGGTCGTATCAGACTGTCATAGGCTGCCGGCGCGGCATTTCCAAATAATTGATAGCTGACAGTATCCCTCTGTATAGATTGTACGATACTATTGGCCGGCAGCAGTGTCATTCCCCAATAAATAAGACTAATGAGCAAAATGGCTTTAAAGAAGCCGATAAGAAGACCACCAAGCTTATCGAGCCAACTGAGAAGGGCAAAGTCAGCCAGAGTTTTGATAGCTGTAGCTAAAACTTGCGCCAAAATGATGACCCCCATAAAAATGACAGAAGAAGCCACCAGACTGGCGATCTGGTCCGGGAAAGTGGGAAATTGTGCCAGCAGCCACTGCATCACATCATATTGGAATTTGATGGCAACAATAATACCGGCAATAATTCCTGCCAACCTAAAAAGTGACATAATTAATCCAGAGATGATACCCCTGATCACAAACCAGGTAATCAAAACTAGGGCTACAATATCGGCCCAATGCATCGTTTAGGCGCCAAGCATAGATTTGACCAAAGACTGCACTTTTTTACCGTCAGCCTGACCGCTTAATTTTTTCATAGCGATGCCCATCACTTTGCCCATATCTTTTATGGAGCTAGCGCCGATTTCAGCAATTACTGTCTTTAAAATATCAGATATCTGCTCATCATCCATTTCTGCTGGCAAATAACTTTTAATCACTTCCAGCTCAGCATTCTCATTTACTGCTAAATCATCACGGCCAGCATTATGATACGTTGCGGCGCTCTCTTCCCGCTCTTTTGCCGCTTTTCGCAATACTTGCAGCTCTTCCGCCTCTTCTAGGTCGTGTATCAGCTCAATGCGCTTCTCCTTCAATTTGGATATCAGCGACCGAATCGTCCGAATACGAAGCGCTTCACGAGATTTCATAGCCAATTTTAAATCATCTTGCAACTTTGACAAATAACTCATAGCAATCCTCTCTTCATTGTGGCTAATTTATGAAAGTGACGCTTTGTTTACAATGATAACAGAACAGATTTGCGCTCCTAATCCTTCAGGGGCTTGAGTATGCTGGCAGCAATCAGTTTGCGATAGTTTTCCTGCTGATGAAGAACTTCATTATTGCCCAGATTACTGTGGCAGAGGATAATTTTGTTTTGAGCCGCTGTTTCGATGCTCAGGTTGGCTTCCTGCATTTCTAAAAACAAGAGGCCACAAGCTCTTAGACTATCAGCAAGCTGCCGATGTAAAATCTTTGTGCCTCCATTTTCTGTCATGATGTAAAAAAAGCGAGCTTCTTGATTTCTTATCCACCAGACATATTTCTCCAGGTGAGAATAAATTCCATCGTAGAGCTGCACCTCCATTATATGATTTCGCAGCCCGCCATGCATCAGGATATAGGCGATTGGGCTATAGCCGCCACTGTGTCCCGTTAAAATGATATTGCCGGGTTTATGGCTCCGCAAGACCTTCCTGGCAATCAGGCTATCCGTAAGCTCCGTAAGAAAGCGCTCCAGGCCTCCTTGCTCAGAGAGCTTGCCACCAAAAGAGTCTGGCGCATTTTTCGGCCCCTGTGGAATACTCAGAATGGCATTTTTCCTCGCCGACAGAAACTGCTTTTCAAGTTGAAAATAGCTGTTTACACTATCTATGTGATTATACCATCCATGAAAATGAATAATGAAATCGTTGTAATGCAGCTCGGCAGGAAAATGCCTTCCCTGATAATAATGGTCATCTGCCCGATCTTTATGGGTAAATGGTGCATTTCCCAGATGAAGCTTCATGCTTTCGCCTTGCAAAATTAGTGGCCACAGCAGGAAAAGCAGCTAAGCTTTCACTGGCGAATCAGATATTGACCTTGAAGTGCAGCTTGTCTTTCAGCTCCAGCAGATGATCCTGGTATTGTTCCATATTTCGTTCCTTGCTCCGCTCACTTCGCAGATCTTTCCGCAACTCATCGCGGTCTCGCTCCTCTTTCTGGCGGTCTTCAATCTTGATAATATGGTAGCCGTAACTGGTCTCTACAATGTCGCTGATACTGCCAATAGGGAGCTCAAAGCTGGCATCTTCAAAGGCTTTTACCATTCTGCCTTTTGAAAATTTTTCATAGAGGCCGCCGTTTTCGCTGCTGCCTGGGTCTTCGCTATATTTTTTTGCCAATTCCCCGAAATCAGAGCCGCTCTTCGCCTCTTTTAAAATTCCTTCCATCTTTTTGCGAATCGCCTCTTTTTCCACAGCGTTTTTTCCCTGAGTCAAAAGCAGAATATGGCGCACAGTGGCCGTGGCATCTTCACCCAGCATAGCATCAAGCTCCTCATCGGAAATTTCTGCAAAAGTAAAGATATTTTCCTCTAGATAACGCTCTACAATCAATGATTTCCGCACATCCTCACGAACAAAAGCTTCATCAAAGCCCTGCTGACTCACCATCTGCAAGAATGCCTCTTTCCCTCCATAGCTTTCAAAAATCTCTGCCATCTCAGCATCTAAATCAGCAGCTTCCAGGCTGATACCTTTGGATTCCGCTGCAGCCATCAGCAGCTTCCTTTCACCTTCCTGAATGGCTATTTCCTGGAGAAAATTCCTCACCTCCTGCATCGGAACAGCCATCATCTGCTCCAAATCACCCTGGACCGCCCGATATAAAAAAGGCATAATATCATAATTGCTCACTTCAAAATCATCACTGCTGACCAGCGCCACTTTTTTTGTTGGCGTCAGCTCGGGAATACTGTCAGCCAGCGCGGTGAAAAAGGCAAATTCAGCGCTTTCTTTATCATAAAAAACTTCTGTTTGTTCTTTTTTGGCACATCCAATAATCAGCAAGGCCGCCAGCGCCAGCACGGCTGTCATTCTTCTTTTCATTTTCGATTCCTTTCCTTGGGTTTTTTAAATTTCATTCGCAGTAAGTTAGCCTCTTCTAAGAACATTCACAAATAAAGCTTTATTTTTTTGGCCATCCTCTTTTTGAGAAATCTAATAAAACTCTGCTTTCAGAAAATATTTATCCCTTTAACGAGAATCATTGTAATTTAACTTATGATAAAAAATGACTTTATCGTCCAGAAAGGATTAAAATGACTCAAATAGAGAAGCTATTAAAACAGCGCATCCTTTTTTTAGATGGCGCTATGGGAACGATGATCCAACGGGAGCAGCTTACGGAGCACGATTTCAGAGGGAATATCTTTAAGGAGCACGCCACAGATCTGCGCGGCAACAATGACCTCCTAAGCCTGACTCGCCCCGATATCATTGAGAAAATCCATCTGGCCTATCTCGAAGCCGGAGCAGATATCATCGAGACCAATACCTTTAACGCCAACGTAATAAGCCAGTCTGATTATCATTTAGAATCTGCCGTAAAGCAAATGAATATCGCTGCCGTGAAAATCGCACGGAAAGCAGCCCGCCAGATGAGCACACCGGAAAAGCCCCGTTTTGTGTGTGGGATTTTAGGCCCCACGAGCCGAACTGCCTCTATGAGCCCTGATGTCAATAATCCGGCAGCCCGCAGCGTTAGATGGGAAGAGCTTTACGCCGCTTACAAAACGCAAGCCGAAATTCTGATATCCGGCGGCACAGACCTGCTGATGCTTGAAACCATCTTTGATACCTTGAATGCAAAAGCGGCCCTGATGGCTATTTTTGATACACAAGACGAAATCGGGAAAAAAGTCCCGGTCATGGTTTCGGTTACAGTTTCAGATGCCAGCGGCCGCACCCTGTCTGGACAAACACTGGAGGCTTTTTACTACAGCATCAGCCATTTCCCCATTCTCAGCATCGGCCTGAACTGCAGCCTCGGTGTGACTGATATGGCACCCTGGCTCAAAGAGCTGAGCCGCGTCGCCTGGCATCCCATTTCTATACACCCAAATGCAGGGCTGCCCAATGCTTTTGGTGAATATGATGACACAGCCAAATATATGGCCAAAAGTCTGGCATCGCTCGCTGGTAAAGGGCTTATCAACATCTGTGGAGGATGTTGTGGCAGCACACCGGAGCACATTAGAGCCATTGTGGCAGCAGTCGCTAAAGAAAAGCCCCGCATCGTTTTGCAAAAAGAGCGCCTGCTGCGCCTCAGCGGACTGGAAACTATGATCATCCGTAAGGAAACTAATTTTATCAATATCGGTGAACGCAGCAATGTGGCGGGCAGCAGGAAATTTCGCCGCCTAATTGAGCAGGAGAATTATGATGAAGCCCTCACTGTGGCACGGGAGCAGATCGAGGCAGGCGCCCAGATCATAGATATTAATGTTGATGACGCAATGTATAACGGTATCGAGCGGATGGAAACTCTCCTGCGCCACATCAATAGCGATCCTGCCGTGAGTCGTGTTCCTCTGATGATTGATTCATCAGATTGGAAGATAATTAGACAAGCTCTAAAAAATGTCCAGGGAAAGGGTATTGTCAATTCCATTAGCCTCAAAGATGGCGAGGGTCCTTTTCTGGAGCGGGCTGCTGTCTTGAGAAAATTTGGCTTTGCCGCTGTGATTATGGCCTTCGACGAGACGGGTCAAGCCGACACGTTGGCGCGGCGCATCGCAATTTTGGAGCGGGCAATTGATCTTTTGACAAGTAAACTTCAATTCCCTATTGAAGATATGATTCTGGACGCCAATATTTTTGCCATTGGAACCGGCATAGCGGAGCATCGGCGCTATGCACTTGATTTCATTGATAGCTGTCGCTATTTCCGTCAAAAATATCCCCACATCCATCTCAGTGGCGGACTCAGTAATCTCAGCTTTTCTTTTCGGCAAAACAGTCAACTAAGAGAATCTATGCACGCAGTTTTTCTCTATCATGCCAAAGCAGCAGGCCTCGATATGGCTATCATCAACCCGGCTCAGATGATGCCTTTTGAGTCGGTGCCACCGGATTTGCGAAATGCCATTGAGGACCTGATTTTCGACCGCAAAGAAGATGCTACAGAACAGCTGCTTGAAATTGCAAAAAAGATGCATACTCCAAATAAATCAGAAAAATCGGCTCCAAAAGCCTGGCTTTCAATGCCACTGCTGCAAAGAATCACCTATCAGTTGTCAGAAGGTGTCACGGAGCACATTGAAGAGCACACTTTAGCAGCGCTGGAGCAGCTTGGCTCTCCCCTGGCCGTTATCGAAGGACCCTTGATGGATGGGATGAATTATGTCGGAGAACTTTTTGCTGCCGGAAAGATGTTTTTACCCCAGGTAGTAAAAAGCGCCAGAGTTATGAAGCTGGCCGTCAATGTCCTCACCCCTTTTATAGAAAAAGAGCGAAAAAGCAGTGGTTCTAAAGCAAAAAAAATACTCCTTGCCACCGTCAAAGGCGATGTTCATGATATCGGAAAAAATATCGTCGGGGTAGTACTCAGCTCCAACGGTTATGAAATTATAGATTTAGGCGTTATGATTCCTGCAGCGGAAATCATCCGACAGGCAAAAGAGAAAAAAGCAGACATCATCGGATTAAGCGGACTCATTACCCCTTCGCTCCAGGAAATGAGCTATGTGGCACGAGAAATGGAAGAAAACAAGCTAATGATGCCACTGCTGATTGGCGGAGCTGCCACCAGCCGGCTGCACACCGCGGTAAAGATAGCCACAGAATACAGCGGGCCGGTGATCTGGGTTCCTGATGCCAGCAATGCCCCTGATGTGGCACAAAAACTGACAGCAAGCAACCAGGCAGGTTATTCTGAAGAGATTAAAATTCAATATAACAAACTCCGCAGTGACCACAATAAACGCAATACCAAGCGGAAATTTCTCTCTTTTGAAGAAGCAAAAAAAAGAGCCTTTAACACAGACTGGGAAAACTATACGCCACAAAGACCCAGACAAAGCGGAATTATCCCCATAGATAATATAAATTTAGAGGAGCTGATATCATTCATTGACTGGACGCCTTTTTTTCACACCTGGGAAATGAAGGGGAAATATCCCCAAATTCTACAGGACCCAAAACAAGGCGCTGAAGCAGAGAAACTCCTAAAAGATGGACAAAATACTTTAGAATGGCTGGTGAATAATAAAAAACTCACTCCCAGAGCCGTTTTGGGAATTTTTCCTGCAGTAAGTCGCGGTGAAGATATTCTCCTTGAAGACGCTGTCGTCTTCCACTTTTTGCGGCAGCAGCAGAGTAATAGCGAGATACTTCACTGCCTTGCCGATTTTATTTCTCCAAAGGGCAAAGACTGGCTGGGTGCTTTTGCCGTTACCAGCGGACATGAGGCGAGCGCTCTGGCAGCAGAAGCAGAAGCCAGGCACAACGATTACCAGGCAATTA
>Ga0129302_1001498_pt1 | contig 17372 bp, 18 predicted proteins | sample BlaSprsedimmetaG_FD_94476 | JGI IMG/M metagenome (GOLD analysis project Ga0129302, IMG submission 94476) | Hot spring sediment bacterial and archeal communities from California, USA to study Microbial Dark Matter (Phase II) - Blank Spring... | ecosystem: Environmental > Aquatic > Thermal springs...
ACGTAACTACTCAGCCTGCTGCCCGTTTGCAGGGGATGGGCGGAGGTTTGGGGTGTGTGGCGGTCGCGAAGCGACCGCCACACACCCCAAACCCCCATTCTCCAGCACAGCAGAGGGCTGGGCTGAGTAGTTACGCCAGAACAAAGATTGATCCCCCCGCATAGGAACTTTCAGTTAATGAAATGACAACTGGAGTTTTCCAGTAGATTGTCATTAGAATTCGGAAGTCTCAAAAAGTGCATTGTGCAGCAGATTTTGACGCTACAGTAAATCAAGTTGTCTCTGAGATAATCGGCTGAAAACTTCCGAAGTCTGGATCGTTAAATGTCTATAAAGTCTAGTGGAAAACTCCAAGTGACAATGAGAGTAAAGAAAGATAATGAAAAAGCAAACTATTTATTACAAGATTGCGCTGGCCCTCATCTTGCTGACAGCAATTCTAGCCGGATGTGGTGATAAGTTACCAAAAGAGGCAAAAGATGTCATTTTCGACGCATTCGAACCGGAGAATAAGCCATCTTTTGCCTCGGTGACGTTGGTGGAACCCCTGGCGGAAGACATAGAAGCCGGCTTCGAGGAAGTGTGGTGTGTCAACATCACGTTCAACTGTTGGAGTTGCAGTCACGGGGAGTACCGCACCTGTGCCGATAGCCGTCTGGTCCGCCGAAGCGGTGACCAGTGGGACGTGAAAGTAATCTTTAGCGAAGAGGACAAGGAAAAGTGGCAAGCCCGGGGATGTGAGTTTATGCCTGATCTGGTGAGCGGCTACGGACATTGAACCTCGACCCTTTGATTCGCGTGATTAGGCGCATATCACCGATCCGGCTCGTTTTAGTCATTGTCCTGTCGACAGGGTTGATCCTGTCGTGGGCTTGCAATCCGAGACGAAGCGATCCAGATCAAACAGATATCCCGACGACGGTTCCAACTCTTACTTATCCCCCCTTGCAGCCGTTGGCCAATCTGTTGCCGCTTTTCGATTACGCCGCTTTCCCCTTCGACGTACAGGAACACAGCGTGGCAACGCGGGACATCGTTACTGTTTACGATATCTCTTATACAAGCCCCAAGAATGGACGAGTCACGGCCTACCTGCTCGTACCGCTGGGCGCAGGGCCGTTCGCCGGCGTGTTATTCGCTCACCCGGCTGACGGTGACCGCTCTTACTTTCTCTCGGAAGCTGTTTCATTGGCCAGGGCCGGCGCCATCGCTATCCTGGTCGATTCTCCCTGGGCCCGGCCTGATCCATGGCGTCGAGACCTGGACTACTCGCCAGAGAACGACCTGGCGATTTATGTCCAGGAAATCGTCGACCTGCGACGGGCAGTGGACCTGCTCGCGGCGCAGGAAAACGTCGACCCGGCCCGGCTCGGTTTCATAGGATACAGCTACGGCGCTCACCTGGGAGGTGTGCTGAGCGGCATTGATGGACGTCTACGAGCCTACGTGCTGATGGCCGGCGTGCCGACCCGGAGCGAGCGCATCCCCCGGCGTATCGCCACCACCTTTTCCTCTGGAGAACTGGCCGCGTACCGGCAGGCCCTGCGCTCCGTGGACGCGATCCAGTACGTGGGACACGCCGCGCCGGCGGCCTTGTTCTTCCAATGCGCCCGCCAGGACGAGGTCATCGCCGAGGCCACGTCACAGCGCTATTACGAGGCCGCCAGCCAGCCCAAGCAAGTCGTCTGGTACGAGGCCGGGCATATGCTGAACGAGCAGGCATATATCGATCGTGCCCAATGGCTGGCTGAACAACTGGGATTGGATAGCGAAGCGTTGAAGTAAGACCATACTCCGCTTGGCTGCGCAGGTTATCCAGCTGCGACACCCCTTCGACCCCGGCCAGGTCTAACAGGGATTGGGCCAGCCAAGCAGGAGTAGAATGGCGAGATATGACATCCCATTACTTGCGCACCTCCGACGTCGCCCAGGCGATCGGCGTCCACCCCAATACGGTCCGGCTTTACGAGGAATGGGGCTTTCTGCCGTCGATTCCCCGCAACGCCAGCGGCTACCGGCAGTTCACCCCGGCCCACCTGGAACAGATGCGCCTGGCCCGGCTGGCGTTGCACGGCGGTTGGCCGGGGAAGAAGATCCGCGAGTCGGCCCTCAAACTAGTGCGGCAGGCGGCCTCGGGCGACCTGGGCGGCGCGCTGGAACAGGCGTACCACCACCGGGCGCTGGTGCAGGCCGAGCAGGCTCGGGCCGAAGCGGCGGCCGCGATGCTCGAGCGCTGGGCCCAGGGCGCCCCGGCCGACGCGGCCGGGGCGCGGCTGTGGATCGGCCAGGTCGCCGAGCGGCTGGACGTCACCACCGATATGCTGCGCAACTGGGAACGCAACGGCCTGATCGACGTCCCCCGCGACCCCGGTAACGGGTACCGGCTCTACGGCGCGGCCGAGATCGGGCGCCTGCGCGTCATCCGCATGCTGATCCGCGCCGGGTACAGCGTGATGGCGGTTCTCCGGATGTTGCTGCACCTCGACCGGGGCGGCGAGGGCGACCTGCGCCAGGTGCTGGACACCCCCCGTCCTGAAGATGACGTCTACGTCGCTGCCGACCGTTGGCTTTCGACCCTGGCCGAGCACGAGCAGAGGGCAGCCGACGTCATCGCCCAGTTGGAGAAGATGATCGAGGGGCGGTAGGTTGGTGTGTTGGTATATTGGTAGACTGGTATATTGGTAGACTGGTATATTGGTCGGACCACTTGCTTCCCTGTCTATTTGCATACTTGCAACTTGCTCGCTTGCACACTTGTAACTTTTCCTCATCTGTAACCCTCCACTTGCACACCAAGGTTGTATCATGGTTTTGCATCGTTCGGCGTGGTGCCTTGACGTGGATAGTTTTCAGAAAAATGGAGGCACAAGTTTATGAATCGACCGAAAGTTGTGGTGTGCAATACTGCTTCACTGGACGGACGCTTGACGCTGGCGCCCGACGTGCTCCTATTGTGGGGAGACGAGCGGTGGCCCGGCGGGACGGAATCCAGCGCCGCCTTCGAGTGGCTCCAGTTCGCCCACCAGCCCCAGGCCACCCTCGAAGGAAGCGGCTCCTTCGTACTGGATGGGAACGACCCCACCCCGCTCCCGCCTTTTGAAGATGAATTTGAGCGTGAGACGCTTTACACTGACTTCCTGCCGCCAGCCGTGGTGGAACGACCGGCGCATCAAGGCTGGTTCACCGTCGTCGATGGCCGAGGGCGGGGCCGGCAGTGGATCAAGGACGGCGGGGCCTTCGGTGAGGCGTGGCAGGGGTGGCGCCTGCTGGTCTTCGTCGCCCGCCAGACGCCGCCGGCCTACCTGGCCTATCTCCGGCGCGAGGACATCCCGTACCTGGTGGCGGGGGACGAGCGCGTGGACCTCTCGGCCGCCCTGGAGAAGCTACGGGAGAAACTGGATATCACGACGGTGCTCTCCACCGCCGGGGGCAGGTTGAACGGTGCGCTCCTGCGGGCCAGCCTGGTCGACGAGGTCAACGTCGAGCTCTTGCCCGCCGTCATCGGCGGGTTCGATACCCCGTCGCTCTTCGATTCGCCCGCCCTGGCCCCCGGTGAGGAGCCGACACGGCTGGCGCTCATTTCGGTCCAGGTGGGGAACGAGGGCCGGGTGTGGCTGCGTTACCGGGTCGTTTCGGAGGAGGCGCGATGAACGGAACCCACATCGTCGTGCGGGATCTTTCCAAGACGTACCGCGTGCCCGAGCGGGAGCCGGGGTTGGCGGCCTCGCTCAAAGGCCTGGTGCGGCGCGACTACCGCGACGTCGAGGCGGTGCGGGGCGTCAGTTTCACCGTCGAGGCCGGCGAGATAGTCGGCTTCATCGGCCCCAACGGCGCCGGCAAGACGAGTACGCTCAAGATGCTCTCGGGACTGCTCTACCCCACGGCAGGCGAGTCACGGGTGCTGGGGCACGTGCCGTGGGAGCGGCGCCCTGGCTACCTGCGGCGCATCAGTATGATCCTGGGCAACAAGAGCCAGATGGTGTGGGACATCCCGCCGCTGGACACCTTCCACGTGCTGGGCGAGATCTATGGCGTCGATCCGGCCGATCTCCAGCGCACCCTGGACGAACTGGTCGAACTGCTGGAGATGCAGGAACTGTTAACCAAACCGGTGCGCAACTTCTCGCTGGGCGAGCGGATGAAGTGCGAGCTGGTGGCTGGCCTGCTCCACCGGCCCGACGTCCTCTTCCTCGACGAGCCGACGCTGGGCCTGGACGTCTCGATGCAGGGCCGCCTGCGGCGCTTCCTGGCCGAGTACAACCAACGCAACGACGTGACCGTGATCCTCACCAGCCACTACATGGCCGACGTGCTCGCCCTGTGCCCGCGCGTGATCCTGATCCACCACGGCCAACTGCTCTACGACGGCGACCTGGGCGGCCTGGCCGAGCGGCTGGCGCCGTTCAAGCTGATCCGCGTGACGCTGCGCAACGGGTCTCCAGATGGCATCCCAGAGGGCGTTGACGTCATCGAACGCGAGAACGGGCGGCTGACGCTGCGCGTGGGGCGCGCCGAGGCGCCCGCGCTCACAGCCCATCTCCTGGACACGCTGCCCGTCGCCGACCTGGCCGTCGAGGACCCGCCCATCGAGGCTGTGATCGACCAGATCTACCAGGAGGGTGTGGCATGAGCGGGCGAGACTTGAACCTGCGCGGGGGTTGGGCGCTGGTCCGGCGCACCTGGTTCTCGTGGATGCAGCACCGGGGCTTCTTCTTCCTCCTCGCTTTCTCGTGGATGATGCCCATGTTGATCTACCTTTTCGTCTGGTCGCAGGCGGCCGGAGGTGGGGCCGGCGGTGGGGCCGGTGGAACGATTGGCGGCCTGACGCGGAGCGACCTGGTGACTTACTACCTGGTGCTGATCCTGGTCAATCAACTCGCCTTCTGCACCAACAACTGGACGGTGGGCGATGGGATTCGCTACGGGCGGATGAATTTCCTGTTGCTGCGACCGATGTCTCCGGTGTACGACGCGCTGGCATCGGAAGTGGCCGGCAAGGTCGTCTTCATGACCTTCGCCCTGCCGGTGACCGGCGTGCTGGCCTTGATCTTGCGGCCCGAACTGAACGTGGCCTGGCGGGACGTCGGCCTGTTCGTCCCGGCCCTGGCGTTGGCCTGGATGCTACGATTCGTCTGGGGGTACTGGCTGGCGCTGCTGGCCTTCTGGGCGACGCGGGCCGACGCGCTGCTCTCGCTGCAGGAATCGCTGATCTTCCTGCTGGCGGGCCAGGTGGCGCCGCCGACGCTCCTGCCTGCCCCGATGCAGGCACTGGCGACGGTGCTCCCTTTCCGCTATATGCTCGGCTTCCCGGTGGAGGTATTGCTGGGGCAGTTGGACGGGGCACAGCTTCGGGCTGGGTTTGCCTTTCAGACCGGGTGGCTGGCGGTGGCGGCGGCCCTGTTCGTCGCCCTGTGGTGGGCGGGCACCCGGCGTTACACCGCCGTGGGAGGATGAATGGGGATGCTCATGCGTCATTTACGGTTGATCAAGCGCTTTGCGGCGGTGTCGATACAGAACGAGTTGGCCTACAGCGCCAACGCCTGGATCAGCCTGCTGCACTCGGTGTTGAACCTGGGGACGGGCGTGCTGGGCGTGATGGTGCTCTTTTCCCAGGTGGAGACGATCCACGGGTGGGACCTGCCCTCGACGCTGGCGCTCCTGGGTGTCTACCTGATATTGAGCGCGCTGCGGGGGCTCTTCATCGGACCGAGCCTGGAGTCGTTGGCCGGGATGGATGGCGAGGTGTGGACCGGCCAGTTCGACTTCACCCTGCTCCGCCCGGTGGATGTCCAGTTCCTGGCCAGTTTCCGCCATTGGCGCCCCTTTGCCCTGCTTGATCTCCTCCTGGGCCTGGGTGTGCTGGGGATGGCCATGGCCCAACTGGGAGGCACGATGACGGCGGCGTGCCTGCTCGCCTTCGCCGTCACCCTGGGCGCGGGGCTGATGATCCTCTACGCCCTGCTGCTGGCTTTCGCCGGGCTGGTCTTCTGGAGCCCGGGCTTCCTGTTCACCTGGGTCTTCGACGGGCTTTTCCAGATGGCGCGCTACCCGGCGAGCCTGTACCCCGGTTGGCTGCGGCTGGTCCTGACCTGGATCATCCCGGTGGGCGTGATGACGACCGTCCCGGCCCAGGCGCTGACCGGCGATCTATCGCCCGGCGTGCTGGTGGGGAGCGTGGCGCTGGCGGCCGCCTTTCTCGCCGGGGCGAGCGCCATCTTCCGGGGCGGACTGCGGCGCTACGCCAGCGCGTCGAGCTGAACCGTTCGAGAGCCTTTCGTGACTCGACAAAGGCATATTCAAAGTCATTAAGTCAAGGGCAAAGGCCCCCTGCTAGTCAGCTTTATGTCCCGAGTGCAAGCGCACATCGAGGGCTGGCGCCGCCGCCAATTCGAAGGTCGCGGAGGCCAGCGCCACACGCCCTTCGGTTTCGGCGATGGCGTCGAGAATGTACATAAAGAGCTCGTCATGGACGGTGCGGCGGTGTTTGGCGTCCACTGGGTAGCGTAACGCGATTTGCATCCAGTTGTCGTTGGCAATCAGGAAGACACGCGGTTCTACCGAGGCATGTTCGAGGGGATATTTCTGGCGCATCACGTCCCATTCCCGCTTCACCCTCTCGATGGAAGCACCGAACACCGCGTCGGCAGCCTGGAGCATGATCTCGCGGGCCAGACGGTGCTCGCTGCCATAGCGCACAGGTATGGAGATTTCATCCCAGATGAAAGAAATTTCCTCAGAATAGTTGAAGACCGGCTCTTTGAAAACGAAAGCGTTGGAGATACGCACAACACGCCCGTTGTACTGGTCGGCCCTGACCCATTCACCGATCTCCATCAGCGTCGTTCGCAAGACCCCGATTTGAATGACATCGCCACGGATGCCGCCCAACTGCACCCGGTCGCCAATGGCATAGAATTGGCCGAAAGAGATTGCTATCCAGCCAGCAAGACTGGCGATGACTTCTTGCAGCGCAAAGGCAATACCGGCGCCGGCCACACCTAGCGTCACAGTCAAGCCGGGAAGCTGACCGCTGAAAATGGTAAATACCAGAAGCACCGCTGCCAGATAACTCAGGAATCTGATAACCTGGCCAACACTAGAGATGGTGCGCTGATTTTGGATGTGACGGGTGAGCCATCGCTGCAGCCAGCGCGCCAACAAGCCAATGACCAGAAAACCGATGAGGGCCGCGATCGAACGGCTTACGAGCGGATCGAATAGAAAGTCCAAGATATTCTCAGGCATAAATCCCTCCGGTGCTGTAACTTAACGTTGCGGATCAATCGAGATTGCCGTGAGCAAGCGCCTGCGGACATTCGGATTCAAGTTTGGCTCCTCAGAACGTCTTTGAGTGAGAGGTGTCTTGAGAGCGCTCATCTCCGTGCATCTATGTTTCGAAAAAGCGATTTTTACCGATCTGCTTCCCCCCTCAGCGGGATACCTGAAACACTCTGTGCGTTGTGTGCAATCTCATCCGCACGATCACGCGAGATCACGCCGTCTTGAGCCAATATCCCCGACCGCGGACATTTTTGATGAAGCGCGTTTGCCCGCCGGGGAGACGCTCTCGCAGACGGGCGATCAATTTGCGCAGATTTTGCTCGTCCATCTCACGGGCCTTCTCGTCGGCGACCCAATTGGGAGATGACCAGATAGCCTCGATGAGCGCCTGATGCGTGACGATCTCGGGAGCTGATTTGTACAGGGTCTCCAATAATCGAAATTCGTTGGGAGAGAGGACGGAGGTGAGAGATTGCCCATCGACCCAGACGTGACCGCTCTCGTCCAGATAGAGCCCTTCTTGTGGCGCCGCGGCCGTAGCTGCAGCACGGGACGTTGGAGCCGTCCGGTCAGTTTTCGTGAGAGGAGGGATCGTCCGTTCCGCTTCTAGCTGGTGCTCAAAGTCGCGCAGGGTATCGATCAGGTCGGTATAGGTGATGAGCGGGTTCGTCGGGTCGGCCTGGGCCACGTGATGGTGGATGAGCGACTGGCACAGCCGCAGCAGGGTGCGCGGAGAGCCCTCGCTGGCCCGGCTGAAGCGGATCAAGCGCTCCATCACGCTGCTCTTGATGCTCGAGAGACAAAGATCCTCCAGACGACTTACCCGCTCGTCGCTGTAATAGATCAGGCGCTCCTTGACCATTTTGCGCAACGATTGCTCATCCCACGTGATCGTCTGGAAGCGCAAGCGATCCGGTCGCAGCGTGACGACCTGGCGGAGGCGAGCGCCGACCTCAATAGGTAAGAAGAATTTGAAGGCGACGTGGGCCGTCTCCAACAATGGTCCCTGGCTGACCAGGGGCGCGAGCAGCGGTATCGCCGCCGAGGGGCCGGCCAGGGTCTCATCCACCCGATCTACCAGGATGTACAGTGCTTCGTATCGCGCGTCGGGCGATTGCCCTAGCCGGGTGACCAGTTGAGCCACCGTGTTCAGCGTCTCCAGGGGTGTGAAGGTCTCCCAATCCAGCGGGATGGCCTCGTCGGACAGGATTTCGCCCAGGGCCAGGGCCGAGATCGGGTCGGCGAATGCCCGGGCACAACTCACCAGTAACCCTCGTTCCCTGGGGGTCAGGAGATCGAAATAAGTGGGCGGCACGTCCTCGGCCAACGCCTTGAGTGTATAGCGGGTGATGAGGCGAACGTGGTGGCGCACGTCGATCGTGTCCAGGTTGCCCTCGACCTGGCTCAGGATGGGGCTGAAATCGTAATACCGTACCGCCAGAGCCCGGCGGCGAAACCGGGTGTGGGTACACTCGTAGGCCACGATCTCACGTGTGGCGGTCTTCCCCGCGCCGCGTCCAGCCATCAAAAAAGCAGCCTGGGGACGCGAGGGATCGCCCAGGACGTCGTGTACGTAGGGCCGGTCGATGAAGAAAAAATGCAAGAGGGCGCGTTCCTGATCTGCTTCATAAAGGGCGAAGGGATCGTCAATGAATCCGAACGTTTCCAGCCAGCGCCCTAGACGCCGGCTAAAGCCGTATGTTTGGGACATCGCTGTGCCCTCCAGGTGGGTTGTGTCACATGCTTGTCACAAGAATACCATAGACTGCGCGTGTTGGCAAGGCTTTGTAAGTGTACAAGTGTACAAAACAGGCGATGCGGTATTTCACCTCAGTTGATGCGGGTATCCCACGGCGCTCCGGTCGGCCTGCAGCCAGCCGATGGACAGGCCTGGGCGTGGTCGAACTTGATCCGGTTGGACACCCTGACCCGGACGGTGATGCTGGAGGCGACGGCGGCGTCTCTCGTGGCAAGGGAATTGGGCCCCATCATTCGGGTGAATGTCGGCGACCGACAGTGGGTCAGCGGTCGATGCCCTCGTCGAGATTGACGTGCTGGATTGACGTGCTGGTCAAGACGGTTCCCGTGAGCGCGGGGAATTTCTTGCCATTGGATCTCTGGACCCACAATCGCTCTCCTTTCACGCTGACGACGGTACAGGTGCTGGGGATGAGAATGAGGGCCGAATCGCGCTGCTCTGTTTTGGCTACCCGACGGAATCGGCGCGTGAGCGGACGCTCACGCGCCGGTTTCCCCAGGTGTGTCACTTTAAAAGTCGACCTCTCCACCGAGATGACCTACTCGGTTGTCCAGGCGATCAGGGCCTGATGGAGTGTTAGTGGTATCTTCTCAATAAGTTGGGGAGCTGTGGCCGGTCTCCCGACCGAGCCACAGCGGGCACGGTCAGGAGACCGGCCCGAGCGAGTTTGCCCCGGTTTATTGAGATGATACTGTTAGTGTACCTTATGAGATCACCAAGTGACCTGATCAAGCGTCAGTGACCTTCGTCGCCATGGGCTTCCTCGACCATCTGCACGAACGCCCCATGCCAGGTGTGATACCAGACCTGCCCGGTCGATCCATGGACGCTGAGCATCCCGTGGATGGTTCCAGTCTGCCCGATCTCGCCGTCCTCCAGGGTGTGAATCGTATAGTAGCCGTAGAACGGGTCTGCGTGTTCCTCCACCATGAGGCCCGGCCGGTTGGTATCCAGCCAGCGCTGCGCGATCTCCACGGCTTCCTCCGGGGCTAGCTGCTTGGTCCCGTTGGCGCCGCCCATCATCCTCCCCCGGCCATGCAGGCTGTATTTGGCATTCCACATCATGTTCGGTCCCATTTCCGGACCGACCTGGCCGGTCCACTTATCTACCAGCAACTCCATGGCCCCGATGCCGGTGTCGGTCTCGCGCGCGATGGCGTAGAAGTTGTATTCAAACTCCATCACCTCGACGATTTCCAGGTCCGGGTAGCCCAGTGCATCGATATATTGTTCGACCGCTTCGTGGGCCTCTTCGATGGTGAGCGTGCCGGTAGAGGGGACAGTGCCCTCATACCTGTTCCAGTCGCCCTCACATCCCCAGTTGGCGTTGGCGGCGGTGCAGGGCGCTGCAGGCGCATCCCAGTCTCGCATCATTCCCGGTCCCATGCCGGGCCCCACACCAGGCCCCACACCAGGCCCCATCCCATATCCCCATCCGGTCCACAGTTGGCGCCCCCAGAGTGCCCAGCCGACGGTCAGGCCGGCGAGCACCAGGACGACGACGCCCACGATGACCAATCCAATTCTCAATACCGTGTTCATCTCACACCTCCCACACTTCTGTGTCTGATAATCATTCTAGTGTTAGTCTAGCATGGATGAAGCACGCGCGGGAGCGCCATTTAGCGGGGATCGAGGAGAGGGAAACGACCTATGGATCACGTAACGCGATCGGGCAGGCGCGTGGAGATGCGGGTACCCGTGTCAGGGGCAGTATCGATCTTCAGCGTGCCGCCCAGGCGAGTGGCTCGCTCCTGCATGCCGACGAGTCCAAAGTGACCGGCCTGGGTCAGAACGTCAGGTCTGGGGGGGAGCACGAAGCCCACGCCATCGTCGATGACCGAGAGCGTCAGCCCTTCTAAATCGCAACGGACGTAGACGACGATGTGCTGTGTCTGGGCGTGCTGGACAGCGTTGTTCAGCGCCTCCTGGGCGATGCGGTAGGCGGCCAATTCTACCTCGGGAGCAAAGCGACGGGGTGCCCCGTCTTTCTCCAACCGGATCTGGGCCGGGGTTCGCTCGGCTGTCTGGCGGATCAGCATCTCCAGGGCCGGCAGGAAGCCCAGATCCTCCAGGTAGACGGGGCGCAGCGCGCCGATGATGCGGCGCAATTCGTCCATTGTCTCCAGTTCGGCCTGACGTGTTTCCTCCAGCAGCGCCTGGGCCCGATCGACCTCGCCCCGTTCCACCAGCCGAAGAGCCATTTCGGCTCGTTGCCCCAGCGCGATCAGGTCCTGCACGGGGCCGTCGTGCAGTTCCTGGGCCAGCCGGGCGCGCTCCGCCTCCTGTCCCCGGGTCACCGCGCCCAGGTAGTCCTGCATGCCGGCTTCGTAGCCCTGGATGCGCTCCACCATCTCCGCCAGGGCCAAGCGCAGATCGTGTATCTCCTGCACGCCGCCCGTGGCGCGACTGATGGCTGAGTAGTCTCTCCACGAAACTTGCTCGGCGGCCTGGGACAGTTTGCGGAGTGGTTGGACGATGGTACGCCAGCCGAAGGTCAGGACGAGCAAGGAAAGCATGCCGGCCCCCACCGCGACGATGGGGCCTAGGCTGGATAAGCGGAGGATGGGCCCGATGATCTCTTCCACCGGTTCTTGCACCAGCACCATCCAGTCGGTTCCGGTGACCGGCGCATAGGCCGTCATCGTCGGCCGGCCATCGTCGCCGGTGACGACGACGGCTCCCTCGCGCTGGGCTTGCGCCGCTAGCAGGGCGGCGTCGGCTTGCAGGGGCGTGTCGATCTGCCGGGGGTCGGGGTGAAATAGGATGTTCCCCTCTCCGTCTACGATCAGTACCGTGCCTGCCTGATCGCCCACCATCTGCGACATCCAGGGGGCCAAACCGGTGCCGTCAACGCCGACCACGCCGTGGGCCAGGCCATCGGCGACGATGCGAGCGATCAGGCGGGCCAGCGCCAGGTCCCGTTCGGCCACGAAGTCGCGCATGGCCTGCTGGTGGGTGTATACACCGGTGAAAGCCAGGGCGATGATGACGAACGTGACGGGCAGGATGGCCCACAAGAAGAGTTGGGCTTGCAGGCTTCGGAACCAACGACGCACGGCGAACCTCCTGACGAACGTGCGATATGAAGTGGATACGTGTGTGCTGGGCTGGAGTGCTCTACTCGATCACGATCCAGCCCAGGCGCAGCGCCTCGGTGACGGCCTCGGTCCGGTTGTTCACGCCCAATTTACCGTAGACGCTTTGCAGGTGCCCCTGGACGGTCCGGTGGCTGATGTCCAGTTTTTGCCCGATGGCCCGGTTGGTCATCCCCCGCGCGGCCAGGCGAAGGACGTCTAACTCGCGCTCGGTGAGGTTTTCTATCTGCCCGGCGGCTCCCTCGGGATGGCCGCTGGTTGCCTGCCGCACGACCTTGCTGGCGATCTGGGGGCTGAGGGCCGATTCTCCCCGGTAGACAGTGCGCACGGCACGCACCAGTTCGTCGCTGCTGGAGGTTTTGAGCACGTACCCGTCGGCGCCGGCCTGGAGCAAGGCGAACACGTACGGGTCGTCGTCGTAGGCGGTCAGGATCAAAACACGCACCTGGGGAAAACGTTTCTTGATTTGGTGCGTCGCCTCCACACCGGTTACCTCGGGCATGCGAATGTCGAGTACCGCGACGTCGGGCCGGTGTTCCTCGACCAGGCGCAGGGCTTGCGCGCCGTCGTCCGCTTCGGCGACTACCTCGACGTCACCGGCCTCCTCCAGGAACTCGCGGATCCCCTTGCGCACGACGGCGTGATCGTCGGCCAACAGGACACGAATGTTTTCGGTCATAACGTTACCTCCAAGGGCGTCAGTCCTGGCCTTGTTTTCAGCCCGGTCTTGGCCATTAGTGAGTATGGCGATGGTGAATGTCGGGGGTATGCGGATGTAGGTGTTCGATCTGTTCGTGAATGTGTGAGTGTACGTGGATCAAGGCCGGATTCCATCCCGGCTTGGTATGCCGATGGATATGATGTTCGTCGTCGTGACGGTGACGGTGCTCGTGATCGACGGGCTTGTGGTGATGCAAATGGTCGTGCTCCTCGTTCGTCAGCAACGCTACGCCGGTGACCGTCAATGGCAGTACCATTAGGAATTTGATGGAGACCGCTTCCCCACACAGGGGGAACGACAGGGCGGCCCCTACGAACGGCGCTGTGCCAAAGAGCGCGCCAGTCCGCGCTGCTCCCAGACTGCGCATCGCACGGACGAATAGGACGATGCTCAGCCCGTAACAGAGACTGCCCAACGCCATCGCCCCCAGTACCGTCGGGAAATCCGGCAGAGAATTACCGAGAGCCAACGCCAATGTCAACGAGAAAGCGCCTGAAGCCACACCCTTGACTGTGACGATGGCGACCGGATCCTTGGCCGAGATATTGCGGGTGAAGTTATTGTCTATACCCCACAAGATACACGCGCCCAGTACGCCCAACATCCCGGGCGAGATGCCCCATTCGCCGGTCTCCCACGATAGAAGGATGCCCGCCAGGGTAATCAAGGCTACCGCCCACCAGGTACGGCGTCCAAGCGCTTCCCTGAACGCCAATCCCGCAATCAGGGTTGTCGCTACCCCCTCGAAGTTGAGCAAAAGCGACGCCGTCGATGCGGGCGTGGCACGTAAGCCAAACATCAAAATGATAGGCGCGGCGATTCCCCCGGCAAAGATGGCGCCTATCAACCAGGGGAGATCGGAGCGCCGGATTTTTGCCTCGCGGTCGTCGACGTGTGCCAGCCGACGGTGCACGCCCCTAAACAGCATCAATCCCAGGCCACTGCCCAGGTAGAGAAAAGCCGCTAACGGGATGGGTTCGACGTCGTCCAGCAGGATCTTGGCCAGGGGGGCACTCGCGCCAAATAGCACGGCGGCTGCTATCGCTTCGAGTACGGGGCGGGAAAGGTTTCGGTTCATCGTTTCCTCTCATCTACAGTTGACGGGCTCGACCGGCAAAGCGGTCGGCAACGGGTCTCTGGATGTATTATACCGTTTTCGACGGGGGCCAACAAGGTGAGCGACTCTCCGGTTTTCGAAGCAAATCGCAAGCGCAAACCGCTTAAAACGGCTCAGAACGCCCGTAGATGAACTCAAGGAAAACGAACTCAAAAGTTGAAAAGCCGCGCGAGCAATCCGCGCGGCTTTCGTAACGACCAGTTGTTACGTCTCGTACCAGGTGCTCGTCGATCAGGCTTGGTCAGGAAGTATCTTCTCAATAAGTTGGGGAGCTGTGGCCGGTCTCCTGACCGTGCCCGCTGTGGCTCGGTCGGGAGACCGGCCACAGCGAGTTTGCCCCGGTTTATTGAGATGATACGTCAGGAAGATTGTCTTCAGACCCAGGACTGACGTCAAGACCGAAGCTGTTCCCGGATACGCTCGAACTCGGGGCTGGTGATCTCCCCCGCGGCCAGTCGTCGCCGGGCGATTTCCACTGGGTCGGGGCCTCCCCCTGCCATCGACGGGGCACGTCCGAACTGTCGGGCGAACCAAACGGCCGCCAACCCCAGCAGGATCAACGCGCCGGCAAACAGGGCCAGGTTCAGAAGCAAGCCGAGCCAGCCTCCCCCCATGCCCATCCAACTTCCCCATCCTAAACCATTGTGACAGAATCCCATCGTCATTCCTCCTAATTTAGTAACTACTCACCTTGTGTCCGTTGTGCCCGCCGGATCACAATCCGGACGCCGGATCACAATCCGGACACCGGATCACAATCCGGACACCGGATCACAATCCGGACACCGGATCACAATCCGGACACCGGATCACAATCCGGACACTTGCAGGCAACGTGCTGGCTTCTGTCGCCAACCTGCCCATGGCCCGTGGTGCGACATCGGCGCGGATTGTGATCCACACCGCACACGTAGGCTGAGTAGTTACCTAATTTAAATGTTACGTTCGTTAGCTGTTACTCGGACTCGGCGCTTGCAGTTCGCGCCGCATTTCGTCGTATTCATCAGAACTGATCTCTCCCCGGGCGAACCGCTCGTCCAGGATCTGGCGGGCCGCCTTTTGACTTGGCCCCGAGGGCCATTGAATGCCCCCATCCCGTCGGGATGTCAACTCCAATCCAACGAAGAGAGCGACCAGCAGGCCGCCCCCCAGGAGAAGCAACCAAAGAAACCCCAATCCCATCATCATCTTAAACCTCCTAGATTCTTTCGACCACGTGACTTCTGCGCCTATCGTGCTTTCATCGTAGCACATCCGCCCCTCGATGACCAGGGATATCTGGCCTATGATCATCCCCGCCATTCGACGGGGGTCAAGTGATATAGCTCAGGGGGCAATGCGTATGGCATCTCGGCGGGCCATTTCTGCGGACAAAGCCAGGAAGAGATCCCACGGCATGCCGACCACCAACTCATCGTCCTGGAACCTGCACAACATCCGTACTCCCTGGCAGAGGAGGCTCAGGTGGCCGACCGAATTCGTAAACCCCGGCGATCACCTCGCCGCAGACGGCGTGCTCGCCCTGGCAGCAGGCCTCGATCCCGCCGACCAGGATGGCCAGGACGCGCGGGGTGATGATGAAGAGCACCACGTCGGCCTCCGCCAGCGGTCCGACCCGGGAAGCCAGTAATTTTCGCTGTCCCTTCCCGCCTACCTGGGGCAGGATGATCTGGCGGCTGTACCGTCGAATTTGCTCTTCGGTGAATCCAATCCAACTACTGAACGTCGGCGGTGATGCGCATCTCTACCCACGGTTGGATCGGATCGTTGGTAGCGAACCACACCAGCCGCGAGACCGGGCCGTTGGTGGGGTGATAGTCCGCGTCGAACGTCACCGTCAGGTCGGCGCGTTGGCCCGGCGGAACGACGTTGCTCGAGAGCTCTGCCGTGGTGCACCCGCACGAGGTGACCAGGTTGCCGATGAGCAGGTCTGCATCGCCGGTGTTCTGCACGGCGAAGATGTGCGTCACGTCCCACGTGTCGTAGATCTGACCGAAGTTGTAGCTGGCGCTCGGTATATCGAGTTGGGATGTGGACTCTCCTGCCAGCGCCTCTCGCGGCGTGGGAGGCCGTTCCGGTATGAGCGACGTATCGTGCCCGCCGTAGATGGGCTGCCCGGCATTGGATAGCGGCAGCAGGTCCGCCGGGTCTTCGTTCCGCGACGGTTCCGGGACCTTGACAAAGGCACCTGATTGCGCCGCACCGAACATCATGAGCGCGACGACGGCGACGGGGATGGCTATCAGCCAAATCCACGATCCGATGTCGCGTGAACGCTCGCGATATTTCTTGCTTCTTGATCTTCTTCTATTCATATCTCACTCCTTTCTTCTCTTCCGACCTCACACAAACCATATCAGAATGACTGCACCGACCGCTACCATCGCCAGCCCGGTCGCCAGCCGAATCCAACGCCGGCTCGACTGTTCTGCCAGCCGGATGTAGTGCATGACCCGTCGATTGCCGACGCCGGCCAGGATAATGAGCAAGGGCGTGATAAAGACCATGTTGTAGAGCCCCAGGTACCCCACGCCTTGTAGATACGTGGTCTGCGAGGTCAACAATCCCACGATGGCCACGTAGATGCCGCCGGAGCAGGGAAAGGTGCACAGTCCCACCAGGAACCCGCCCACGCCCGCCGCTGGGAAGGTGGCCCGCTTCAGCCAGTCCTGGATCGTCCCGTGGGCGATGGTGGGGATGCGCAAGTGGATGGGCAGGTTGGGGAAGAAATAGTCCTTCAGGTTGATCAGCCCCAGGCCGATCACCAGCCATGCGCCGATCTTGGCCATCAGGTGATGGTTTCCGGCAAAGATCACCGCCTGCATCAGCCCCAGGCCGATGAGAAAGTAGGCCAGGTAGATGGCAGCGATGTAGACCAGGCCCATCGCCCAGACCGTGCCGGAGGTGCGCTGGATGGTGAAGAGGAAGGCGACGAAGAAGAGCAGCACAGCAAAGGCGCACGGGTTGAGGCCGTCGAGGAAGCCGGTGACCAGCACCAGCCCCAGTAGATTACGCTCCGCCTCGACCGGCGCGGCGGGCGTCAGGTGCTCGCCGTGCTCCTCCAGGTAGACCAGGTACGTGCCGATGGGCGCGTCGATGGGATAGCTCTGCGGTTCGCCGCGAAAGGCCCAGGCCACGTACTCGGTCGCGCCGCCCATCTTGTCCTGATAGACGACGATGCGTTCGAAGGCGTCGACGGGAGCGACCAGTAGGCCGGCTATCACCTGCTCGGGAATGTGGCCTTCGAGGATGAGCCGCTCGCCCACGAAAACGGTTAGGTGGGACTGCAGGTCGGGGGGCACGCCCAGTTCGTCGCTCCGCTCCAGAAGCTCAATGCGGTTCTCGGGATCGTTGATGTAATCCTTGTAGACCGGTGTGCCGTATCCCACGTCGCGC
>Ga0129302_1001501_pt1 | contig 17352 bp, 18 predicted proteins | sample BlaSprsedimmetaG_FD_94476 | JGI IMG/M metagenome (GOLD analysis project Ga0129302, IMG submission 94476) | Hot spring sediment bacterial and archeal communities from California, USA to study Microbial Dark Matter (Phase II) - Blank Spring... | ecosystem: Environmental > Aquatic > Thermal springs...
CTCCCCGAGCGATAGATGCAATGCCTTCGAACTTCTGTATAAAATATCTTCGAAATAGTTCATATCATCTTACATTTGCGTGATAGTCGATTTTAAGATAAAAGCCGGAGTATTAACAATAAGAAAATGAATAAAGGAACGACACATGACGGAAAAGGCTGCTAGGGACCACATAACGATTATTCTCAATAAGCCGAAATATGCCGGCAATATCGGATCGGTTGCACGGTGTATGAAAAATACAGGAATATCGAAGCTTTCTGTAGTAAGTGATGGTGGGTATGATGAGGAAGAAATGTACCGGATGGCGACGCACTGTGCCATGGATATCATTGAAAATATTGATTATTACGATACATTGCAGGGAGCTGTTGCAGACTTTCAGTATGTCATCGGGACAACTGCTCGAAAAGGAAGCAAGAGCGCGCGTCAACCCCTGATGACTCCTAGTGGAATGGCGGAAGGGTTGGTTGACCTGTCAAGAAATAATGACGTTGCCCTTATTTTTGGTCCCGAAGACCGGGGTCTCACCAATGACGAATTGAAATTCTGCCATGCTCTGGTTACGATACCAACATCCGATCAGTTGAAATCGCTTAATCTGTCACATGCCGTTATGATTTGTTGTTATGAAATATTCAATGCCTTTCAGGAATCGGTTCAGCGATTTACGCCGCGGCTGGCAAGTTCACGGGAACTGGAAGAGATGTATGAACATCTCAAGGAAATGTTCATTACCATCGAGTTTATAAATCACGAGAATCCGGACTACTGGATGATGAATGTCCGAAGATTATTTTCGAGGTTTCACCTGTACTCAAAAGAAGTAAAAATAATCCGGGGAATTTGTCGACATATGGAGCGATATGCACAAAAACAAAATGCTTGACTTTCCCCGGTGAGGCACTTAATACTTTGTGCGTTGCCTGAAAGGTTCTCAGAAGGCCGAATTCATTGTTGATCCACTCTTGAAGCAGTGAGATCAAGAGAATCTGAGCAAGCGAGTCGGACGGATCATGCACCGTATGCGGTAGACATGGTCTTTGCAGAAGGCAACGCGTCAGTGCTGTTGCGCGTGATGATACGAGATATAAACAATTAACGGTGAGGAGAATGATGAGTCAGGTGACAAAGGAGGATGTATTACGAACTGTTAGAGATGAGAATATTAATTTCATCCAATTCTGGTTCACCGATGTACTGGGTATGCTGAAAAGTTTTACCGTAAGTCCGTCGGAACTGGAAATAGCGATGGATGAGGGGATGGGGTTCGACGGTTCATCCATCGAGGGTTTTGCCCGGATAGAAGAAAGCGACATGATTGCCATGCCTGATGCAGCCACATTCCGCAGTATTCCCTGGTTGACCGAAGTAGGCCCCGTGGCGAGGATGATATGTGACATTGTTAAACCTGATGGCAATCCCTATGAAGGAGATCCGCGGTATGTTCTCAAGCGTGTTCTCAGACGTACAGCCGATATGGGGTATCAGTTCTATGTGGGGCCGGAGCTCGAATACTTCTACTTCAGAAGCGACAAGAACCCGGAAATACTGGATAAAGGGGGTTATTTCGATCTGGCTCCGGCGGATCTCGGTGATAATCTCAGGCGGTTGACTGTAAAAACCCTCGAAAGCATGGGAATTCAAGTCGAGTACAGCCATCATGAGGTGGCACCAAGCCAGCATGAAATCGATCTCAGATACTCGGAATGCCTGAGGATGGCTGATGCCGTTATGACCTATCGGGTGATTGTAAAGGAAATCGCCGGCCAACATGGCGTATATGCAACGTTTATGCCGAAGCCGATCCTTGAAATAAACGGAAGCGGCATGCATGTCCATCAATCTCTCTTCAAAGGACCGAAAAACTGCATGTATGATCCCGATGATGACTACAATCTGTCCGATCTTGCAAAATATTATATCGCCGGATTACTTGTCCATGCCCGGGAGATCACGGCAGTTACCAGCCAGTGGGTCAATTCCTACAAGCGGCTCGTGCCGGGATATGAAGCCCCGGTATACGTATCTTGGGCTCGGAGAAACCGATCGACGCTCGTGCGGGTTCCAATGTATAAACCGGGAAAGGAAGCGGCGACGCGTGTGGAGTATCGCAGCCCCGATCCTGCGTGCAATCCCTACCTGACGTTTGCCGTTATGCTGGCTGCAGGTCTCGAGGGGATTGAAAAGAAATATCCGCTGCCTGATCCGGTAGAGGAGGATATCTATCAGATGACTCGAGAAAAGCGGAAGAGCTTGAACATAAGAGCTCTGCCGGGGAGCTTGGTCGAGGCCATCCAGGAGGTTGAGCAAAGCGACCTTGTCAGACGGGCGCTGGGTGAACATGTATTCAACAAATTTATTGAGAATAAAAAAGTGGAGAGAAATTTATACCGACGACATGTTTCACAATATGAAATCAATAAATATCTTCCCATTTTGTAAGTACATCCACGTATGATAAGACGCGTAAAGTGAGGTATCCATATGAGCACTGTTTTTTCGTTCACCGGAGCAAAGAAGATCGTTTTCGGACGGGACTCCTTCAAGCAACTGGGAGAGCACATTAAAGAGTTGGGGGCAAAAAAACCGCTGATCGTTGTGGACAAGAATCTGGCAGAAGCGGGATTTCTACAGAAAATCAACGATGTATGTGATGCAATCAAACTGAAATATATTCCCTATGATAGGGTTGTGGCCGAACCGCCTCTCGAACTGGCTGATGAAGCGGCGGAGGTGGCCCGCAAGGAAAAGGCAGACTGTGTTGTCGGTATCGGTGGCGGAAGTGCCATGGATGTGGCAAAGGCAGTTGCCGTTATCGCGGCGAACAAGGGAAAGGCAAAAGACTATCTGGGATTGAATAACGTTCCCGGACCGGGCCTTCCCAAAATCATGATTCCGACGACGGCGGGAACGGGCAGCGAAGTAACCTTTACATCCGTGTTTCTTAGGAAAGATCTCAACAAAAAAGAGGGAATGAACAGTCCCTATCTTTACCCCGAACTGGCTTTACTTGATCCGATATTGACCCTCACTGTTCCACCGGCGGTGACAGCGACAACCGGAGTTGATGCATTGTGCCATGCCGTCGAGTCATACATATCGATTAATGCAAGTCCCATGAGTGAGATGGTATCCCTGGAGGCAATCGGTCTCATTGCCGAGAATCTGAGAACCTGTGTTCATGATGGTTTGAATATCGATGCCCGTGAAAACATGCTCCTCGGAAGCCTCTATGCCGGACTGGGTCTGGCAAATGCCGGCGTGACGGCGGTTCATTCGCTTTCATATCCCCTTGGGGGACGCTTTGGGATACCCCATGGGCTGGCGAATACGATACTGCTTCCTGCGGTCATGCGGTTTAATCTTCCCGGTACCATTGAAAAATGTGCCATGATTGCCGATGTCATGGGTGAATATGTTGACGACCTGTCCCTCAGGGATGCCGCACAGTTGGCGGTCGGGGCCATTGAGGATTTGATATTGGATTGCAACATCTACGACTCTCTTGAAACTCTCGGCATTTCACCGGAAGATTTCCCCGAGCTTGCTGAAGTTGCCATGACGGTAGCCAGACCACTGGCGAACAATCCTCGTAAGGTAACGGCGGCTGATGCCATTGAGATATACGAGGATGCCTATTAACAAACCATGGAACGATGATGCCCGAAGGTGATCTTTGGGTATTCGTTGTCACCGCTGTCATCACAGCCTGTGGTGCCGGAAACACGTAGCAACATAAAATTATTCGGAGGATATCATGCCAGGCAACGAACTGATCGGAAAAGAAGAGATGAAAGAAGTAATGGACGTCCTGGAGACGGGCGTTTTCATGAGATATGAATTCGATGAGCGGAGAAGGGGAGTATACAAGGTCAAGGAATTCGAAGACACATTTGCACAATACCTCGGTGTCCGGTATGCCCTGGGAGTGACGTCGGGATCGGCTGCCCTGAAGGTCGCTCTGACCGCCCTCGACGTCGGACCGGGAGATGAGGTAATTGTACCGGCATTCGACTTCATCGCCACCTATGAGGCCGTATTGGAGACCGGTGCAATCCCAGTGATGACCGATATCGATGAGTCGCTGAATCTCGATCCTTCTGCTCTTGAAGATCGAATAACGCCATTGACGAAGGCGGTCATACCCGTACATATGTGCGGGGCGGCAGCAAAAATAGACGATATCATCGCCGTGTCGAAAAAGCACAATTTGTCCGTCCTTGAGGATAATGCCCAGGCCTGCGGTGGCAGTTACAACGGAATCAAACTGGGGACTCTCGGAAATATGGGGATACTGAGCTTCGATTATTACAAAACGATAACAACCGGAGAGGGCGGGATGGTCGTAACGAACGACAAGACACTGTATGACCGGTCGGACTGGTATCATGATCATGGACACGATCATAATCCGGCTGTGGGCAGGGCTCTTGAGGGCAGGACCATCCTCGGCTTCAATTATCGCATGAACGAACTGCAGGGTGCCGTCGGACTGGCCCAGTTGCGAAAGCTTGACTACATTATCCGGGAACAGAAAAAGATCAAGGGAATCATAAAGGAGGCGCTTGGACACATCGACGGCATCGGTTTCAGAACACTGCATGATCCCGAGGGAGATACGGCGACGTTTCTGGGTTTCAACGCGCCCGATGCCGCGACAGCGAAAAAATTGCAGGCGGCATTGAGGGACCAGAGCATTGATACGATTTATTACAAGGATAATGCATGGCATTATGCACCGAACTGGGAACATCTTATTGCCTGGGCGACGGCCAACTCGAAGAAGTTTCCTTTCTCAAATCATAAAGGATCGATTGATTATGGTAACCAGCATATACCTCGAGCTGAAGAGCTGCTGGGAAGAACCCTTTTCATGATTATCCCCGTGAAGATGGCTGAGGAACGGAGGGAACAGATTGTCACCGGCATAGAAAAGGCGGCTAAGGTTTTATAAATCCAACAGGAGATGATTGTTATGATTGTGGTCACCGGCGGAGCCGGCTTTATCGGCAGTGCCATAGTGTGGAAACTGAACATGGAGGGACACGACGATATCATCATTGTCGACAACCTGGGCACGTCTGATAAATGGAAGAATCTCGTCCCGCGGCGATATGCCGGTTATTTTCATAAAAATCAGTTTATTGAAATGATTCGCAATGACACCGTTCCGTTTGATGTAACAGCGGTTATCCACATGGGGGCGTGTTCATCCACGACGGAGCGCAATGCCGATTATCTTATGGATAATAACTATAGATACAGTTGTTCCGTTGCGGAATGGGCCGTCAAAAAAGATATACGGTTTATCTATGCCAGCAGTGCGGCCACCTATGGGGATGGAACGCTCGGGTTTTCTGATGATGACACGGTGACCACGACGCTGTATCCGATCAATATGTACGGTTATTCAAAACAGCTTTTTGACCTCTGGATCTTTCGCATGGGACTGGCGGATCGGGTTGCGGGACTCAAGTTCTTTAATGTATTCGGTCCCAACGAGTACCACAAAAGCGACATGCGGAGTGTTGTTCATAAATCATTCGAACAAATTCGCGACACCGGTAAGGTCCGTCTCTTCAAATCCCATAGGCAGGATTTTCAGGACGGCGAACAGATGCGCGATTTTGTCTACGTTAAGGATTGTGTCGATGTAGTCTGGTGGTTCCTTCGGAATAATGGGATCAACGGTATCTTTAATCTGGGGACGGGACGGGCACGAACATGGAAAGACCTTGTGAGCGCCGTTTTCACTGCGATGGAACGGGAACGAAATATCGAATTTATCGACATGCCGGAGTCTATTCGTGATCAGTATCAATATTTTACCGAGGCAAACATGGGTAAGCTGATGTCTCGGGGCTGTCCCGTCGTGTTTCGTTCTCTCGAGGAGACCGTTTCTGATTATGTGGGTAATTATTTACTGTCTTCGAGACCGCACCTGTAATCTGATGTCGGAGCGATATGGCAGTGAGGAGCATCGATGAAAGTCATATGTATTATTCCGTGCAGATACCAGTCTTCACGGTTTAACGGCAAACCTCTCGCCGATATCTGGGGTAAACCCATGATTCAGCATGTTTACGAGAGGGTCCTGCGGTCGCAGTGTATTTCCCAGGCTGCAATTGCCACTGATGATCAACGAATCTTCAAGGCGGTTCAGGAATTCGGCGGTCAGGTGGTCATGACTTCGGAACGGCACCGTTCGGGGACAGACAGAATTGCGGAGGCGATCGATGCAATCGAATGCAGTGACGAGGATATTATTGTAAATATACAGGGTGATCAGCCCCTGTTTGAGCCGGGCCAGATTGATGAAGTGGTCAAGCCCCTTATGAAAGATCCTTCCGAATATTTCTGCACGCTGATTTACCGGATCATCAGGGAGGAAGAAATTCATCATCCCAATGCGGTGAAGGTTGTCTTCGACAATGATTATCATGCTCTCTATTTCTCAAGATCAACCATACCGTTTGTTCGTGATGAGGGACACCAAGTTTCATATTATAAGCACCACGGAATATATTCGTACCGCAAATCATTCCTTAAAACGTTCACACAGCTTCCACAGGGGAGGCTCGAACGGTTCGAATCACTGGAACAACTGAGAGCCCTCGAGCACGGCTATCGGATTAAGGTGGTTATTACCGCTCATGATTCTGTGGAGGTTGACACGCCGTCGGAACTTGAGCGGGTCAAAAGTCTTATTGCCGGGGAAGGGGAACGGTAGAACATGACAATCAAGATCATAGACTCACACATGCATTGCGGGATTCAAAACGTTGATCAGCCGTTTGAAATGATCAGGGCGTATCTCGATAGGGGGGGCATTGACGGGGCCTGTCTGTATGCTCCCGTAGAAGATATTTATGACCGGTACTCATTTCATTTTGAGGATACGGCTGCATGGATGGCATGCCGTCAGATGGCAAATGATTATCTGCTGGACATTCAGGAACGAAATAATGATTATTTTGCCTATTATTTCGTGTGGAATGATTTTAAAACGGAAGAACTGAAAAAAGGATATCGAGGAGTCAAGTGGCACCGGCACGAGTATGAACCTGTCTATCATTACGACGACCCCCGATGTGAGGACTTTCTTCAGGAGGTCTATCGGCTGAAGCTTCCCATTGTTCTTGAGGAGTCGTATGAAAATACACGGTATTTTATCGGTCGGGTCAATGGCAGAACCCCGATCATTATTCCTCACATGGGAGGGTTGAACGGCGGTTTTTCATATCTTTTCAATGCCGGAATCTGGGATAATGAGACAATTTACGCCGACACGGCACTGGCATCCACACGGGAAATGGAGCAGTTTGTCTATCGGTATGGAGTGAATAGGCTGTTGTTCGGCAGTGATTTTCCCTTCGGGTTTCCCGCCGATGAACTTCACAAGGTGAAAAAACTGGGACTTACCAGTGATGAGTATGAACGGGTCGTCTTTCATAACATAATGGAATTGATAGGAATAGAAAAAAGCCACCGTTCATGACCCCATCGGTATGATACAGGGAGAGGCGATAATCGACGCCTCTCAAGCGGTGTGGTCGTAGAAAAAGGTTTCGCGGGGTTTGGATTTGTATGAAGGTCATCGACGGTTTACATGCGTTTATATGGCGCGATGCCCGAACAAATAACTGTAACACCTATGTCATTGACGGATCAAAAAAGATTCTTATCGATCCGGGGCATCGTCGTCTCATGGGTCATGTGAGATCCGGTCTCATGGAATGTGACCTTTCAATAGATCAGATTGATGTGGTCATGATCACCCATGGTCATCCTGATCATCTGGAAGGCGTCCAGGCATTCGATGAATCGAAGACTTTGTTTACGATGAGCGAAGAAGAATATCACTTTATCACGAAGGCCATGGGGGGCTATCTTAATATTCCTGAACCGGTATTTTTCCTTCGGGAAGGCGAAGTGACAATCGGAGATTGTCACTTCAGGATAATTGCAACGCCGGGCCATTCACCAGGTTCCGTCAGTATTTATTGGAGCGATCAAAAAGTTCTGTTTACCGGTGATGTTATCTTCAAGCAGAGCATCGGTCGAACCGATTTACCGGGAGGCAGGGGGCGAACGCTGAAGTAGAGCATTCAACGATTAGCCGGCCTTGATATAGACTATCTCATGCCCGGTCATGGAGAAATGGTGGTGGGGAAAGATGAAGTGCAGGCGAATTTCAAGGTAATCGAGCAGATCTGGTTCAATTATCTGCGATAAGATCTCGCTGTTTGGTGAAGGCTTCAAGCAACGTGGCATGCAGTAATTTCCATTCCTCATCTTTAACGGGATTGGGCACGATGGCGCTTCCCGATATGCCCTTTTCGACCAGCGCATGGTTGATTTTATCAGCGAGCCGTCTCTTTCCTTCGTCACATTTCCGGTAAAAAGTATCGAGCAGCCGGTAAAGAATGTCTGTATTTTCTTCAATGAGTTGTTCTAAGAGGTCAAATAACGGTGTATTGTCCTGTTCAGGCTCGACGGACCGTACAAGTGCTTTTTTCATAAGATTCTTCACGTTACCCGGACCATATTCCTTTTCGGCGAGATCCAGTTCGCTTCGAAGCGAATCGAGTTTGATTGTAGTATCTCGATATTTTTGAATCCATCCCATGATTTTTCCATTAATTTCTTTCAGGCGCAGTTCCGCTTTTTCCTTTTCGGAGAGCGTCAAATGTTTTGTCTTTTCAAGGATGAGATCAAGGGTACTTTTAATTTCGGTCATCGTACATCACATTTATAGAAAATTATCGATTGGCGGTAATCACGCTGATCCATCGTTGTACCTCTTCGGCCCGGGCGATTTCGCCGTTTTGTTCATGTAAGATTTTCATCGCTTCAAGGTATCGGATCAGTATCTTTTTCCAGCCATGCTCGGAAGCGACATCAAGGGCAAAATCGATGGTTGTGCTATCGGATATGCCCTGTTTGACTGAAAGCCCGACGGCGATAATTCGAGACAGTGGAAACTGTATGTCTCCGACGGCGTCGTTTATAGCCGGAATGGAACGTTTTGTAAAGGCTTTAAAAAAAGCTCGATACTCCTCTGGCAGCAATCGGATATCAACATTGTGAAAATTACCGGTTATGAACTCGAAATAGTTATGAATTGCATTATCTTGGATGAGATCCCGTATCTGCAAAAAATCACTGCATTCCTCCTGTTCAAGAGCGGCAACTTTGACGGCACATTTCGTCAGGAAAACCTTTGCAAGAATGTCGAGACGCCCGCTTTTTTTTATTTCCGTAAGTGCCCGTTCGTAGTAGAGGGTTGCCCGTTCATCATCGCCTGATAAAAATGATTCTTTAAATTTTTCTAAATTATTGAATCCGGAACGCTGCCAATCCGGAGATGTTTTCGAGAAACAACCGACCATAAACCACACAACAGCGGTCATAATAATAAAAATGAGAGTATGGCGGATCATGGCAGTGTAATCTCTCTTTCCTTTTTAAAGGGTACAATCCTGTCGATATCTTTAAGCAGATCCTGCGCGGAAATAATCGTTTCATCGATATCGCGCCGGAGTTTATCAAGATTGTCTGTTGACTGGGAAACCTGAGCGGTTACTTTCGGGACATCATCGACAGCGGCATTGAGCCGTTCAAGTTTGTCGATAAAGTCGGTAAGTATTTTCCGTGCGAGTTTCACGAGGCCGTCGCTGCCGTAGAGACCTTGATCCGTTCGGGCTAGAACCGTATCGGCTTTGGCAAGAATGAAATCCAAACGAGTTCCCATAGTATCAATTTTTTGAAGAAACTCATTAAACGATTTGACACTTTCCTTGTCGCCGACCACCATTTCAAGCAGGGTATCTTTTTGAGAAAGATTCAATGTTATCATGGCGGCATTGTCGAGAATGCGATCAATCTTTGCGAGAAGCGGTTGGACCTTGTGGATCGCTTCATCGATGCTGTCAACATGGAAGATTTCAGGTATGACATCGGGTGAGAGAATCGGGCTGTCCATGCTGTCGGTGTAGACGACAATTTTGGGTTTGCCGATGAGTGGCCGTTCCAGAATAAAAAAACTGCTCTTCCGCGTCCACTTTATGTGCCGCTCAGGTATTTTTATTTTTATCATTACTATCCCTGTATCGCTCAGTTCCATTCTGTGGACGGTTCCGATCTCAAATCCTGCAAAAACCAGAGGCATGCCCTCGCTGAATCCATCTCCAGATTTTGACATGAAAGTAAATGTGTGAATGTGTGAAAAAGCATCTTTCTTGAAGGCGACGTATCCAACAAAAGCACCGATTAAGAGTGCCGTGACAATAACGAAAATTCCAACTTTAAATTCAACGTTTCTAGGCATCGTTTGTCCTGTATCTGTCTTTGTTCGATGTGTAATCGAAAATATGACACTGTGTGTAAAGATCGTCAAGACTTTTCAAAATGTTATAAATAAACGACACATTCACATGATGCGGGAGAAGTCGGAAGGGGTCACATATAAGAATGATAGCGTCGTTAATCATTGACGCCCGAAGAAACATAACGGAAAAACGTTCCTCTGCGCTGAGTTGGGAACCTCTTTTTTCCTCGCAGCCTTGAAGTTCCAGGCGTTCAAAATATGACAGAACGAGATCTTTCCCTTCCCGTTGGGACATTCCATCGTGATATTGCCCGATTAATGCTATGTTCTGCCATGCATTAAGATTAGAGATCAGGGGGATATCAAGAGATACCGGTGCGTAACGGGCGCAACGTCTATCAAAATCCACGATCGCGTTTTCGATGTCCCGCTTGGTGTCGAAAAAATTTAAAAAAATCTTGCGATTAATGACAACACCTCGATACTTATAATTGCTATGAACACTCTTATCATACCGTGGAGAACCGACACGGGGATGCTTGTCAGATCATACGACGTTCGTAAGCCTGAAAGTATGGGTATGAACGTAATGAAGAACCCGAAAGTCATGCACTTTATCGCGAGTATGATCGAATCCGATAGATGGACGGAATTTGCCAGTAATCTTGAATATGTGTTGAGTCCCATGCCGAAAAGCAGTTGTGAGAAGAGAAGGCCGCTCGTTATGAGAATGATGGAAAAAAGACCATTCAACAGTACCAGTGAAATCATGCCGTTTAAAATTCGGGGCAAAAAAAGATAGCGGCCCGCATCGATCTGAAATGCTTTAAGGGTATCGAGCTCTCTGTTGACTTTCATAACGGCAATTTCCGTGTTGATCGCTGAACTGGAACGAAGAGCCAGCAGGAGAACGGTAACGAATGGTGACAGTTCTGTTATGGCAAATCCTACCAGTATATTGCCGAGGTATTGATCAAGCCCGAATTGCTTCAAGGTCTGGAACAGGATGCCCATGGTGAGTGTGCCGAGAAACACAGAGACAGCGATGAACAGGGGCAGTATTTCCACGGCGGTGTAGTAAATCTGGTGGATTAAAACGGAGAACGTGGCGCTATTGTATGTTTTTTTATTGAACACCATGGAAAGGGTTATTACGGCGGACATACAGATATCAAGAAATGAAAGTACGATGGATATCGTCCTATTTCCGATGCTTTCGATCATTTCATTCATGGATGGTTTCCCGGTCCGCCGACATTTACTTTGTATGGGACAATCTTGTCGTATGTCAAACATTTTAAATATATCACGGGAGCCTCAACTGACGGAAGTTGTATTTGCTTATTGAATTTTCGATGGTAATGATTATAATAGAAAAGTGTGGAAATATCGATACACAATGATCGAATAGTGATGATAATATCACGCTGGATCTGAGTCGATTTGTGAAATGTTTCGGGTGTTTTTCGGAAGTGACGGAACAGGGATTAACCCGGGTCCGCTATCGAATAAACGTTGGAAAACGTCTGCTCACGTGTTGTTTGTTTAACAGAACAATGATGTGCATACTATAATCGGGAGATGATAATGAAAATAGTACGATTCATGAATGAAGACGGAAAGATTCATTACGGCATTATAGAGAATGGGGGGGATGACAAAGCGTTTATTATTGAAGGTGATATTTTTAAAACAATACGGGTGACCGATAAGACAGAAAAAATAAATGTATTTTTGTCGCCGATTGATCCACCGAATATATTTGCACTTGGTTTCAATTATGGCGGCCATGCGGAAGAAAGTGATGTCATGTATCCGGAGAGGCCGATTATTTTTATGAAAGCCAACACGAGCGTGATAGGACACGGCGAAGCAATTGTTTTGCCGCAAGCAGGTCCTGATGAGGTTGATTACGAAGCGGAACTTGCAGTCGTCATTGGAAAGACGGCAAAAAACATCACCCCGGATGAAGTGGAACGATACATTCTGGGATATACTTGCGGCAATGATATCAGCGCACGGGACTGGCAGTTTCACAAGCAGAAAGATCAATGGACGCGGGGTAAGAGTTTTGACACGTTCTGTCCGCTCGGTCCATGGCTAGTAACTGCGGATGAGATCAACGATCCGAATCGGCTCAACGTCAGGTCTCTTCTCAATGGACAGATTATGCAGGATTCCAACACGGCACGGATGATATTCCATGTCGCCTCCGTTATAAGTGATCTCAGCAAATCGATGACCTTGCAGCCCGGAACAGTCATTATGACAGGCACCCCGGATGGAGTAGGATTTACCCGAGAACCCCCCGTCTTTCTTAAAGACGGAGATACCATCACCGTTGAAGTTGAACATATCGGTCAATTAACGAATCCTGTTAAAATGGAGCGTTAAACAAAGGAATTATCTAAAACAGAAAAAAGATGGAGGAATATAATGTTTAGTAACAAGAGAAACCGGTTTCTGACAATATTCTTGGTTTTTTTCATCGGAGTATTTGCAATGTCTCTTGCCGGTGGTGTGAATTTTTCGTCGTTTTCCTTCGGGACCGCGACGGATGAAGCAGTGGCGGCATCATTGGTGGATATGGGAGCGGCCCCTTCTTCTTTTGCCGATCTAGCTGAAAGATTAAAGCCGGCGGTCGTCAATATTAGAACTACGAAAACAGTGACCACGGGAGGCATGGGCCAGTTCAGCCAGCCTTTCGGCCGGGGGGGGCCTTTCGATCAGTTCTTTGGAGATGAGTTTTTCAGACGGTTTTTCGGTGATATTCCCCAGCGACAGTTCAAGCAGAGAAGTCTTGGTTCAGGATTTGTCATCAGCAAGGATGGCTACATCTTTACTAATTATCACGTGGTTGAAAAGGCGGATGAAATTCTGATCAAGCTTTCAGATGAGCGGGAATATGAAGCGAAGGTTGTCGGACGGGACAAAAACACTGACATCGCCCTACTGAAGATAGAGCCCGACAACAGTCTGCCCGTGGCGACGCTGGGAGATTCGTCGAAACTTCGAGTCGGCGATTGGGTTATGGCAATAGGAAACCCATTCGGCCTGTCACAAACGGTGACTGCAGGTATTGTCAGTGCCAAGGGACGTGTTATCGGGGCAGGACCATACGATGATTTTATTCAGACTGATGCGTCGATCAATCCCGGGAACAGCGGAGGGCCTCTTTTCAACCTGTCCGGTGAGGTCGTAGGAATCAATACGGCAATTGTGGCGCAGGGTCAGGGGATCGGTTTTGCCATTCCAGTCAATATGGCGAAAACAATACTTCCTGATTTGAAAGAGAAGGGAAAGGTCATTCGGGGGTGGCTCGGTGTGTCAGTTCAGGATATTACCGAGGATATTGCGAAGAATCTAAAATTGAAAGATCAAAAAGGAGCCCTTGTTGCAGATGTCTTTAAGGGTGATCCCGCAGAAAGAGCGGGCATTGAGCCAAAAGATGTCATTATTGCAGTGAACGGCCGGCCGGTTAAGGATACTCATGATCTGCTCAGGGCAGTTGCTGAAAAGAATGTAGGACAAACGGTGAAGGTAACCGTTTTAAGAAATGAAAAACAGAAAGTCTTCAACGTCAAGATTGCGGAACGACCGGAACGGGAAACGTTAGCCAGGTTGGGAACGTCCACCGAATTATTCGGTATGGTTGTTCAGGAAATAACAACGGAAATTGCAAGGCATTTGGGATTGTCGAGCACGGACGGAGTAATCGTCAGTGAAGTAAGAAAAGGAAGCCCGGCAGAAAAATCTGGAATATCGGCAAAAGACGTCGTGCTCGAAGTGAACCAGGTGAAAATTATTTCCATTCATGATTATGAAACAGAAATGAAAAAAGCGGATGCACAAGGCGGGGCGCTCCTCTGGATACTGCGAGGCGGTGAAAAGCTGTTCGTTGCTGTCGAAAAGTAATGTAACCCCCGGGAGACTCAATAGTTATTTCCGCAACAACGAGAGAAGAAAAATGTGACGATAGAAAGAAAGATCAGCGGATCATGCATGTGTTTCCAGAATAATAGAAAGGGGAAGGAAACGACCTTCCCCGTTTTCTTGTGGGGGTGTCGGGGAACAAAGAAATGAGGATCAGCGAAACAAGCGACAGGACAGCCGGATATCTCTGGATGATTTATAGAAGATTAAACGATCATTTTGGCAATCTCAACTGGTGGCCCGGCGACACCCCCTTCGAAGTTATTGTCGGAGCAATCCTGACGCAGAACACTAACTGGAAAAATGTGGAATCGGCGCTGGAGAATCTAAAAGATCATGGGCTGTTCGAACCGCAAGCGCTGTTGCGGGAAGATGTTGAGACTATTGCCGGGTTAATCCGACCGTCGGGATATTATAATATAAAAACACAACGTTTAAGGGCATTTCTGCAATTTCTGGATGACGAATATCATTCAAATGTGAAGGCAATGTTTGACAGGGATATGTGGGCATTGAGATCTCAATTATTGAATATCAGGGGGATAGGGGAGGAAACGGCGGACAGCATCCTGCTCTATGCAGGCGGGATGTCCATTTTTGTCGTGGATGCATATACGAAAAGAATATTACAAAGAGCAGGCATGATCACTGAATCATGGGGGTATCGGGATATTCAGAAGCTGTTTATGGATCATCTTCCCCACGACGTCGGGTTATTCAACCAGTATCATGCGCTGTTGGTCAATACGGGAAAGTATTATTGCAGGAAAAGACCATTGTGTGAACAGTGTCCCCTATATGATGTGGAACAGGGAGGATTGTGCATGGGCTCACGTGATCAGATGATAAATGAAAACAAATGAAGGGTAAGGGATCAATAGAAAACAATCGGAAATCGAAAAAATGAAGCGCCGAAATAGCGTACGAGTCTAAAAGATTGCTGCCTATGATGTTATGATTATAAGGAAACGTGCCGGAGAAACAATGGTTGCATTACATGATTATACCGGGGTCATTCATTTTCATTCTGAATATTCATATGACGGAAGGGCTCCCCTTCGGGAGATACTGAAAGCTGCCCGGCAGAACGGTATCGATTTTCTTATGCTGACGGATCATTCCTGCCTCACGGCTAAGGAAAATGGCATGGAGGGTTGGCATGACAACGTATTGCTTATAGTGGGGCAGGAGATTGCACCACGTTTTAATCATTATCTCGCATTTGGTCTCGACCGACCCATCAAGGTCGATGAGAATCGAGAAGTAATACCTCAAAATATAATAGATACCGTGAACAAGCACGGCGGGATCGGGTTTATTGCCCACCCTGATCATGAAGGAACAGAAGTGTTTCACGTGAAACATTTTCCCTGGATTGACTGGAATGTGGTCAATTATGCGGGGATGGGGATATGGGATTTCATGACGGACTGGCAGTCGTCCCTCATCAATTATCCTGCTGCATTGATGAGCTATTTCTTCCCGGCGTTTTTTCTCCGAGGTCCTCGGAAGATTACCTTGGATCGTTGGGATTCTCTGAACCGACAGTTGAAAATTGTCGGAATCGGTGAACTTGATAATCATGATACCCCGAGAAAGGTACTTTTTTTGACGCTGAGCGTCTTTCCTTTTAAGCGGGCATTTCGATTTGTCAGAACCCATATTGTAAGTGAAGAACCTTTCAGCGGCAGTGCCGACAGGGACGTGTCCATCGTTTTGAATGCACTCAAGCTGGGGAGGGCATATGTCGCCATGGAATATTTTCAGCGAGCATCCGGCTTTCGTTTTCATCTTTCCGATGGTGATAATGTGGCCACAATGGGAGACTCTTTCACGTTGAAAAAAAGAGCCGTTGCTTCGATACGGGTCCCCGTGTCATCCAGGATTCGTCTTATCAAAGATGGATTCGCTTGTTGGGAGGGTGAAGCGGTACAGGTAAGAATTCCTGTTGAAACCGTGGGCGTATACCGGATTGAAGTCTTTTTAAAAGCATGGGGAAAGTACAGGCCGTGGATATTCAGCAACCCCATCTATGTGCAATGACGTTTGTGAATTTTTGTCTGAAATCTTTCTTTGTCGAGCGACAATCTCGAATCGAATATCTTTCATCGCAGCGGTACTGGTGGTTTTATGACGGACCGTCAGTAAGGATTTCCCTTATTTTTTTTGATAGATCCTCTATGCTGAAAGGTTTTTGAATGAATCCGCCGCTCCCTTCGTTGATTATTTCATTGGCCGTTGCATGAAGGCTGTACCCGCTCGCAAGCAATATTTTCGCATCGGGCTTGATACTTTTAATAATCTTCAGTGCTTCGCCACCGCCCATTTCCGGCATGATCATATCAAGGATGATAAGATCGAAGCGGTCCGGGGCATCTCGAACAATATCAACAGCCTCCTTCCCATTTCTTGCAATGATGACCGTATACCCGAGTTTCTTCAGCGTTTCAGAACCGACTCCCAATATCATGTCCTCATCATCAACCAATAAAATGGTTTCGGTGCCCATTACAATTTTGCCGCGCTCAGGTATTTCTTTCACTGCCATTTCTAGACTCACTGCAGGAAGATATACAGTAAATGTCGTTCCCCGTCCTTTCTCGCTCTTAACGTCAATGAATCCATCGTGATTTTTAATAATGCCGTATACCGAAGCCAGTCCCAGGCCGGTGCCCCGGCCCATCTCTTTTGTTGTGAAAAACGGTTCGAATATTCTTTCCCTTGTTGCCTCGTCCATTCCAACTCCCGTATCCGTTATCGATATTTTGACATACTCCCCCGTTGCGACGCCATGTGCCGATGCCACTTTCTCTGTAACGGTACTATTGTCTGTTTCGATATATACCTTTCCTTCGCCCGGCATTGACTGCCAGGCGTTGATAAAAATATTAACAAATACCTGTTCCATCTGCCCCTGGTCTATTTTGACGGTACAAATGTTCTCACAATATTTCTTATATATGGTTATTTCTTTGTAACTAGAGTTTAGAGTTTCCTTAGCGCCTGTTGTTCTTTAAAAAAAGCATACCTCACCGTCGGTGCCTTTTTAAGCGGCAAATAACGCATTGATTGTACAGATGTAACGC
>Ga0129302_1001502_pt1 | contig 17347 bp, 16 predicted proteins | sample BlaSprsedimmetaG_FD_94476 | JGI IMG/M metagenome (GOLD analysis project Ga0129302, IMG submission 94476) | Hot spring sediment bacterial and archeal communities from California, USA to study Microbial Dark Matter (Phase II) - Blank Spring... | ecosystem: Environmental > Aquatic > Thermal springs...
CTTTATCGCTGCGTCCTTCACTATTTTCTATTCTGCTCATTATAAGTATGTTACAATTCTGTTTCTTAGGAGAAGGGCGACAGCCCGCCGAAATCCGGGGCTAATAGATAGCTTCAGTCGCAGCGCTCCTTCGCAATGACGCAGACTGATGATTGACGTTTACGCCAGACGGCTAACGCGGGCATTGCCCGCAACCTAGAATCAGATGGACGCACAACCTTCTCTGTCATTCCCGCGAAAGCGGGAATCCACGAACTTTCGCCGGTTCATCTACTATATCTCTGGATTCCCGCTTTCGCGGGAATGACGGGAAGCGTCAAGTCAGTGTGTATTACTTGGGTTGTGGGCAAGGCCCGCCTTAGGGCATATTGTAAGGCCTGCCGGACAGTTATGATTCCTTTTCGCTTTGCGTCTTGTGGCGCAGTAAAAGAACACTATTGTAAAGCGTGTCGCGTCTGCGACCGTTAATAATAATCTCTGGCGTATCTTTTGCTCTGGGGCGAGGGCGACGCGTAAAACGTCAGATACGGTTTCCTGTGGATCAGCCGCTGCAAGTACACGGCCAACTCCATGGCATGGTAATCGCCCCACATGGACGCCTCGCCCTGGGGCGCCTTTTTGCCCTTCGGGGTAAAGTCCCATCCATTCGGACGGTGATAAATGCTGTGCAAGAGCAATCCCTGATGCGCCGGATTCTCGCTGATGTAGGGCGGCGAAAAGAGGGTGCGCGCCACGGCCAATCCCGCTTTGAAGTACCGTTTTCCGTCGCCTTTGACTCCCAGACACTGCCCGAGCCGCAGCAGCCCTTGGGCGGCGATAGCCGCCGCAGAGCTGTCCACCGGTTCCCAGGGATTGTCCGGTTCCGACGGCCTGTCCAGGTAATCGCCCATCTGCGCCAGCCCCGGCGCGCCCGTGTCCCAGTAGGGCACCCCGTCCACCGGAGAGTTGCTGATATAGAAGTCCGCCGTGGCTCGGGCGCCTTCCCGCAGGTTCTTCATGAATTTAATGCTGTCAGGCAATTGGCGCAAATAGTCATCATTCGTCATGAAAAATTCCAGTTGTTCCGCGCTCCCAAGCAATCCCCAGGCGAGCCCGCGCGTCCATGTGGTGAAAGGCGAATACCCTTGTTGCGTGCCGGGGCACCGGTATGCGCCATTGTTCACATTGAACAACGCCTCATGGGCGACGCGCCCGCGCACATCATACCGGTCGCGGCCCCGCCCATAGAAAAAGTTGTAGGTAAGCGTTGCGCGAATATGGGCGGCGGCGCGGTCGAGCAATGATATGGGCGTGTCGTTTTCGCCCATCAGCACATGACCCAGCGCGTGGGCGAGCACAAGGATACGACAGGAACGGATGGTGTCCACAAACAGCGATTGCGGCCCGTTGAAAGAGTGAATAAACCCTCCGCCATCGGCCAGCGGCGTCCACCGCGCCGCCTGCACGGCGCCGGACGCCTGAATGGCCAGTTCATACAGGCGCACCAAATCAATGGAATCTCCGGTGCGGCCCTCCAACGCAAGGCGCCGCAGGTTTCCGTAGGTGGACAGATTGTTAAAACCATGGTCATGCACGCCGATGTGGGTTACATGGGGCGCCATGAAGGTAAGCGTGTCGGTCCTTCCCGAATCAAGCAATTCCTCATCATCTGTTGCGTCGAACTGCAGGATGCGGCAGCCATACAAAAAGCCCTGCGTCCATTCCGTCCAACCCCGCGTGGTGTACTTGCCTTGGCGCGTAAACACCGGCGCGCCCCGTTCCAATTTCCATTTGCGCGCCAGTTCGCGTATTTTCGGAGCGCTTAACGCAAAGAAACGCTCCAGCAGCGGGTTCAGGTCCCGCAGTTTCGTTCCTGTAATTTTTATCATGGCTTTGTCCTTTACACGCGGCGGATTTACTTTCCCTCATTCTACTAAATTTAGCGCCGCCCTCGCATCGTTACCTCTGTTTGTCCTTCACGTTGCTTGCATTCGTCATGGCCGGCGTGTAATACTTTTTCCTAAAATAGTATTACGACAGGACATGCATAACTTTCAAGGAGAGAATGTTATGAGAAAAACGCGAGGGTTCACGCTGATCGAGTTGCTGGTGGTCATCGCCATCATTGGCATACTCGCCGCCATTTTGTTGCCCGCTTTGGCGCGGGCCCGTGAAGCGGCGCGGCGGTCGTCCTGCCAGAACAACCTGAAACAGCTGGGCGTCATTTTCAAAATGTACGCCAACGAAAGCGGCGGCGAGCAGTTCCCTCCGTGCGCGCCGTTCGCCAATCCCTTTATGAACGGCATGCCCATGTTCAGCGCGCCGGATGCATCGGCTGTGTACCCTGAATATCTCACCGACCTTGAGGTGGCGCGGTGCCCGTCCGATCCGGGCAGCGACGCTTCCGGTCAGTTTGTGGCGGCGCGTCTGCCGGACTCCGGCGATTTTGAGAGTTGGCTGGAACTGGCGCGCGAGGCCGAAGACCGCATGTCGGAGCGATTTTTTTTGAGCGCGCAGTTGGGACGCTCCTATATGTACAAAGGCTACGCCGCGACCAACATAGCGGAATATTACGGTATCTGGGGCGGCATGGGCGCCGTGCCTTACACCGAAGTGGTGACCATAATCGAAATTACAACGCCTGTCCGGGTGAAGGACTTTACCAAGGACATCAAACTGACCCAGGAGATGTGGCCGACCATGGTGGACTTTGACTCAGCGACGGGCTCGGGCGGCGGCGACATCGTGTACCGGCTGCGCGAAGGCATTGAGCGGTTCTTCATCACCGACATCAACAATCCCGGCGCGAGCGCGTTGGCGCAAAGCAATATCGCCGTGTCGTGGGACACGTTCGGAAACCCGGAATATGCGGCGGACACAGCGGGGGTCGAAGTGTTTAACCACGTCCCCGGCGGATGCAATGTATTGTACATGGACGGCCACGTCGAATTTGTGCGTTATCCGGGGCGCTTCCCCATTGTGGACGATCCGGGCGTGCTCAGGGAGAACGGCCATTTTGGATTGTATTAACACGAGACATTTCAGAAAATGCGTTCTTGTCGCCGCCGCAATTGTCATGCTCACGGGATGCTGCGACACCGCAGAGGATTTCCCCACGGAGATTCTTGCGGGCACCTCGCTGATTGCGGACATTGTGGCGGACCTCACGGACGCGTCCGTCAGCACATACACCCTGCTGCCGAGTTCTTCCTGTCCCAGCCAGTTTGATATGAAGGCGGGGGATATCAAACGGCTGCAACAGGCCGGGCTGATTCTGCTGCATCCGTGGCAATTACAACTTGCCAATATAACACGCTCCCTTGACGCCGCGAAAGCGCCCGGGAACCGCGTGCGCGTTGTCGAGGTTCCCGGCAACTGGATGCTGCCCGAAGCGCAGACCGCCGCCGTAACCGCGCTGGCGGCGATAGTAAGCGATCTGCATCCGGATAAACAGCATGTATTCCATGAGCGCGCGGAGGCGCGGCGCAAAGCCATCATGGAAACGGCGGCGCGCGCCCGCGGGATTATTCCGGAGGCCGCCGCCGCCAATCATGTGACGCTTTGCAACGAAATGCAGGCGCCGTTCGTGCAGTGGCTCGGCTTCGATGTGGCGGACACGTATGCCCGGCCCGAGGACTGGAGCGTGGCGGAAGCGGAACGTCTGGTTGCGTTGGGGAAGGAGCGCGGGGCAACGCTGATCATTGACAACCTTCAAAGCGGCGGCCTGCGCATGAGCGCGACTCTGGCGCGTGATATTGGCGCGGTGAATGTGGTATTGTCCAACTTCCCGAACGGTTTCCCCGGCACGCCCACGTGGGAAGCCGCGTTCATGGAGAATATCAACCGAGTGAAAGAAGCCCTCGCCCGCATCCCCACGCCATGAGTTCCGAATCCGTCATAGAAATAGAAAATGCCGTTGTCGCGTACAACGGCGCAACGGCGCTGTCCGGCGTTTCACTGACGGTTTGTGCGGGCGAGTGCGTCGCGCTTATCGGCGCGAACGGCGCGGGCAAGACGACGCTTCTCACTGTTGTAAACGGATTCACCCAGCTGACATCGGGGCGGGTGCGGGTGTTTGGCGCGACACCCAAAGGCATGCAGGCGGTCCGCGCCCGTCGCCGCATCGGTTATGTGGCGCAGGCGCAACCCATAGACCCGCGAATGCCTGTGTCGCTGTTGGAATCCGTCATGACCGGCGTATACGGGCGGCTGGGCTGGCGTCGCAAACCCACGCAACGCGACCGCGCGCTGGTGCGGGACATTCTGGACAGCCTTCAAATCCTTCCGCTTGCGGCGCGTCCGCTCGGCCGTCTTTCCGGCGGCGAGATGCGGCGCGCCATGATAGCGCGGTGTCTGGCGCAGGAGCCGGATTTGATGCTGCTTGACGAGCCGACGGCCTCGCTGGACGATGCGTCTTGCGAAGCGATCATGCGGATTATGGAACAAGCGCATCGCGAGCGGGGCACAACCATGCTGTGGGTGACACATGACCTCGACGCGCTGCCGCCGTGTTGCACGCGCACCCTGCGCCTGCGCAACGGCGCCCTTGCAGAGGACTTGTCCCACGCGCCCGCATGCAAGAGGAAGGACCCGTGATGGGCTTGCTGCAACATGAATACCTGCAAAATGCGGCGCTGGCGGGTTTTTTCTCGGGCGCGTTATGCGGCATAGTCGGCGTGTTTCTTGTTACCATGCAGGCCTCCTTTCTGGGGATATGCATTGCCCACGCCGCCTTTGCGGGGGCGCTTCTGGGACTGCTCGTCGAGCTTAACCCAATGCTTGGCGCGGTGCTGTTCAGCATTGCCGCCGCCGCGGTGGTCGGTCCCATTGCGGACCGCGGCGCGCTTGCGCCGGACGCCGCCATCGGCGTCTTGTTCTCGGTCATGATAGGCGTCGCCTTCCTGATACTGGGCATGATGCCGTCGGGCAGGCCCGAGGCGCTCAGCCTGTTCTGGGGCGCCATCCTCACCGTGTCGCGGAGCGATATTATTGTGCTTGGCGCAGTATTGCTGGCCGTCGTGGCGCTGTTGACGCTGTTTTTCCGGCAGGTGCAGGTGGTGGTTTGCCACCGCGCCATCGCCGCCGCCGCAGGCATACCGGCGACATTGTACTTTTACGGCATGCTCTGCGCCACCGGCGTGTCCATTGCGGTATCCCTGCCCAGCGTGGGAGGCCTGCTGGTATACAGTCTTGTCATCAATCCCGCCGCCGCCGCGTATCAACTGACCTACAATTTTAAACTGCTGCTTGCCCTCGCAGTGTTGTTCGGCGTCGCGTCGTGCTGGATTGGACTCGCCCTGTCTTATGTGTTTGACGCGCCGGCGGGCGCAGTTATCGTGCTTGCGTCGGCGGCGCTTTTCGCGGCGGCATGCGTGTTTTCCCCAAAGCGGAGGCGGCGCGCATGACGCGCGAAAGAAACAGGGCCGCCGCAATCACCCGCGCCTTCTTCGATGAGCATGCGGCGCATTGGAACAACATGATCAGCGAGGGACACGCCGTGCGGCTTCGGCGAATTATCGAGCGGTTTCCCATTGCCCGAGACGCGCGCGTGCTTGACGTGGGCTGCGGCACGGGCGTACTATTTCCGATACTCGCCGACATGCTGGGCGCGGGCGGCATGGTGGCGGCGGCGGATGTTTCGTTCGGGATGATGCGCGAAATGAAAGAACGCGCTGCTGCGCTACAAAAAGAGCGAAGGCTGCCCGCGCGCCTGCTTGTGCAAGCCGATGTCACAGAGCCGCCGTTGCGGCGCGCGTGCTTCGACTGGGTCATCTGCAACAGCTGCTTTCCGCACTTCCACGACCAGCAGGGCGCTGTCAACGCCATGGCGTCTCTGGTGAAACCCGGCGGCAGGCTGGTTGTATGCCATACGGAAAGCCGAAACGCGATCAACGAGTTGCACCGCGCCGTCGGCGGCGCGGTGGGCGGACACGAACTGCCGGACAGCGATGTCATGCGCGGCATGATCGCCAACGCCGGGCTTTTGGTTGAAATGCTTGAAGATTTGCCGGACAAGTATGTGCTGACCGCCCTCAAGCAATCGTAGCGCATGACTTTTCGCGCGCCGCAGGTCAAGGGTCAACAAAAGGGAAATGCGTTTTGCCGGTCTTTTTTTCAGATTCCGCTGTGGCGATAATCAGAACGCGCATATGCGGCGCGGCAACGGCATGCCTGCTGTTCGCATGGGTTCTGCCCGGCGCCGGATGCGCCCGCGACAGACAATGTGACATGGCTGTGGCGCCCGTATTGCCGCCGGCGCCCTGTTCTTTTGAAACAGCGCCGCCACGTCCGCGGATACAAACGCCGGAGAAAAAGGTTGCGGACACGACGCCTTCCATCTGGCCCGTGCAACATCCCGCGCGGCGGGTCAGTTCGCCTTTCGGCCGAAAACGCGGCAAAGGCCGCGCACACAAGGGCATTGACATCGAATCACCCAGGGATACGCCTGTTATGGCTACCGCCGCGGGACGCGTCGTCTTCGCGGGACGGCATGGCGCTTATGGAAATATCATTGTGATTGACCACGGGTACGGATATGAAACCGCCTATGCGCATCTCGGCAAGTGTCTGGTAAAGGAAGGCGACGAAGTGCGACGGGGGCAGGAAATAGGGTTGTTGGGGAATACGGGGAACGCCACCGCCTATCATGTGCATTATGAAGTGCGGCGCAACGGGGTTCCCGAAGCCCCTGAAACGTGGCTGCCTTAATCGGCATATTCCGCCAAAATTCCACAATATATCCTGCAAAACGATTTTCTTGTCCCTATATGTTGTGGTATACTCCTTTCATACCTTGTGAAGATGGCATACTATGCAGCATGACAACAAAATCATAGTGATGTGTTCGATATTTGGAGACGGCTTGGTCGCGGGAGTCGGAAAGCATACTGTTCACGCGCTGATTGTGGTGTGTCTGATTGCGGTACTTTCAGGAACGGGGTGCGCCCGCCACCGGCATCATGTGCCGCCTCCATTGCCGGATTCCAGAGGTTCCGTTGCGGAATGCGTTCCGGCAATATGGCCGGTGGCCCATCCCGCATTACGCATCAGTTCCGAGTTTGGCGAGAGCCGCAGCGGCGGTCGGCGGCACAAAGGCATAGACATGGCTGTGCCGCAGGGAACGCCTGTGATGGCGACGGCATCCGGCACGGCGATCTTTTCAGGCCGACAGGGGGCGTATGGAAACATCATTGTCATCAACCACGGGGGGGGGTATGAAACGGCCTACGCGCACCTGCACAAACGCTTGACGAACGCGGGTAATCGCATACGAAGGGGCCAAACCATCGGCCTTGTGGGCGCAACAGGAAACGCGACAGGCCCCCACCTGCATTATGAAGTGCGGCGCAACGGCGTCGCCGTTAACCCCAGACCCTGGCTGCCGTAACATGTTTGGCGCGCCTGCCCCCGATTCCGAATACGCCGGGTCTGCCGCGCTAGGTCTGTCGCGCCGATTGATATTTTACGGGGGGTGTGATACAGTAATGCCGACGCTCGTTCAATGTGCAACGCGCGCATGTCACGATGCCCATCGGACAGGAACAACAGCCTCGGATGCGGCGGGAGGCGCGCTGAAAAGAAACCCCGGCGCAAGACGAGTATGAACGTTGAAGGACAATTCTTATGAGCGACATGAAAATTGCCGGTCTCATACCGGCGCGTTACGGTTCAAGCCGTCTGCCCGGCAAGCCGCTGGCGTTGATAGCGGGAAAACCCATGATCCAGCATGTCTATGAGCGCTGCATGGCGGCGCCGTCGCTGACGTCGGTGTGGGTATGCACAGACGACGCGCGCGTGTTGGATGCGGTCGAGGCGTTTGGCGGCAGGGCGGTGATGACCCGCGCAGACCATATCAGCGGCACCGACCGCGTCGCCGAAGCCGCGCAGCAACTGGACGCTGACATCATTGTAAACATCCAGGGCGACCAGCCGTTTATCCATCCGGACATGCTGGATGAGGTGGCGCGTCCGCTGCTCGTTGAAAATCCGGCGGATGTGGCCACGCTCATGTTCAAAGTGGCCCGTGAAGACGACCTGCATGATCCCGCCGTTGTCAAAGTGGTCACCGACCTTGCGGGTAACGCCCTGTATTTTTCCCGCTCGCTGATTCCGTATCCACGGGAAAACGTGGCGCACGCCGTTTATGAACATGCCGGGACCTATGCCTACCGGAAAGATACGTTGCAGCGTTTGACTCAGCTTACGCCGACAGCGCTTGAAAAAGTCGAATCCCTTGAGCAACTTCGCTGGCTTCAACATGGGCTGCGCATACAGGTAATCGAGTCCCAAGTAACCGACCCGGACAGGTACGGATTCAGCGTGGACACGCCCGCCGATCTTGCGCGCGCTGAACAGATGTACGGCATGGCTTGAGCGAGCAATGACCGCGGCGCGTCACCACGATTGATCTTTTCCGCCGCTTTTTGAATGCGTTCGCGCGGATGCGGTTGAAGAAAACGGCTTCCCATTCGCTGCGTTGCCGGACGGGCGCATCATGGGAAAATGGCGCGTCCAGCCTGTATTCATGGTATACTCAGGTTGTAGTCGCAACTCAATTCGGTAACGAAAAAATGAAGACGTTTGACGCGAGACAATACCGTTTGCGGCGCCCAAGAATGCGAAATCTTCTCCGGCAACGGGTCGTTTCATTATTTTTTGTGACGCTTGCAATCGCGGCGTCATGGGGCGCGACGGCGCAGGCGCAGGGACAAATTGCCGTGGCCCGGATTGAAGCGCCGCCGCAGGCCACGGTGATGCTGCCGGTGACCTACATGCCGCCCGAAGAGAATCCGCCCGCGACGCTGGTGGTGCGTCTCGCCTTTTCGGCCACCACCCTTGAAGCGCTGGACGTGGTTGCCGCGCCTGCGCTTGCCCAAAGCGGCAAACAACTTGACTTCGAATTGCGAAGTGGTGCGATAGCCTTGGCCGTGTTCGGCGGCGGCGCGCCGACGCCCGCGGGAACGCTTTTCCATCTGGTGATGCAGGTGAAGACCGCGGCGCAGCCAGGCGATGTCTTGTCTGTGTTGAACACAACCACCCACGGCGCGGACAGCGCGGCGGAATATGCCGACATACAGGTGACTTCAGGCAATGTGCGCGTCATCAACGAACCCGAAAAGCACAGCGCGGATACGACAGGCGACTGGCGCATTGATCTGCCTGAACTGCTGCGACTGATTCAGTTGTATAATGTGCGCGAATATCATTGCGACCCGGCGGGCGAGGACGGTTATGAACCCGGAACGGGCGACCGGTCATGCGCCCCTCATGACGCTGATTACAATCCCGCGGACTGGACCATATCGTTTTCCGAACTATTGCGGGTCATCCAGTTGTATAACGCGCCGTATCAGATGTACCACGCCAGTGTCGCCGGTGAAGACGGCTTCGCGCCGGGCCCCTTCGGATACGCGCCCTGACGCGCTGCGGCGCGGCTGTGTTTCTCCGGCGCAACGTCCCGTTTCACGCGCCGCGCAGGCTGCCGGATGAAATGAAACCCGGAAAAATGGTAGGCTTGCATCCTTGAAATCACCAGAACCACGGAGTATGAGTATAGATGTCTTCAACTTTGTTCTTATCGCCTGAGCAGGCCTTTTCCATTCGCGAATCCTTCGGCACGCCGGTTTTTGTGTACGATCAACGCATACTGGAGGAAGCCGCACAGGCGGCGCTGTCGTTTCCAACAGCATGGGGCCTGACGGTGCGCTTTGCCATGAAGGCGTTGCCCACGGCGGCGGTGCTCCAGGTGTTTCATCGTGCGGGGCTTCACCTTGACGCCAGCAGCGGCTATGAAGCGGAACGTGCCATGTTGGCGGGCGTCCCGGCGGAGCACATCCAGATAACAGCCCAGGAACTGCCCGCCAACCTCAAGGAACTCGTCACGCGCGGATGTTTGTTTAACGCGTGTTCATTGCGGCAACTGGATGTCTACGGCGGCCTGTTCCCCGGCACGGAAGTCTCGGTGCGCGTTAATCCGGGGCTGGGCTCGGGGCACAGCAACCGCGCCAATGTGGGTGGACCCTCTTCCAGCTTCGGCGTATGGCATGAACGCCTCGACGAAGTGACGGCGATTGCCCGAAAGCGTCGGCTGCGCCTGACCGGCATGCATACGCACATCGGTTCCGGCGCCGACCCGAAAGTATGGCTGCGCTGCGCCACACTGGCGCTGTCCATCGCGGCGCGGCTGCCCGAAGTGACGCGGTTGAGCCTGGGCGGCGGCTTCAAACCGGCGCGAATGGATTATGAAACCGGCGCGGACCTGGCCGCCATCGGCGCAAAGCTGCAACCCGCCTTTGAAACGTTTGCCCGCGACCACGGGCGCAAGCTGCGCCTTGAATTGGAACCGGGCGCGCTGCTTACGGCCAATGCGGGCGCGTTGGTATGTTCCGTCACCGACGTGGTGGACACAGGTAAGGACGGATTCCGTTTCATCAAAACGGACACGGGCATGACCGATATCCTGCGTCCGTCCCTCTACGGCGCGCAGCACCCGATTACGCTTTTCCCCGCCACCGCGCGCGGCGGCGGCGCCGTTCCGTATCTGGTGGTGGGACACTGCTGCGAAAGCGGCGACCTGCTCTCGCCCGAACCGGGCAACCCGGAAGGATTGCAGCCGCGCGACCTGCCGACCGCCGAAGCGGGCGACCTGCTTGTCATCGGCGGCGCGGGCGCTTATTGCGCGGGCATGGCCGCGAAGAATTACAACAGTTTTCCCGAATCCTCCGAAGTGTTACTGAACAAAGACGGCGTTCCCCGGCTCATCCGCGCCCGCCAAACGCTTGCGCAAATGGTTCAGAATGAAGTTTCTTTGCCATAAAAAAACTCTGAACAATGTGTCATTGTATAATCCACTGCCCGTTCCGTTATACTCACATCAGTTCTTTTTCGCTCTTGCCAAGGGATACGTCACATGGACACAGATGCAGTCGAAATATCAATCGTTACGGCGGCTTACAACGAGGCGGGATCGCTCCAGGAGCTCTATGAGCGCGTCACCAAGACGCTGGAATCGCTGGGCGAGCCGTATGAAGTGATCGTTGTGGACGACGGCAGCACGGATAATTCGCCGGCGCTGCTGCGCGCGTTGCGCGAACAAGACAAGCGCTGGCGTGTTGTGCGGCTTGCGCGCAATTTCGGGCAAAGCCCCGCCCTGTATGCGGGATTCTCCCTTGTCCGCGGGCGTTGCATCGTAATGATAGACGCGGATTTACAGGTTTATCCCGAGGACATTCCGCTTCTGGTTGAAAAGATAAAAGAGGGCTATGACATGGTCAGCGGATGGCGCGTAAACCGCCGGGACGGCTTCTTCAGAAGAGTAATGTCGCGCCTGCTAAACCGCTACACGGCCTATGTAACAGGGCTTCCCCTGCACGACTACGGCTGTTCGCTCAAGGGGTTCAGCCGTCCAATGATCGAGCGGATGACGGCGTTTACCCATCGGTGCCGCTATCTGGCGGTGGACGCGGCCATGCTTGGCGGCGACGTGACAGAGGTTCCCGTGCGCCACCAGTTGCGCCCTCACGGGCGCAGCAAATACGGCTTGTTCAAGCTGTTCCGAACCGCGTTTGACCTGATCACCGCCATAACGATCATGCCGCTTCAGTTTTTCAGCATGGTGGGCGTGCTGTTCTCGTTTGTCGGCTTCGCAATGAGCGCGCGCGTGTTGTATTACAGGCTTGTATACGGCAACATTTTAGCTCTTGAAACCGTTATTGCCGCGTTCTTTTTTCTGGCGGGCGTGCAACTTTTTGCGACGGGGCTCATGTGCGAATACGTGGGGCGCATCTATATAGAAGCGCAACGGAAACCCCTTTTCGTCATCAAGGAAGAATTGGAATAAGCGACAAGGACGCGGCTTATGGCAACAGTGAAGACAGCTTCGCGCAACAGCGGTTTCCCGGACTTTGCGCGCATCGGCATGCAAATAATCGCCGGCTGCGTCGCGCTGCTGCTTTTGTCGGGGTGCGACCCCCGCCCCAACCGCATCGGCATTTCCAACACGGTGATAGATTTCGGATTGAATGAAACGCCCTTCCCGCTGTATGTGTGGAACACGTTCTCGCGCATCCCCGTCATGCATATCGAGGCTGAGGCGGATGTGGACTGGATACAATTGACGCCGTCCTCCGTGGACAGCTTGTGGGCGCGGGAATCGGGCTATGACAAACGGTCCATTATTGTGCGCGTGAATCGCTCGCTGCTGGATGAGGGCGAGCACAAGGGACAGATTAAATTGACTTCGACGGCCATGCGTCCGCGAAAGGTTGATGTGCGCGTTTACATGGAAAGCGACGGCAGGCTCGGCGGGCTTAATATCATTAACCCGGTGTCGTGGTATTCAGAGCCCTATCTGCTGGATTTCGCGTTTTCACTGCGCGACGCGGACAACAACGCCGTTGTCGAGGCGCCCGGGCTGTTCGATATAACCGCGTTTGAAGACGGCGAGGCGGTGCGCGCATCGGAAACCGGCCTCGCCCTCCGACGCGCGTCGCCCCGGCAGTTCTTTTTGGATTTGGTGCTTGACTATTCGTTAAGCATGCAGGAAACGCTGGGCGCCCTGCAAAGCCTCGAAGACGCCGCCCGGAATGACATCGTACGGTTCCTGAACCCGGACGCCGCGGCGGGCATCACCCTGTTCAACCGCGAGGACCGTCCTCCGGTCGTCATTTCCGATTTCACCACAGACCATGCCTATTTACGCGAACAGTTGGGGCGAATCCAACAAGAATATGTGGGGCGCTTTGCGTCCGGCGCGCCGTTGTTTGACGCGCTGCAAACGTCTCTCGACAAGTTTGAGGAAGGCCAGGTGCTGCTTGGGCTTATGCCCGATCAATTGGACCCGTGGCTGCCGCTTTTTGTCAGGCTTGATGAAAACGCCGTATTGAATCAATGCCGTCATATCTTTGTGATTACCGACGGATACGACACGTCAAGCAAGGCCAGATTGAATGATGTCACCCGCCGCGCGCGGAATCTGTTTGTGAGCATCAACGTAATAGGCATTGGCGAAGAACCGCATCTTGCGAACCTGTTGACGCTTTCGGGAGAAACAAAGGGCGTCTACTTTTCGTTCCGGGACAACCGCGAGAGCATATCTCCGTATATAGAGGACATCATAAATAATCTTGCGGGACAGTACCGGCTGCGATGGGCAACGCTTAACAGGCGCAACCAGGCGTTTGCGCCCGGATTTCAGATGGCGCTGGCGTCCAATAGCGCGGCGCATTACGCCGAGGCAAAATACAATCCCGTCAAGTACGCCGCTGATACGCTGCGCGGCATTATCCAGGTTGTGCATCGTGATGACGGCTTGCGAAGTGACGCCTTGGTAAACATGGAATACGCCCCGAGGTTCGTGTATGATTTGCGGTTCTTTATTGAGGCATCGCATCCCTTCGAAGTGGAAATCTGGGGCGAAGACGCCGGCGGGCTTCTTGAGCGCTGGAATATCGAGACAACCGTTGTTGACGACCGACGCCTCCAGCTGCATTTTTACAGTCTTGAGGCGCCGTTGCCTTTTGCGGGCTACGGGACATTGTTCTCTCTGGATTTCGGCGAGGTGGTGTCTGGTGAGCGCCCCGAGGTCGTGACATGCGACATAGACAACTCCCTGTATGAGGACGCGGTTCATTTCCTTGTTGAGATTGAATGAAATCGGACAATGAAAACGCCAAAGGATGTCAATGAATGGATTTGGTTTGCCCCCAATGCGGAAGAAAACTGGAAGTGGAACAAATACGCATTGCGGCCCGTGTGCAATGTCCCGTTTGCGGCGCAGTGTTCCGCGCGGACGAGGGCGCGCCGCGTTTTCACAGGGACAATATTATTGATGTCAACGCTGAAGTGGTTTCTTTGGAAACGGAGGCGCCTTCAAGCGAAACAGAAATCGTGCCTGTTGTGGAACCCGCCCAAAACGACGCGCCCCGTGAGCGGGTCGTCTTTGTCACACGGCATGTGACCGCCACGCGGAACGAAGGGTGCGGCTGCGGAGGGTGCGGCTGCTTGGCGCTGTTGTTCCTGTTGTTCCTTTTTCTCTTCGGGTGCGCCGCTGTTGCTGTTGTATAACTGCGCCCAGGACACGGCGCCGAGAGTCACGATTGCGGCGGTTTTGCCGCCGTTGCCGCGCCTTCCGCCTTCATGGCGCATTGACCCTCGAAGAGCACCCCTTCGTGGATGCTGATGCGCGGCGCGCAAATATCGCCGACGACCTTGCCGCGTTCCGTAATCTCGATGCGGTCAACCGCTTGGATATTGCCATGCACCTCGCCGCTGACAATCACCTGCCCCGCAGACAGATCGCCCTTGATGCGGCCCGATTCGAGCACGACAATGCTGTCCTCGCTAAGCACCTTGCCGTCAACAGACCCTTCTATGCGGATGGTGCCTTTGCATTTGAGTTCGCCGGTGAACAAGGTGCCCGGCCCAATCATGGTCACAACCTTGTTTTCGTTGTACGTCTTGGTTTTGCGTGAGTCTAGCATGGTCAATCCGAAAGATATTTTGCGGGGTCCACCTGTCTCCCGTTCACATGTACCTCATAGTGGAGGTGGGGGCCCGTGCTTCTGCCGGTGCTGCCCACGCGACCGATGGCGTCGCCGCGTCCGACGGCCTGGCCGGGACGCACATCCATGGACGACAAATGCGCATAAACGGTGCGCATACCGTTTCCGTGGTCTACTACAATCGTATTGCCGAGATAACTCATGTACTCGGCTTTTCGCACCACGCCTTTCGCCGTGGCGCGCACCGTGGTACCGTGCTTGGCGGAGATGTCCGTGCCGTCATGATGACGGACGCGCTTGTTGAACGGGTCGCGGCGGTAGCCGAAGTTTGAAGTGATGCGCCCAATCCCGCGCGCAAGCGGCCAGCCGGCGGGCATGCGCTCAATACGGTCCAGTTGCGCCTCCATATCGGTCACCAGCTCGCCAAGACTTCTCGAGCGCAACCGGATTTCTTCAACGATGAGGTCGGCTGACGGACGCGCCATCCCGTAAATCACATAAGGGGGATGCATAACCTGACGGTCGCCCGCATACGCGAACGGCCCGCTGCGCGCCGGGCCGCCGCCGCGGCCACCGTCTTTAGCGGCATTGGCGTCAAAGGCGGGCGCGGACCGCGGCGCCAGACCGGTTATTTCCCGGGCGCGGCTTTCCATGTCATACAAATCGCTCAGCTCGGCGGTTATCGCCGCGATGCTGGCTTCATACTCAGCCCGCATGCGCGTTTCAATCTGCCGCGCTTCAGCGCGCCCAATGCCCGTTTCAGCCAACGGCTCAGGCGAAGCGGCTACATTTTCAAGCTCCAGCATGCGGTTGGCCTGTCGCAGCAATTCCGCCCGCTCCGAGATTTCCTGATGGCGCTGAAAAAAGAAAGCGGATGTAAAAGCCAAAAGGATGACGAACCCACAAACACTCCAGAAATGAAGGTCCGTCAGCGTGATCGTACTTGTGCCACCCTGACCTTGCGGGATCAACATCACCGTCCATTTTTTCATAATCAACCCAGTCTCCTGGTGATTTGCGGCATGTTTGCCGCCTTCCTCCGCTTCCGGCGGATTATTTCATGGGCCTGTAGCGTCCCGTCATATCACATCATAGCCCGTCCCAAATCAGGCAACACTATAGCACAGCAACGGCAAATATGTCAACCGATTTTTAACATAAAAGCAACAGGTGTTCCAAAAGGGAGCATGCCCCGTTAAAGATGTTTGCCCTGTTTTAGTATCGGCTTGATGCGCCATTGCGCCTCATCTCCCCAACGTTTATGATTCAGGCCGGGACCTTCCAGAGGCACGGCGCCGTATAACAACCTCGCAACCACCGCCATAACGATGATCGCGCCGGCAATGGCAGGCAGCCAACAACACCACACATGCAGCAAAAGCGCCGCGTAAGAGGCGGGCGCCACCGCCTGAACAGGCGCTGCGGGACGGGGCATGCTGACAATCAAAAACGTGGCAAGGGCGGCATTGATAATAATAACCCACTCCGTGACCAATCTGTTCTCGTGAAAACCGACGAGGGCGCGCTCAAAGTTTGCGATGACCATAATCCACAGAAACGCAAGATACAGTATTTGGCCGCGCACGCGCCACGAAGCCGGGACAATGGGCAGCGGATGACGCAGGTGTATTATCATCAGGGCAATGATACAGCCGGACAAAACGCCCCATGTAACCAAGAACCACGCGCCCGCCGACCACTCAATGCAACCGAACAAAGGCGCTTTCATCGTTTCCGGAACCGTTGTTTCCGTCCAGACACGCACGTTCTTGAACACGTTCATAAGCGTGACGAAAAACAGCACAAACGCAATGGCGGCAATCTCAACGCCGCGCCTTCGTTTGCCGCTGTCGTCATGGGGATGGATCATGCCCGCGAGCAGCCCAAGCGCCACGGCAAGACCGACGCCGTGACCGAATCCGTGCATTTGTTCCATAATGCTGTGCCAATTGGCGCTCTGATAATGCGTCCACGCTTCTGAAGCGCCTTGAGAACGCAGCGGATGGCCGGGCATACGCAGCAAGGCGCGAAGGAACGGCGCGAAAATAAAGAAAAAACCGCCGATCAGCCCGGTTACCGAACCGGCAAATGCGACACCTCCCAACTTATGACGCAAGCAATAGAGGCCGCCCGCTACGAACACGCCGGTGATGCCCGCCCAATCATCGCTGCGCGGCGGCGTAAGCCGGAATCCGCCGATGGATTGCAGCGGTATCGAGCCCAGCGTCGGCATGAGCAAAAACCCCAGAAGCCAGCCGCATGACAGGTAAAGGATCAGTTTGGAATCGTGCCGCCATTCACCGTAACGCACAAAATACACGCCGGCGCCGATGACAAGCCCCAGCATCCAGCCCAGATGTCGGGGATAATAATGCACAAAATTCGGCCAGTTCGACAGGAAGGTGACGTCGCCGAAAGGTTCGCCCGTGCCCGGGTTTACGGCATGCGCATCGCCCAAAGGAATAACAAGCGCGCCGGCAAGGGCGTCGTTCAAACCGATGATGTCGAAACAATAGTAGACGCCCGCGCCCGCCGCCGCGCCCGCAACGCACAAAAGCAGTAACATCCGCCAGCGCGCAAAACGCCTGTCCCAAAGATCGTAAACGCATACGGCGGCCAGCGCTGTTACGGCGGAGAACCAGTCGGCGTCAAACCAGTAAAGCGGATTATGGTGACGATGCCATGTGGCGCCCATCAGTTCCGCCCCCGGTATCACCAGCGTTTCCGCCAGCCAGGGATGGATGAAAAGGTTGCTGACGACCATCGCGCCCAGCGTGAACGCCACCGGGATGCAAAAGTCATTCAGCCGCCTGCGTTCCATAACGGCGGGTAATGCGGCGCCCATGCCGCCGAGCCCCGCCCACAAC
>Ga0129302_1001503_pt1 | contig 17346 bp, 16 predicted proteins | sample BlaSprsedimmetaG_FD_94476 | JGI IMG/M metagenome (GOLD analysis project Ga0129302, IMG submission 94476) | Hot spring sediment bacterial and archeal communities from California, USA to study Microbial Dark Matter (Phase II) - Blank Spring... | ecosystem: Environmental > Aquatic > Thermal springs...
CGTTGTTCTTCTCTAACGTCTTCTTTGCCAGGTTGATCGCATTCCGCACCCCCGGACAAAATCCGCATTTTTCCGCTACAAGCACTTTCATCTATGACTACCCTGATTCAAATTCGAAAAACGGTTTTTGATTTTATACCATATTGTACGAAAAGAGTGAGCAAATTTCCTTGATATTCGAATTTGTTCCGGCTATTACGCAATTTGATTATGGAATAGCCACAGATAAGCGATGACCGGCGCCATTCTTGAAACCTACGTGCTGACGGAAATTCTCAAAAGCTGGCGGAATCAGGCCAAAGAGCCATCCCTGTTGCTCTGATCTGACGTTTTGCCCCACCGGCTCAGGGCGCAAAGAACAACCCCGGCCGAAAGAATTCGACCGGGGTCGGCAAAATGTGCTCTTTCAAACGGTTTATTTCACAAACTCAATGTCCAGATAGTGGGTCGAACAGGAAATACACGGGTCATAGGCCCGCACGAGCATTTCCATTTTTTGGCGCAGGGCGTCCTGGCCTTCGTCCATAAACTGCGGTACCAGCTTTTCGAAATCCAACTGGATATTGGCGTGGTTCTGATTGGTCGGAATGCAGCAATTGCCCCAGACGCATTCGCCGTTTTTGTCAAACTCATACGAATGGAACAGGATCCCGCGCGGCGCTTCGATGCCGGCATGGCCGCGTCCGGCGCGGAGGGCGACTTTGACTTTTTCAGGTTTCAGGCCGCGGGTCAGCAGTTCGTCGATCACTTCCAGACTGCCTTCGACGACGTGGGCGCACTCGGCCAACTGGGCGATGCTGTTGAAATAGGGATTGCAGCAGCCTTTTTTCAGCCCGAACATTTCGGCGACCTTTTTACCCAGCGGACTGAGCAGTTCGGCGTTGTTGTTAAACCGGGCCAGCGCCCCGGCCGCGTAGGCGTCGCGATGCCACTTGGTCCATTTGGCGGTCGATTGCGGATGGACGTACTCATTGGCCACGCTTTCCCATTTGGCCGCCGGAACGGGCGGCTTGCCGTTCAAATCGGTGCTGGTAATATCGCCGTGATAGAAGGTGTATTCCTGAAGCGTGCCTTTATACTGCGGCTGATTCTGCTTGAGACTGACGTACTCGGTTTCGCGGGTAAAGTCCGGCAGCGCCTCGGCCGCGCTCAGGACGACATTACAGATCGTTACCAGATCGGGCACGATGGCTTCCAGCTCTTTCTTCAGGCTGCGCAGCTCGTCTTCGGTCGGTACGCGCGTCATTCCGCCGGGCGTCAGCGTTACCGGGTGCGTAATGCGTCCGCACAGCAGCGCCGACATCTGATTGGCCACGCGATGGGCCTTGATGATGGTTTTGACCGCATCGGTCGCCTTGGGAATCAGCGGCACGACGGATTTTTCGCCGAACAAATCCGGCGCCACCAGGTAGCCGACATGCAGCACGTGGCTTTGGAGTTGCTCGGAATAATGCATCAGATGACGCACCAGATCCGTCTGTTCGGACACCTCCAGCTTCAGCGCATCTTCCACGGCGCGTGTGGCCACCAGTGAATGTGAAATCGAACAGATGCCGCAGATGCGGCTGACAATGGTCTGGATATCGTCATAACGGCGACCCCGCACCATCGCCTCAAAGAAACGCGGCGCTTCGGGGACCTGCCATTGACAGGTTTCAATCGTCCCGTCGGTGATATTGACCACGATATTGCCGTGGCCTTCCACGCGGGTGATATGATGCACATTGATATTGATGTTTTTACTCATGGCATTGGCCTCTGTCTTATTTGCTGTTGAATAACACCATTTTCTGTTTCAAGTCGTCCACCGTCAGGTTGTACTTTTCCATCACCTCTTTGGCCGCGTCAACATTGGGATTATCGACCAGGCCGCGGCAGCCAAAGCACCGCCAGCCGGCCGACGGGCACGGCGCTCCGCAGCCGGCGCGAATAATCGGTCCCAGGCAGATTTCGTCGTACTCATAGCGGCAGACGTTTTCTTTCGCCTTGCACTCCACGCATACCGGATACGTCGGGATGACGGGTTTTTTGCCCAGCAGCAGATCGCGAACGACCTGCTTGAACTCCTCGCCGTTGATCGGGCAGCCGTGAATCTTAAAGTCCACATCGACGACTTCATGCAGCGCCCGCGTCGTCGTGGTCGCCAGATGGGGCATCTCGGCGTCCTTGCCATAGACGCAGCGTTTGACCTCATTGAGGTCAAAGTTATTTTTCATCTTGTTGACGCCGCCGATGGTCGCACACGCCCCCAGGGCAATCAGGATCTTGGCGCGGCTGCGGATGATTTGCAGCCGATGCTCGTCTTCCGGCCGGGTAATCGAGCCTTCAACGATGGCGATGTCGTATTCGTGGCTTTGTTCGCTCATCGCCTCGCGCCACTCGACCACATCAACGGCGCCGACCAGATCAATGATTTCTTCTTCGAGGTTGACAATCTGAAGCTGACAGCCTTCACAACAGGCAAAATCGAAAATTGCTACACGTGGTTTACTCATCTTAAATCGCCTCCGGCACATTCGCCAAATCGCTGAATCGGAACACCGGCCCGTCCTGACAGACATAATGTTGATTGATCTGACAGTGGCCGCATTTTCCGACGCCGCATTTCATTCGTCGTTCGAGATTCACATAAATGCTGTCCTGCGGCACATCGACCTCGGCCAGCGCCATCAGAACAAATTTATACATCACCGGCGGTCCGCATACCATCACCAGACTCTTGGGCAGATCGCTTTCGATTTTCGGAATCAGAGTGGTGACCACACCCACGTTGCCGTCCCAGCAGTCGTGAGCCTCGTCAATGGTCTCCATCACGGTCATATCCTTGCGCTCCTGCCACATGGCGATTTCCTCACGGAACAGCCGCATATCATAGCATTTGGTGCCGATCAGCACCGTCACCTTGCCGTACTCGCTGCGATGATCCAGGACATAGCGGATAAACGACCGCTGCGGCACCAGCCCAATGCCCCCGCAGATAAAGACCAGATCTTTGCCCTTGGCCTGCTCGACCGGATAGGTCGAGCCGTAGGGGCCGCGGACGCCGAGTTTGTCGCCGACCTGAAGCTTGTGGATCGCACGGGTCAGCGTGCCGACGTTGCGAATGACCAACTCCAGTCCTTTTTGTGTCGGCGAAGAAGAAATCGAAATCGGCGCCTCGCCGATACCCCCCAGCGACACCTCAACGAACTGTCCCGGCGTGTACTCCATCTCCTTGCCGCTGTCTGATTCCAAATGCAGATACAGCTCCGTGCCGTTGAGCATCCGACGCTTGGTGATGGTCGCCGGCGCCGGCAAATAAATGTCTTTGTTGTTTTGTACGCAGCATTCACACATAAGCGATTCTCCTCAATACACCCGAAACGGGCGGAATTATCCGATATCGGTTCGTTCCATAAGCTGGTTATAGACATCGACGGGGTTGGCGATTTTGGCCGTACAGGCCGTGATGCAGCGCCCGCAACCGACGCAGGCAATCTGCCCGCCAATCTTGCCCGGGACGTATTTGCCCTTGCGGTACAGTCGATGGCGAAACCGCGCGGCACGGTCTTTGCGAAAGTTGTGATCGCCGGCCACCGTCGCAAAATCCTGCAGCAAACACCCGTCCCAGGCGCGATACCGCACGCCGGTCTTCAAGTCCCAGTTGACCTCATCCTGCACATCAAAGCAATAGCACGTCGGACAGACCTGATTGCACGAACCGCAGGAATAGCACAACCGGGCCTTTTCTTCCCAGACGGGGTGATCATAGTTTTTCTCAAGCAGCTTGGGCAGAAAAGAGGGCTTGCACTCCAACATGTGTTTGTTCAGGTCGTGCTCGTTCTTTTTCCAGACGGCCTGACGTTTCTCGATGTCAGCCTCGCTGGCCGGGCGGGCGTCGGGCATCAGATTCATCAGCGCCTTGCCGTTGTCGGTCGCCGCCTCCACGACATAGGCATCGCCGATATCGGTCAGCAGCATATCATAACCGCTGTCAACGGTGGCCGTGCCCATCGATGCGGCGAACACATTCTCGCTGGGGGTCGCGACATCGCAGGCGATAATCGTCATTTTTTTGCGACGGCACATATAGTGATTGTCGTACTCGTCCTGACTGAAGAGCAAATCCATCTGGTTGATGGCCGCCATATCATAGGGATGCACGCCAAGCAGAACCATCGGCTCGCTTTCCTGCAGGCTTTCATACGAAGCCCGGCCGTCAAATTTCAGCAACGGCTCTTTTGGCGGCAGGACATACTTGCGCGGCGACAGAATCGTTACATCATAATCCAGCCGCAGCGCATCGGCGGCCTTGAGATCGTCAAAAACAAAGCGATCGCCCCGCGCCTGAACCCCGACGACCCGCTGATCCGACTGGATTAACGCTTCAACGAACTGTTTGAACCGGTCTTTGGATATCGTGTTTACACTCATAATCGTCCGCTTCCAATAGATGTTTGTTTTCAGTTCTCACATATAATACGGCAACACACCCAGCGCCATGGCCATATCAATCGAAACCACTTTGACCCGTTTGGGCACAACCAGATAGCACGGCGCCAGATTCAAAATCCCTTTGACGCCGGCACGCACCAGTCGGTCGGCACAGGCCTGAGCCGCCTCGGACGGAATCGCCAAAATCGCCAGACGAATGGCCCGATCTTCGAGTGAATCAACCGCATCGATGTGTTCAATGACCCGCCGACCGATGTGTTTGCCGATTTTGGCCGGGTCATTGTCAAACACCGCCGCGATGTCGAATCCGAACACCGAAAACCCCGGATACGCCGCAATGGCCGTGCCCAACTGTCCGGCGCCGATCAGGGCGGCCTTCTGCGGGACATCCAGCCTGAGAATCGTGCGTATCTGTTGAGCGGTCGAAACCACCGGATAACCGATGCCGCGTGTGCCGAAAGCGCCGAAATACGACAAATCCTTGCGAATCTGCGGCGGTTTCAGATGCAGCCGTTCAGCCAGTTGTCGGCTGGAGATGGTCTGCTGACCTTCCTGTTCAACCAGCGACAACGCCCGCAAATACATCGGCATACGGCGGATCGTCTCATCCGGAATCTTGCGATATTTCATGGCTCACAGTGTTATAGTGTTTGTGCTCACATTCACAAATCCAAAAATCAGCTTACGGCTTTTGCCCTTCCCTGTCAAGTACAAATACCGGTCAAGCCGGAACAAAAGTGAAAATAATTATTGTGAAATAATACACTTATAATAAATCCAAGATTTTATAAGCAGGAATATATGACATATTTTTGTGAATCTTTTCACAATTTAAGCCCTGTTGTTTCGCTTAAAAATTATCAAAAATTTTTTCGCAAAACATCTTGTAATATCGAGAACTCTCGATATATTGATATGTAAAGCCTGTGTGGAGTTGCATATGAATGCCAATGCGACAGAATCATTGCCGGACAACGTGCTCGAAACAGCGGCCGAATGCCTGAAAGTGATGGCGCATCCGGCCCGGCTCAAGATGGTCAACCTGTTGATGACCGGCGACTTTGCCGTGCACGAACTGGCCGAGCACTGCCGAATCAGCCCCAGCCAGGCCTGCGAACACCTGCGGCTGCTCAAAGGTCACGGCCTGCTGGACAGCCGCCGCCAGGGGCGCACCGTCTATTACAAAATCGCCTCGCCCCAGTTGCCGGGACTGATTCGCTGTATCCAAATGAATTGTGCTTTGGAATCCTAATCTGACACGATATTCCATCTATGTTCATCAACCCCAACGGAGAAACGTTATGTCTGAGATAAAAAAGGTGGTCATTGTCGGCGGTGTAGCCGGCGGCGCTTCGGCGGCCGCGCGTCTGCGACGCTTGTCGGAAAACATTGAAATTATTCTGTTGGAACGCGGAGAATATATCTCCTTTGCCAACTGCGGGCTGCCGTACCACATCAGCGGGGCCATTGCCGAGCGAGACCGGCTGCTGGTGCAAACCCCGCAGGCCATGCGCAAACGCTTCAACATCGATGTGCGAACGTTCAGCGAGGTTGTCCGCATTGACCGAGAAAACAAACAGGTCATCGTGCGTGATCTGAAGACCGACAAGGAATACACCGAATCGTATGACCGGCTCATTCTCAGTCCCGGCGCCGAGCCGGTGCTTCCGCCGATTGCGGGCGTCAACAGCGACGGCGTCTTTACCCTGCGAAACATTCCTGATATGGATGCGATTCTTGCGCGAATCAAGGACGTCCAAGCCGGCCGCGCGGTCGTCATCGGCGGCGGCTACATTGGACTGGAGATGGCCGAGGCGCTCATTGAGCGCGGGCTGACCACAACGCTGGTGGAACTGGAGCCGCAGGTGATGGGCACGCTGGATCCGGAAATGGCTGCCCCGCTGGTTGATGAACTGCGTCTGCACGGCGTTGCTGTGATGCTCAACAACAGCGTAACCGCCATCAGCAGCCAAAACGGCGCACTGAACGTGCGGCTCAGCAGCGGCGATACCCTCACGACGGATATGGTGATCGTCTCAGTCGGTGTGCGGCCCGAAACGCATCTGGCACAAGACGCCGGGCTGGAGATCGGCGGCCGCGGCGGCATCGTGGTCAACCCTTCGATGCAGACCAGCGATCCGGCGATTTACGCCGTCGGCGACGCCATCGAGGTGGTCGATTTTGTCAGCGAAACGCCGACTCTGATTCCGCTGGCCGGGCCGGCCAATCGGCAGGGCCGCATCGCCGCCGACCACATCGCCGGACGCGACAGCGCCTATCGCCATACTCAGGGCACGGCCATCTGCAAGGTGTTCAATCTGGCCGCGGCGACCACGGGCCTGAACGAAAAACTGCTCAAACGCGCCGGCATCGCCTACGAAAAAATCTACGTCCATCCGGCCAGCCACGCCGGTTACTATCCCGGCGCCAGACAAATCAGCCTTAAACTGCTGTTTGCTCCGGACAGCGGCAAAATACTCGGCGCTCAGGCCGTCGGCGCCGACGGGGCGGATAAACGAATTGACGTCATCGCCGTGGCCCTTCGCGCGGGGCTGACGGTGCAGGATTTGCAGCATCTGGAGCTGTGTTACGCCCCGCCCTACGGCTCGGCCAAGGATCCGGTCAATTACGCCGGATTTGTCGCCGGCAGCGTGCTCAACGGTGATATGTCTATCTGCCATGCCGAGGAGATGGTCAACCCCGCGCCGAATCAACTGCTGCTGGATGTACGCACGGCCGGCGAGGTCGAGACGGGCACGATTCCGGGGGCGGTCTGCATTCCGCTGGATGAACTGCGCGGTCGGCTCAACGAACTGCCGCACGACAAAGAGATTCTGGTCATCTGTCAGGTGGGATTGCGGGGCTATCTGGCGTGCCGCATTCTGAGTCAGCATGGTTATCGCTGTCGCAACCTGACCGGCGGTTATAAAACCTACTGCGCGGCCACCGGCACGGGCAAAAAAACCGAAGCGGTCGATACCGAGATGAAAGACGACGCCGGCGAAAGCCGCCCTGTTGAACCGCCTCAGCCCGCTGCCGCACCGATCACGATTGACGCCTGCGGCCTGGCGTGTCCCGGACCGCTGATGAAGCTCAAAGAAGCGGTGGACGAACTTCAGGCCGGACAAGCTGTTACGCTGCGCAGCACGGATCCGGGGTTTGCCCGCGACGTGGAGGCCTTCTGCCGCAGCACCGGCCATACGCTCAGCGACCTGACCGCCGATCAGGGCGTCTATGCCGCCACGGTGATCAAACGGCAATCGGCCCCGAGCGAGGCCGCCCGTACCCAAAGCAGCCGGAAAAAAACCATCATTGTCTTCAGCGGCGATTTTGACAAGGCCATGGCCGCGTTCATCATCGCCAACGGTGCGGCCGCGATGGGCAGCGAAGTGACGCTGTTCTTTACCTTCTGGGGACTGAACCTGCTGCGGCGGCCTGAAGCGATTGCCGTTGAAAAAACCGTCATCGAAAAAATGTTCGGCTGGATGATGCCGCGCGGCGCGGAAAAAACCACACTGTCCAAAATGAACATGCTGGGCGCCGGCACGCAGATGATCAAGGGCATTATGAAAAAGAAAAATGTCGCCTCGCTATCGGAACTGATCGACAAGGCCCGTCAGAACCACGTGCGACTGGTGGCCTGCGCGATGACAATGGACTTGATGGGCATCAAACGCGAAGAACTGATCGACGGCGTCGAAGAAGGCGGCGTGGCGATGTATCTCAATCAGGCTGAAGCGTCCGGCGTGAATCTGTTTATTTAAGGCCTTCAAGGACCAGGTCGGTCACATCCTCGAAGAGTCGGCCGCTTGGCCCGGGATAAAAGCAGCAATCCGGCAGCAGTCCCAGATCGGTACCGAAGTACCGGTCAAAGACGAGACGAAAGGTATTGACCGGACTGACAGCATCGGGCAGACCGTCTGTATCGACGCCGGGCAGATACATCGCGTTGAGAATTGAAAACAACTCCATCGCCGCCTCGGGCGTCAACTGTCTGTCCTGGCAGTGTTTGACCTGAAGTCGATTGCCGTGATCGCCCTGTAAGATAATCACGGGCGGTCGTTTGCTGTTGGCCTGAATGGCATCGACCATCTCGATGATGCGCTTGTGCAGATAGGTCATTTGCGCCAGGTACAACCGCAGCTCGCGTTTGTCTTCGTCGGCGCAAAATTGCACGTCAAAATCGGCAAACGCGCTGTCCGGTCCGGGAAAATTGCCCTGTTCGTCAAAGACATACGGCGGATGCGGCGACAGAAAATGCGTGAAGACGACAAACGGCTCGTCCAAACGACATAGACGGGTGGTTTCTTCAAAGGCGGTCAGGATACTGCGCCGCAGCAGTACAGGCGTGCGCAGACTCAGCGGCGTATTGCTGATCAGCTCGCGCGACAGCGCGGTGGTGTACCAGCGGTCGGGGTTGATTCGAATGTCCACGTTGTCGATATTTTCGTAAGCATATAAAAAGTCGGTATGGCACTGAATGGTTGTGTAGCCGGCCTCTTTCAAAAAGCGAAAGGCCCGATTGTCGCGCGTGAGCTTAAAGGCGGGCTGATGTCCCTTAAATCCTTCCGGAATCTGTTCCAGGATAAAATCCAGATAGGTATAATTAAACAGACCGGCCATCGCATACGGCGTCATCCAATAGTTGGCGGCGCTGTTTTCGGCCACGTGAAAGCCCCGGTCCCGCAGTGCGTCAATAAATTCACCGGCGTCATAGCCGTACCGCTTCAGACAGGGAAACCCGACATGCTGATCGAACACCAGGATAAAGAGATTGGGTCGCTGCGCGTCGGCCTTGAGGTCAGGCCCCTGCCACGGCTCCGGAATGGTCAGCTCGCCCTGCCAGACGGCCAGCTTGTCCGGTACGGCCGCGACAATCCGCACGCCATTCAGCGCCACCAGAGACAGGGCAATGACATTGAGAATCTTCGTCCAGTACGGCAGCGAACGTTTCAGTCGGGCGATGACCGCCAGCGCCGCGGCGGCAATCAGAATCCAGATGACATAATACGGCCACGCCCATCGACCGGGCGGCAGCGGCAGCGCCGATCGCGCCAACGAGGCGATATTGGCATAGGAATAGATCAGCGCAATCAGACAGGACATCATCAGTCCGCGCCGCTGACCGGATCGAACCGGCAGCCGCAGCACAAGATACAGTCCCCCCGCCAAAGCTAACGAGGCTGCCAGCGGATAGACCACATCGCCGAAATCCAACTCGCCCAGATTCCGCGCATACAAAAACAATACCGGAAACATGGCCAACAGCCAGGGGTGCAACACGACAGGATTGTCAGGATGTTTTTGATTCATTGCGCTGCATCAAATAAACCGTGCGCAGCGTATCGGGCACCGTCACCCGTTCAAGGATGCGGTAACGTGCACCGAACGCCTCTTCAAACCGCTGTTGCGTATAGTTCGGAAAAATATCATAGCGCGACGCCAGCAGACGCTGCGCCTGCGTGTCTTCTTTCGGAACAAATTCGATAATCAGCCAGGGACTCAACGTCGCCAGAAACCGCGCGATACGGCCCAGCGGCAGATTGTTCGACAGCGCCAGATGATGAATCAGCGCCAGCGCCAGCACCACATCCGCCGGGCCGCGCTGCCGCAGCGACAGCCGTTCTTCGTGCGCCCAGCCCAGCGCCGGACTGGGATTGCAAATATCCAGCAGCAGGGGAAGGATGTTTTGGGTTTTGTTTTGTTTTACCCATCGGTAATTCTGCTCCACGGCGGCGGCGTCAATGTCCAGCGACACAACCTGCGAACCGGCCTCGGCGGCCAGCCGGCTAAAGACGCCGGTATTGGCGCCGATGTCCCACGTGGTTGTCGGCCCGATGCGCTTCAGGAAATCGCTTACGATATGCTTTTTGGCCTCCATGGCCTGATCGGAATAATTGGTCTGGTTGTAATAATCGCCCCAGACCGTTCCGGCCGGACGCCAGGAGAGCTTGCGGACGGCGGTTGTGAGACTGTCAATCAATCCAAGAAAGCCCAGACGTGAAATCGTCTGCTGTTTGGCCGGCTTCAACGATGCATCGGCATAACGCTGCTGACTTTTGGCGTGCAGGTGAATATGCATCAGCAAACCCGGATTGAGCCAGGTTCGCGACGGCAGCAGCCGCGAGGCCAAATCCAGCGGCACGCCGTCAATGTTCGTTCGCAGCAGCCGACGCAGCCGAATGTCGCAATGGCTCATCAGGGCAAGCGGCGCCAAAAAATGCTGACAAAACTGCCGATACGCCACCCACGGACGCCCAGGCTTGTAAATCTCAAACGACAGCGTATCAATGAAAACAGGTTTGCCGTTATGAAATTGAACATTAAAGGCCGAGGCGTCTTTAAGCGTCATCCCATGCTCGAAAGCGACTTTCTGAATCTTCAGCGTCGTCAGCGCCGCGTCTTTGAGCTGGCTGAACGCCCACTCATACGGATAAGAAACAAACCCAATCCGCTCCGGCTCAATCACGCAACAGGCCTGAGCGGTCAGCGCCAGATCGAGATCCGCTTGCTGATGTGGAATCAGCAACCCCCTGGCCGTCAGGGTATCATAGAGACCCGATTGGTGCAACTGGTCCCAATGCGGCCGATAAAGGGTGTTGATCTGGCGATAGATGCGGCTGTCGTGGGTAAATAAAAAACCGCTCGGGTCGCGAAACGACGAAGGAATCGATTTAAGACTGCTGGTCATCGTCTTTGTGCTTTTTCCTCGAAAACGTCGAAACCACAAACGCCTTGATATACCCCCAGAACAGCTTAACCGCAAAGCCCGCCCCGACCAGTCCGGCAATCAAAAGCTGAAAAATATAGCTCCCGGTTCCCGGATCCAGATACGCCAGCGGACAGCTCCCCCACGCCTGCGACGGTACACACAACACCTGAGCCAATAATACGACAAGGCCGAGTTTTTTATACGATTTTCCCATTTCTCCAATAGTTGATTACGGAACAGCTTACTATACCAAAATTCGGCTCAAAAAGAGAGTCAATTAACCGGATAATTTGGCTTTTTCCCCTTCCGCTTGTTCGTTTTGTACGGATTGTACGGCCTGGGCCTTGATGGACATATCCAGTTGCCAGAGGTATTTTTGGGTCCGGAAACAGACAAACACCAGAAAAAGAATCGCCGCGACCAGCATCCAGGGCAGCAGCCGTTCGATCCAGGCCGTGCCGAAGACAATCAACGCGGTATTCAGCGCGATAAACCACAGCCGCATCTCCGTCGGGCCGGTCGCCAGATAGGTAATCTTGAATTCACCGGTCGCCCCGAAGCCCAGAAACGAGGCAATCATAAAGCCCGCACATACCGGAATCAGCAGATAAACCCACTGGCGCCCGGCCTGTGTCTGCGCCAACAAGGCATACCCGATCAGGATCGCACACAAGAATACATAATCCAGCAGGTGATCCATATAAAAGCCCCACTTGACCAGACCGGTGTTTTTGTGGCGTCCGATGGCCCCGTCAAAGGCGTCGGTAAACCATTGCAGCGCAATCATCAGGCTGCTGAGCCACAGCCAGTGCAGATTGCCGCTGATCCCGGCCAGATACCCGAAGCCGACCAGCCCGACGCACCAGGGAATCGTCAGCAGCGTCAGGTGCCATGTTTGGACCCACGACGGGAAATAAGGCGTCAGCCATTGAATAAACCGCTTTTCATACGGCGCCAGCAGCGTTCGCATTGGCGCCTTGCCCGCACAGCCGCTTGAATAATCTGCCATTGCGTGTCTCCTTATTGGGCCTCTGATTTTTAACAAGGTAAGCGTTGGATTTATCCTATCTTCGATCTTCTTTTTGTCAAGATCAATCTTGTCGTGCAAGCGAAAAGGAGTGCTATTACCGGATAAAAGACAGAGAAAACTGTTGGCACAGGTCGCGGCCAACGTTAGAATAGGCGGACTGTATTCGAACCGGAGCGAAACACGAGCACAACAGGGAGACTGCGATGCTGGCGCGATTGTACTCGGTCACACTGGAAGGGATCGATGGGATTTTATGCGAGGTGGAGGTGGATGTCTCGCGGGGAGGTTTTGAAAAACCGGTGATTGTCGGTCTGCCGGATGCGGCGGTCAAGGAGAGCATCGAGCGGGTTCGCAGCGCGGTGGTCAACTCCGGCTACAGCTTTCCCAACGTTCAGCCGCTGATCAACCTGGCCCCGGCGGACATCAAAAAGGCCGGCCCGGCGTTCGATTTGCCCATTGCGCTGGGGATTATGGGCTGCGCCGGCGGGCTGGTCAGCGACAAGCTGAGCGATTATGTGATCGTCGGCGAATTGGCGCTGGACGGGCGCGTCCGACCGGTCAACGGCGTGCTGAGTATGGCCATGACCGCCGCGTCCCACGGCTACAAGGGCATCCTCGTGCCGCTGGACAACGCCGCCGAGGCCGCCGTCGTCGAGGGGCTGGAGGTCATCGCGGTCGGCTCGCTGGCGCAGGCGGCCGGATTCCTGGCCGAGGCGATTGAGATTGAGCCGACGACGCTGGATATCGATTCGCTGTTTGAGCAGGCCGGGGCCTATCCGGTCGATTTTGCGGACGTTAAAGGACAGGAAAGCGTCAAACGCGCCCTGACCATCGCCGCGGCCGGCGGGCATAATGTGATGATGATCGGCCCGCCCGGCGCCGGCAAGACGATGCTGGCCCAGCGGATGGCGACGATTTTGCCGCCGCTGTCGCTGGCCGAGTCGCTGGAAACGTCGCGCGTCTATTCCTCGGTGGGGCTGCTGGAAAAAGGACAAGCCCTGATCGCCACGCGACCGGTGCGCACGCCGCACCATACCGCGTCGGGGCCGTCGCTGGTCGGCGGCGGGACCTATCCGCGACCGGGCGAATTGAGCCTGGCCCATCACGGCATTTTGTTTCTGGATGAGTTCGCCGAGTTTCAGCGGCATATCCTGGAGATGATTCGCCAGCCGCTGGAAGAGGGGGCGGTAACCATCTCGCGGGCCAAGGGGACGCTGCGGTTTCCGGCGGATTTTATTATGATCGCGGCGATGAATCCGTGCCCGTGCGGCTACTACGGCACGCACATCCGCCGCTGCAAGTGCACGCCGGGACAGATTGAGCGGTATATGGGCAAGGTCTCCGGGCCGCTGCTGGATCGGATTGATATTCACGTCGAAGTGCCGCCGGTGGCGTTTCGCCAGCTCCGCGGCCGAAGCAACGGGCAGGATTCAAAAAGCCTGCGGCAGCAGGTGCTGGCCGCCCGCGCCCGTCAGGCCGACCGCTTCGGCGCCGAGCGGATGATGACCAACGCCACAATGACGCATAAGGACGTCGAGACGTTCTGCCGACTGGATGAGGCCGGCGAGCAGATGCTCAAACACGCGATGAGCGAGTTCGCCCTCAGCGCCCGGGCGCACGATAAAATCTGCAAGGTTGCACGCACCATCGCCGACCTGGAAAACTGCTCCGACATCCAGCCCCAACACATCGCCGAAGCCGTCGGCTACCGAAGACTGGACAGAAAGGTGTAATGTCTTGTTTGATAACGCTTTTGAACTTAACGTTATTTTGTTATAATGTGAGAAAGTATAATGCCAACGGTATTTCGACATAAAGGGTATAGATTTTTCTTCTATTCGAATGAGGGAATACCACCGGAGCCGTTGCATATTCATGTCAGAAAAGGCGAACAGGTCGCCAAAATCTGGCTTGAACCGGAAATTGTCGTGGACCATTCTTATGGAATGAAATCCGCTGAATTAAAAGAATTATGTGCAATTGTTGCCGACAATAAGCAATTGATTCGGGAGTTTTGGAATGAACACTTTAACGACTGAGCCGTCCGCAAAAAATGTGCGGTTCGATGACGACAGTTTGTGGGTGGAATTGAACGACGGCCGCGTGTTGGGCGTCCCGCTGGCCTATTTCCCCCGCCTGCTCAACGCCACTTTGCAGCAGCGTCAAAACTGCATCATCAGCGGCGGCGGAACAGGCCTTCACTGGGAAGAGCTGGACGAAGATATTTGCGTCAAATCGCTGCTTTTGGGCATCGGCGACAGAACCCGAAAGATGGGTTAACACCATCTGTCTGAACGAGGATACCCCGTCACGACGGCAGAATTTGAAAAATGGAAATCAGAACCCTTGCCCCTTTCGCCTTTTAATTCAAAAGTAGATATATACACCATGGAAAACAATGATACAGTTTACTATGAAATATCAGCGATAGAACCTTTCGGCAATACGTATGTATACATTTCATTAAAGCCGGGCTTTGTATATATTGATAAGAGCCAAGTAAAATATGTGACGGCCGGGTGGCCTCTGTAATGGTGGCAAATAATCAATCATCAATCGTCAATAATCAATGAAAAACGGATGGCACCTTCAAGCGCAGCTTGTGGGTGCCGGGCAGCGAGCAGGCGTATGGAGTTGAAAGACACCGGCACATTCGAAAAGCGATGCAAACGGTACAATGTACCCGGCCACGGCCACGAATTGACGTTTAGCTGTTTTGGCCGACTGCCGCTGCTGAAGAATCCGACGTTTTGCGACTATCTGGCCGAGGCTGTCCGGGCGGCTCAGCACACACACCGCTTTGACGTATGGGCGTATGTGTTCATGCCCGAACACCTGCATTTGCTGATTTATCCGACCCAAGAAGTCTATTCGATCTCGGCGATTCTCAAAAGCATCAAGCAAAGCGTCAGCCGCAAGGCGATCAACTGGCTGCGGCAGCGCCGCCCGGACGCGCTGGAACGTCTGAAAACCGGACAAAAACATCAAACGCTGCGATTCTGGCAGGACGGTGGCGGCTATGATCGCAACATCTTTACCCATGCGGCAGCCACCAACAGCGTCCGCTACATCCACGCCAACCCTGTCAAGCGGGGTCTTGTGCAGTGGCCGCAACAGTGGTATTATTCCAGCTATCGGCAGATGCACGGCCAGGGCGACGGCCCGCTGGACATTCATCTGAACCATTTTCCGAAACGATAAGGATATAAACGATGAAAACCACGCAACCCCCCGGCACCCACAAGCTGCGCTTGAAGGTGCCACCCATCGTAGATGGCTTGTTTTACTTGCGACGCTGATTTTTTTGCCCGGACTTATCGGCCCTGTTTTGACCGCTCGGCGTGATGCGTCAATGGACGGAGGTGACTTGACGGCTGTATCATGGGCCTTGGTCATTCCGGTTTCAATTGGGTATGCAGCTTCAGTAGTCGTTTCCATCCTTGTCCACCGTTGGGTAAAAGATTCTGTGCTGGCGGTTCTGATTGCCATTCCGACTTGTCTTTTTATGTACGGTGTATTAATGACCGTTGCTGTATTTATAGACGGTAATCCGGAGGGCCGGATGTGGCTTCCGGTGATATTATTGTTTATCGGCATCAATTACTTTCCGATGGCAGTTATCGTGCCCTTTTTCACGATTTCCGCTCTGCGATGCACTTTTCCGACACGACCGCCGAGATGAAGGCCCTGCTGGACAGGACAGGTCTGGTCGCGCTGGCCAACGGCGGATTGCTTCAGGGCAAAATCGGCGCCGCCGTCGTGGCCGTTCGGCGAGGCGGGGCGACTCACGCCTTTGACACCATCAACCATATGTTCCTGATGTCGTCAATGATTGTGCCCGGGTCTATTTACTGGAATATGGGCATGGGCCTGAACAAAGGCGAAACACGCAATGATGAAGAAGCGCTGCGCAATATGACTCATCTCGGCCAAACCATCGCGTGGCTTGGCCGCGCCATCGCCGACGCCTCAGACAACTTTCCTGTGCCTCCGCTGGCGGGCACTTAGAATCGTAAAGAAATAAAATAACTGATTTACAAAAAATTGAACCACGAAGAATAGTTTTGGGTTTTGAGCTGAACCACGAACGAAGAATTTTTGTAATCGTTCACCGGATTTTTTACCGTTCGGATAGTGCGTTTAAAAACGCACCAAAGGTGCAGTATAATTGCAACCCAGGGCAGCGCCCTGGGTCAAAGACGTGACGTCGGATTCGCTCTGAAAGAGCCATCTGACAAACTTAGGGAAACGGCCCCTTGGGCGTTAGAAGCAAAAAAAACGCGGAACGAATACATTGGTTCGTCCCGCGCCGTTGGGTTGTTTACAGCACATCCGCCTGAACGCTTTGCAGTCGTTCGATCAGTTCGAGCAGCTTAGCAACCGCGTCCAGGTTGGTCTCATCAGCGGCGGCCTGATTCAGCAGGATCGTCGCCTTGTCATACTCGCCCAGCGCCGTATAGTGATATCCCAGCAGCAGATGGTAATCGGCGTTGTCCGGCTCGGCGGCCAGCGCCGCTTCCAGCGCGGCGACCTGCTCGGCCAGCCTCTGATCCTCGTCATACAAGCCGCGCGGATAATAGACCGTCGGCTCTTCGATCGGAATGCGGGCCAAGCCCGCTCGCAGCACATCGGTCGCGGCGGAATAATCGCCTTTGGCAAACAGCGCCTGGGCATAGGTAAACGGCAAAATCGAATCGTCCGGCGACAACAGCATTGCCTCGGCAAACTGTTTGGCGGCGTCTTCGTAGTTGCCCGCTTCGAACAGCTTGACCGCATGGGCAAAGCTCAGATCCGCCGCAGTCTCAAAGTACGGCACATCCACCGCGTCTTGTTCAGCGGCCAGCCGTTCGCGCACGTCGCTGAAATCGTCCACCGCCGGGTCGAAGTGATAATCGCCTTCGGTCGAATAGACGGTCGAGGCCGCACCGGTCGTCGGCGTCGTCGCGTAGGTATTGTACGTGTTGTAGGTATTATACGTATTGTGCAGCGTCGGCGTGGTCAGCACGGTCGGGCCATACCAATGGTAGGGATGCGCCCCGTACCAGTAGTACCGCACGTACCGATAGCTCGGCCAGTAGCCGCCCAGGCTCACAAACACAAACCGGCGGTGATAGCGCGGGTAGTAATAGGTCACGCCGTAATAGTCATAAAACGGCACCACCGCCACCAC
>Ga0129302_1001504_pt1 | contig 17344 bp, 17 predicted proteins | sample BlaSprsedimmetaG_FD_94476 | JGI IMG/M metagenome (GOLD analysis project Ga0129302, IMG submission 94476) | Hot spring sediment bacterial and archeal communities from California, USA to study Microbial Dark Matter (Phase II) - Blank Spring... | ecosystem: Environmental > Aquatic > Thermal springs...
GAATAAGATCAGGCCTAAAATTGATCGAAACAAATCTCATCCCGTCAGTACAATTGACTATCGTAAATTGAAAGGAATATTTTATGCCTTACAAAGTATCAAAAGTCATTAGCGGCAATACTTTTATTGTCTGTTCCAATTGGGAATGGAACGGTGAGACGGGAAATATCGTCCAGGCAATTGGTCTCGACACCCCTGAAAAGAATGATCCGGGATTTGAATACGCTAAACGAAACTTGAAACTACTAATCTGCGGCGAAGAGGTTGATTTAATCGAACCTTTCAAGATCATTGAGGGCAGACTACTTTGTAAAGTGACATTTGAGGGCAAAGATTTATCAGATTATTTCACGAAATATGAATAAGGTGGGATTTGCATTTGAAGTGGCAGACTTTTACTTATTAATCCTGGTTCCTTTTCTATAACGATAATCAAGATATTCTACATAATTCCAAAGCATGTGGTAAGTATTGATCCTCCCTTATTATACTTTCCTCTTTCAAATTTTCCTTTGCTAATTTATAATCAGTATTAGTATTTTTTCCTCAATATGGTGTCCGTTTTTATTATTTGTTTTTCATAAGGGAACATCTTATCTTATGGCTGACCGACCGGTCGGTCATAATAAGCCTGGAGAAGTGTAATGACGCCCCTGCCCAAAGACGAAGCCAAACACCGGCGTATCATTCAAGCCGCCATTCAGGTCTTCGCCGAAGAGGGCGTCAGCAACGGAAAAATCGCAAACATCGCCAAAGCAGCCGGCATCGGGAAAGGCACCATCTACGAATATTTCCGCAGCAAAACCGAAATCTTCCTGGCAGTCTTCGAGTATTACTTCAACAAACTGTTGAAAGGCTATGAGCAGTTAATTCGGGAAGACCTCGATCCCACAAGGAAAATCGAAAAGATACTCGACTACACTTTTGATTCCCTGGACGAACAGCTGTCCAATGGTTCCAGTCCCGACTGGTTGATCTTCCTGGAAATCTTTCTGCAGGGCTATCGCAATGAAATCCTCGGGGACGGCGAATTGCTCTTTTCCGATACTTTGCGAAAAATGTATACTCTGTTTGAACCGCTCCTTGAGGAAGGCATTACAGCCGGAGTATTCAAATCCCTGGAAACCGAGCACGCCATTTTTATCCTGTTTGCCGCCCTGGACGGCATCGGACTGCACTATTTTATCAACCGCAACCATTACCAGAAAGAATTGTTAAAAACCACCATCAAAGAGATAATTTTACATGGTTTGCTGAAAACCGACAGCCGGAAAGTCTGACATGAAGCGGATTCTACTCTGTCCCCTATTTTTAATCATTTCCCTGTTCGCCGCCGAGCCCACCGGCGAAGAAATTCTTGATAAAATTATAAAACACATGAATCCGGAAAACGCCAAAGGCATTATGGAGCAGACTATCATTACCACGACCGGTGAAAAACGCACCTTTCGATACGAGACCTATATGGCGAACAGCGGTGAAAAATCGCTGATGCGGTATCTGGAGCCATCGCGGGTCAAAGGGAATGCCCTACTCATGACCAATTACTCCGATAATATCTGGATGTACAACCGGCGCACCGGTCGGGTGCGGAAACTGGCTTCCAGCGCCAAAAATCAGAAGTTCGAAGGGTCTGATTTCACCTACGCAGATATGGGCTCCGGCGAAAGCTGGAAGGACGAATATACGCCGATTTTGTAGGGGATCGGGGGAACAAAATGCCACCGGCTGGAGTTGCAGTCGCTTTCCGGCGGCAATTCCTACTCCAAAATGGTCTGCTATGTCCGTATTGACGACTATTTACCCCTCCGGATTGATTACTACAACCAAAACGGCGTTTTCTGTAAATCGCTCTATCTGGAGAATATTCAGACCATCGAAGGTGTCCTGACCCCGCTAATGATGACTATGCGTAACCACCTGGAGAAGACCGAAACAGTCATGGAATATCGCGATATTATCTATGATGTGGAATTTGATACGTTTTTCTTCACCGAACGCAATCTGAAAAAATAACCGTTCCCAAAATGCAAAAGAAAATGATTGATTCCCCTTCTGTTATCCTTTACGACGCTCCTGGGGCAGATTGACTGGTTTGGCTACTTTGAAAGCGAAGGCGATCTCGGGGGTGTTCCTGATCAGAGTATTTTTTATGGTTACAACAAGCTGCGGCTCGACCTGGACAGCAGTCCTTCTGATAATATTCGCATCAGTGCGGATATAATTTACCGGGAATATTTCGGTCAAACTGACCTGAATTTTCTAGATTTCCTGCATCCTGATTTCAGACCCGTAGTTCCGAACGCGGATATGAGTGGCTGGGATACCTTGACATACATTCCCTACCCGCTTTCGGACTCCCTCTTTATCGACAATATGTTTTTGCAGCTACACTTCAACTTATTCGATCTGACGCTGGGCAAGCAGCAAATTTCACCCGGTGTCGGCTACGCCTGGAATCCCACAGATATTTTCAATCTGAAAGACCTGATGGACCCCACTTATGAACACACCGGCGTCACGGTAGTCCGGTTGTCTTTTCCTCTTGGTCTGCGTACCACTTTGAGCGGGATCATCCGACCGGCGAACTCCTGGGATGAAACCGTCCAGTATTATCAATTGAAATCCGGAATCAGGCGATTTGATGTCTCGGCAATCTACAGCCGCAGCCGGCTGACCCTGAGTGGCTTTGCTGCTACTACCGTGCAGACGCATGACCTCTACGGTTTCAATCTGGAGGGTGACCTGCTGGGCGCCGGGATTCGCACCGAAATCGCCGCACACCGGCTTGATTCTAATAAAAAGCTGCAGTACGAATACATTGTCAGTGGCGACTATACTTTCAAAAACTCACTCTACTGCCTCGCCGAATATTATCACAATGATCTCGGCGCAAAAACCAGCCAAACCGGCATAAATGACTACCTGTTCTATTATTCCGGAGAGCGTAAAAGCCTGAATTAAAATTATCTCTTTCTCCTCGCCATGTATCCGCTGGGAAATTTGCTGGATATCGCCGCATTCACAATTCTGAATATGGATGACCACAGTGCCGTAATCGCGCCGCAGATCGTCTACCGGATTTTTCCGAATGTGGAGCTCAGCCTGCTCGCTTCCCGGTTTATCGGCGACTCACTGGATGAATTCGGTTATCAACAATATGGTGTTCGCCTGCGTCTGCGGGCATATTTTTAATTTTTAATCTCGGGAGTCTTTCGAATGAGGCAAAAATTACTCGCAAAACTTGGTCAGCTGGCTGCCGAAAGAACCGGCTGGATGCTGTTGGGAATCGTGGTTATCACCCTCATTCTCGGAATGCTGGCGGGACGGCTGGAGATGTCCATGAACCTCACGGACATTCTACCCGCAAATGATCCGATGGTGACCGAATTCAACTATATCCTCAAAGAATTCAACGGTGCATCCACGATTTTTATTGTAGTAGAAGGGGAAATGGAGAATATGATCCGCTATGCGGAATATATTACCCCACTGATTGAAAATTTCGACAACTGGATGGATAGCTCCGCTTCCTCCAAAATTCAAGCCGAACATCGTACAGCAATGGAGAAAGTCAGAGCGGGCAAAATCGAATTTCAGGGTCGTTATATTGAACGGGTTAATTACAAGCTGGAAACCGATTTTCTGCGCAAGCACGGTCTGATGTTGATCGAGCCAAAAGACCTGAAAAATATGCAGGAGATTTACACCGACCCCAATATTGTGCCCTTTTTAACCAATTTAAACAATAGTCTGGAAAAAGAATACATCCGGTCAGAGGAAAAGATTTCCACCACACAACGGGAACAGCAGGCGGTCCAGTATCTCGATGGTCTTGAGACCTGGGTGGATGAAGTCGGCAAAGCCCTCTATGAACCCAAATTTGACCGGGCTTATGCCGATGCAGCCGCCCGAGCTGTCACGATCGGCAATCCCTACATGATTTCACCGGACCGATCAATGCTGATCATCCTGGTGGAACCGACTTTTTCGTGCATGGAAATGGACTTTGTTCTGCCGGTGGTCAATGGACTGGAAGAGCTGGTCAAATCCGCCGCCCCGGCATTCAACGTAACGAGCGGCTTAGCCGGCGCCACCGGTCTGGCGCGGGACGAATATATCGCCGCTATGGAAGACTCCATGCTGCTGACAATCCTGGCTCTGATCGCTGTGCTGATTCTATTTGTCGTGACATTCAAAATGCTAAGTGCGCCGCTGCTGGCGGTTCTCAATCTGATTATCGGACTGGTCTGGGCAATGGGCATATCCTATCTGTTGGTAGGCACCCTGAACATGTTTACCGCCATGATGGCTGTCGTTCTGGTGGGTCTCGGTATTGATTTCTCCATTCATATCATATCGGTCTTTTCGGAACTGATCCATCAGGGAGTGGATGCCAAAAAAGCCATTATTGACACACTCAAAAAGGTGGGCACCGGAATCATCACCGGCGGTCTGACAACCGCCGCCGCATTTTTAACACTGATCATCGGACGCAGCCGGGGAATCTCTGAATTCGGTCTGGTCTGCGGTACCGGTCTGATTATCATCATGCTGACCACGTTGTTGACGCTCCCGACGATGCTAATGGTCCGGGAATATTACCGGCGGTGGCGCGGCAAAACGATCGCCAGTCCCCGGGATGTCAGTTACTCCACCATCGGCAATTTCAGTGAATCCATATTCAAGCGCTGGAAAATTTCCATCGTTATAATAGTTATCGTGACACTCTTTTTCGCCATCATGTGTACCCGGGTGACGATGGATTATAACTACCTTAATATGGAGCCGGAAGGCTTGGAATCCATTATTCTCAACGATAAACTGATTGATAAGTTCAATTTCTCATCCGATGTTACCATGATGACCGCCAAATCCCTGGCAGAAAATTATCACATGACGCAAGCCGCCAAGGAGAAGTCCAGCATCAGCTACGTGGAATCCATCAGCGACTACCTGCCCACCGAGGAAGAGCAGCATGAGCGCCGATCGGCAGTCCGCAATATTCGCTCCACCATGACAGCTTCCAAAATACAGACCGCGTTTCTGAGCAGCGACCTCAGGACATTTATCAGGGAACTGCAGCGACTGGAAGATAATATTATCGAAATGCAGGATTTGTCATTTATCGGTGGACATGATCAGCTGGATACGAAAGCCACTCTCCTGGTAGGTCATCCGGAAAAGCCGGAAAGTGTCGGCAACCTGACCTGCCTGCTCAAGCAGATCGGGCACGCTCCGCCCTCAACCCGCCGCTTCATGTGGGTGAGTGTAGAGTTTGCCAATTGCTTTAAGCAACTGGTTCTGGACATGGCGAATCCCGAACCAATCACCCGGGACATGTTGCCGGCAGTGATTCGGGACAAATTCATCAGCACCGGAGGCGACCGTTATCTGATTACCGTCTACCCCAAGGGCAATGTCTGGAGTATAGACTATCTGGAAGTGTTCACCAAAGAGGTGCTGGACATCACCCCCAGCATTTCCGGAACACCGCCCATGTTTTACTATATGCTTAAAATTATCGGTCAAGACGGTCGGCGGGCTGCCTTTTTGACTCTTACCGTGGTGTTTCTCTTTCTGGTGGTCGATTTTCGATCGGTTAAATATGCCCTCTTTACCATGTTGCCACTCTGTGTCGCACTCGTCTGGACAGTGGGCTTTATGGGACTGACCGGAATTCAGTTTACGCTGCTGAACATCATGGCAATTCCGCTGATCCTCGGTATCGGTATTGACGACGGCGTCCATGTGTTACATCGTTATAAAATCGAAGGAAAGGGTTCAGTTAATCCGGTGTTTCGCTCTACCGGTAAGGCGATTATTATCACCTCATTGACCACTATGCTGGCATTTGGGTCACTGGTCTTTGCCACCTACCGGGGATTCGGCAGCCTGGGACTGGCGCTTTTTATTGGTGTCGCAATGTGCCTGATCACCACGACGACTGTACTGCCGGCTATTCTGGCTGTTACGGAACGAAAAAACCAGACAAACAGAGGTCATTAATTTCCTGATTAATCCGGTTTGGTTTCGGGAGAACCAACAGCTGTTTCTGCCCATGGCTGGCGGGCTGCTCCATCTTCCGGCAGTTCGTATAGAAGCCGTTGGGAATTTATCTTAACATGATGTTGTCTTAAAAACAGAGCCGCCAACTTCAGGGACACCCATTCCAGGGAACCGACGAAATCCACCTTTTCCCAGAGCCGGACAATGACGATCCAGATCACACAAATCACTAAAATAAACGTAAATATCTGCGTAATTCCCCAGGTTAAAACCGGCACCTGGTCAACATATTGGACTGCCGTTTCCCAAAATTGTTCAAAAATCCGATAGATGCCGTAAGCCAGGAGATATTCCATGACATAAATCGTCAGCGTTACCATACTAAACCGCCGCACAAAGAGGGTTTTTCTGATCCGTTTACGCCGTAGCTCCTGCGGGCAGTAATCGTAACGACCGATCATCAACACCAGGGCAAATGTCATGGCACCCAGGATCAGAATCTGAAGCATATTGGAATTATCATCGGTTGCGACATTGCCCACCGGGTTCTCCACCAAAAAGCACCATACTATGAAGGCAATTAAGGTCATCAGGAAAAACAGTCCGGTGTATTTGCGCAGATTCCCGAATTTTTCCCGGAAAAAAATCGCGGTTCCCACGATCCCCCCCACATACCCAAAGCCCAGTATGGGGAAAAACCGGAAACGACCGGTCGTCATTTTACTGTATAGCAGCAACAGCAATTTCCAATTGTGTTTTTCCATAATGGAATGGACATAAGGCTTGAGAGCCTGCACTACGGGCGTGAACAGAAACCAGAGTGCGGTTATAATTCCCAGCCCGATGTAAATGTGACGGGGCTTGACCGGCGCTTCAACATTATTCTGCAATTTCTTTAATCGTCTGGATTTGACCCGGTTGATGATATAAAGGATAAACAGCGGTACGATAATATTGGTCAGCGCGATAGAGTCCAGCGTATCGGCATAATAGCGCATCCCGGAATCTAAGTTATCAAAGGAGTCGAAGCCGATCAATCCCCCTTTAAAAACGAATTCTGCCGTACGACTCACAAAAATCAGTAGGACAGCGGCGAGAATCCGCCTTAAAATATAGGCGGAACTCTCGTTGGGATTGCGCTGATACACTCTCAGAAAACCGTAAGCGATATTGGCACCGGTTATCTGTATGAATATCGGTCCCCAAAGCGACAGCAGAATGATTGGTGCCAGCATGATGAGGATTTCCCGGGAAAGCCCCGATATGATCGGCTCAAACAGCGCCGGATCACTCTCTCCGATCTGATAAATCAAGGCGTGCAGGGGAATCACGACCAGAATGGCAATACCTTTTACGATATCAAATGTATAGACTCTCTCACGCCGCATCTAAAGTCCGCTCAATTTTCGCTTTGCGATCGCAGGAATATATGAAATTTTGATTTTCTTTTAAACAATTAAAAATACAACCCCGCTTCCAATCATTTTGAAGTAAAAAAATGCCCCGCGTTGACAGCTGTCATCCAGTCCGACTCGAGAACCGGAAAAGCGATTAAATAGAGGAATCCGGAAACAAGAATAAAAAAGGGCACAGCCGACCGTGCCCCTATCAAATCGCATTAAGTTTTTTACGGCGTGGTAATTACAAATATTTCTCCACTTCCGCCATGAAGATTTTTTCCGACCGGGCGCCAACCCATTTCTGGCGGATTTTTCCCTCCCGGTCAATTAAAAAAGTCGTCGGCACACCGCGGATTCCTCCGTATTTCAGGGTTAAATCCTGCAGATATTTTTCATCACCGGTGAGAATCGGATAGTTGATTTTCCAATCCTCCACAAACCTGCGGATTTTCGCCGCACTCCCCGACGACAGTGTAATCCCGATGATTTCCAAACCGCCTCTGTGATGCTTTTCATACATACGGATAAAATCGGGAATTTCCCGCTTGCAGGGACCGCACCAACTGGCCCAGAAGTTCAACAAAACCACCTTGCCCCGGTACTGCTCGAGCGTCACCTCTTCGCCCACCAGATTGATCAGGGAAAAACCCGCAGCGTCGCTGCCGATTACGCCGGCAGCAGCGGTTTTCTGCTGGGCGTAAAGCTGTGTAATAAACGCCAGCAAAAAGACCACGCTCATCAGGTTCACAATTCGTTTTCTCATCCTATTTATCCTCATATTTTAATCTTTGCTACGATAATGTATTTTTCATTTTTACGATAAAATGTTCCGGCTTTTCAAAGCCCAATACCCGCAAATCGTCCCGCTCGTTTCCCTTTTGATCAATGAACAGAATCGTGGGAACGCCTTTGATTTCAAATTTTTCCCGTAAACGCCTAATTTCAGGACTGACTGCAGCAGTTAGATCAACTTTCAGCAATCGAAATTGACGGCTGAGATCAATGACCGCCGGATCGGTAAAGGTCACATTGTCCATCTCCCTGCAGGGAATACACCAGTCGGCGTAAAAATCAATAATGATCGGCTGTCCCGCTATCAGAGCCGCCTGATAGAGATTCTCTGAATAGGGTTGCCAAGCCATCTCTTGCCCGGAAACCGGTTCCGGTTTCAGAAACCAGGTTCCGGCTATGATGACCGCCACGGCGATCAGTCTTTTAAACATGACAAAGCCCCGGGTATTTTCTCCCGTTCGATTGAAAATCAGCAGGTAGACACCGGCGCCGATCATATACAGCGGAAAAAGCCAACCGTAAATCCCGTCCGGAATCAGCGGCTGCAGGAAATAGAGCGCCATTCCCAGAAGCACCAGACCGAAAATCGTCCGCACACCCACCATCCACTCCCCGGAGCGCGGCAGCCGCTCGATTTTGCTGGAAAAGAACGCCAGAAAAATAAACGGCAGTCCCAACCCCAGTGACAATGTAAAAAACATGCTGAACCCGATCATCGGATTACCGGTAGAGGCGACATAGGTGAGGAGCCCGACGACAAAAGGACCGATGCAGGGCGCCGCGACAATGCCCATCGTTAATCCCATCGAGAGCGCGCCGAAATAGCCGGTCCGGCTGCCGCCACTCAGATTCATTAAAAAGGAGGGTGCGCTTAATTCATAAACCCCGAACATACTCAGCGCAAGGGCAACCAAAATACCTGCAATGATCAGCAGCACCACCGGATTCGTCATCAGGGAGCCCAGCAACCCGCCGGTCAATGCAGCCGCCGTGCCCAGTGCAGAATTTACCACTGCAATGCCCAGTACGTAGAGCAGCGCTAGTAATAGCCGCTTTCCCGATTTTCCGGCGGTCTGACCGCCAAAATAGCTCACAGTAATCGGGATCAAAGGATAAACACAGGGCGTCAGATTCAGCCCCAGACCACCCAGAAAAATCAGCAGAAAGGTGATGACCATACCCTTTCGGGCAAAGGAGGTATTCACATCGAAAAATGCACTGGATTCTTCCGAACCGGTGGTCCGGCTGCGAAAATAGTGTTCATTTTGGAAAATCACCGGCGCGTCTGCGGATAAAACCGGAATTTCCATAAAAAAAGCCATTTCCGCCGGCGCCAGACAGAGCTGATCGTTGCAGCCCTGATAGGAAAGCCTGCCCCGCAATGTTACACTTCCGGCAACATCCTCCGCGAGTATGCCTTCCACAATGATCACTACTTCGCCCTTGTATACCGCCAGCGGCTCATCATAAAAGGCAAAGATTTTCTCCTCGTGCGCTGGATAGACTATTTTGGTAATCTGATAATCATCTGACTCGGATACCTGTAACACAGTGGGAATCACAAATTCATCACCGGGATTGGCGGAATTAATATGCCACGGTTCTCTTAAAATCACTACCACAGCCGCCTGAAATTCGGCGCCGGCATGTACGCCGTTCGTCGAAAGGTAGGTGGTGATATTCAGGATTTCCGGCTGGGCGCTCACCGAGCCCGGCACCGCTATCAGCCAGAACAGAATCAGCAGAATAACAATTTTACGTCTCATTCCAAACTCACATTCAAGTTAACAATCTCCTGAATATAGAGTTCTTCTTGCGTAAAATGTTACGAATCTGCGGTAATTTATCCCGGGCTTCCCGAACGCCGGCTTCGATGAACTCGCGATAGCGCAGTAGTTCGCTCCAGTGGGCATCTTCGATTGGGGGATGCAATGCAACATCGGCAGTGGATAAAAGGTAACGGGTCAGCAGTTTCCCGCGCACCTGGTCGGCTCGGGATATAATCTCCAAAACATTTGGATCATCCAGTGGTTTCATTTTATTGGCATCAACGCTCACGCCGATGACAATATCCGCACCCATCTGCCGGGCTTCCCGGATGGGTATCGGCGCCGTTACACCCCCATCGGTCAGATAGCGCCCATTTCGGTCATGGGGTGCGATGAAGCCTGGAATGCTGGAACTGATCGTCACTGCCTCCCGGATACTGCCCTGTCGAAACAATACCGTTTCGCCGCTGTTCAAGTCAGATGCTGCACAGGCGAAAGGAATCTGAGTATCTTCAATCTCACCGTCATCAATCAACAGTGCCACTGCCTCCGCCAGCCGATCGGTCTTAATCACCCCGGTACGCGAATGCGCAATGTTGATCACAATCCGCTGGGTAACCCCCTTCACCAGCTGATTCAAAAATGACGGATTTTGCTCGTTTTTCGGGACAATATATTTCAATCCCAGGGATTCGTAATCCTGACTGGTAAAAAAGGTCTCCAATTTTTCAATCAATGCCGCAACACTGGGATGCTGAGCATACATGGCGCCAATAATCGCACCCATGGAGGTGCCGGTAATGATGTCAACGGGAATTTGCTCCGCTTCCAGCACCTTCAGAACGCCGACGTGCGCCAAACCCCGTGCGCCGCCGCCCCCCAGTGCCAGACCGACTTTCGTTCTGCCCCTCATTTCAGACCAAGCGTCTTCTTATCCGTCATATACACCCGTCGCATTATCACATCTTCGATCGGGCGATCCCGGTTATTGCGCCGGACCTGCGCAATCTTATCCACCACCTCCATCCCCTTAATCACCCTGCCAAATACGGTATAGCCCATCTGATCGAGGTAAAGTTGATCCTGGACGCAAATATAAAACTGGCTGCCGTTGGAGCGTTTCTCGGGATTGACCTGATCGGCTGAACGGGCAGATGCTACTGCGCCGCGCCGATGTTTCCCGCCGAATTCTGCCTGAATGGTGTATCCCGGTCCGCCGGTACCGTCATTGTACATGTTATCATCCCGGCTGAATATATCACCGCCCTGAATGACGAAGCCGGGGATAACCCTGTGAAATGTCGTGCTGTCGTAGTAGCCCGCGTTGGCTAATTTTTTAAAATTCATGGCATGCAACGGCGCTATTAAAGGAAAAAATTCGATGACAATTTCGCCGAAAGCGGTCTCAATGACGGCGACTTCATCGGCGGTCACCATCTCATCGGGCAGTTTCTGAATTTCCCGGTTGAGCTGCTCGATTTCCCGGCGGGATAATGAACCGGAAATCAGAAAATTTACACTAATCGCAAGCAACAACAGGACGCGCTTTTTCATATAATACCTATAATTCGATCCTTTGACCCGGCAAGGACTGACTGGCAACGTGCAGTTGCGGTATGCCGAGGATAGAATCCGTAATCAATCTAAACGCTTTCAGCACCAGGTCGGGAGTATTATTTTGCTCACTGAGATGAGCGAGAACCAGGTGTTTCAGGCGACCATTCAGACTTAACTGACGAAATAAACCCGCTGCCTGTTCATTGGACAGGTGCCCGACCCGGCTCCTGATCCGGGTCCTCAGCCAGAGCGGATAGGGACCTTTGTCCAGCATTTCAATATCGTGATTGGATTCCAGAAATAGCAAATCCAGGTCCTGCAGATATGCCCGCAGATACTGGACCTCCGCACCGATATCGGTGATGATGCCGATCCGGTGACTCTTTCCGGCAATGACCAGACCGATCGGATCAACGGCATCGTGGGGAATGTGGAAGGTTTTAATCCGCATGCCGGCGATGTCCAGTTCGTCTCCCGATTGAAAAATTCTGAAATCTAGATGTTTTTGAATCCTTTCGGGAATTCTGGACAGCGTCTTCTCCGTCGTATAAACCGGCACCCGAAAACGACGGGCAAAGGTCCCGACACCTGCCTGATGATCAGAATGTTCATGCGTCAGCAGAACCGCCCTTACCGCTTGTGGATCAAGCTCCGCCTGCATCATTCGGAAAAGCAGATTTTTCAGGCTGAAACCCTGATCCACCAGCAACGCCGGACCGTCGTCCTGAACATAGGTACTATTCCCCTTGCTGCCGCTGCCCAGATTACAGAAAATCATTGTTTCCCCGTTCGCCCCTGGGCTGTTAAGGGTATGTTCCGGACACACTGCGGACATTTTTCCGGCTCATACGAAGGAATGTTCAAGGATACCATGGCAAAATGGGGAAACCCGAAATCAATTTTACCGCCGCTACGGTCAATCAGAGTGCCAACCCCCATGATGACACCGCCGCTTTTTACCACCAGATCAATCAATTCGAAAATGGAGCCGCCGGTGGTGACTACATCGTCAACGATCAAGACCCGCTCGCCCTTTTCAATGGCGAAGCCGCGCCGAAAGGTCAATTCCTTATCCACCCGCTCAGCGAAGATGCTGCGGCAGGCGAGAAAACGACCGACGCCGTGACTGATAATGATTCCGCCGGTTGCGGCACCCACAACCACATGCGGCTTGGTCTCTTCGAACTTTTCCGCAATCGCCCGGCAGAGTTTATCGGTCATGAGCGGGTACTGCAGAAGTTTGAATTTTTCCACATAGGTATCGCTATGCCGCCCGGAAGTCAAAAGAAAATGCCCATGCAGAATCGCCCCGCACTCTTCCAAAATGGCGATATTCGGTTTTTGATTCATCGGACTTCCTCATTGCTAAAAAGTTGATTGTAATAGCCCGCCCGTTCACGAATATTATCAGGAAAAGTCCCCTCGGTGGGGTACAAAATTCCCCGCGAGACGTTGATCAGTCCCAGACCCGTCTCCCGGCAAACTGCCACCGCGGTGTCCACGTCGCCGCCCTGGCTGCCAACACCCGGGATCAGGAAAGGCAGCTCCGGAAATTGCCGGCGTAGGTCCAGCAGCTGCTGCGGCTTGGTCGCCCCAACAACCAGACCGAGATTTCCTCCGGTGTTTAGTTCCCGGACAATTTCAGCAGTCCGGATATACAGCGGTTTTTCCGCACCATGTTCCTGCAGCTCTTTACCCGAAGCATTGGAGGTCACACAGAGCACAAAAGCACCTTTGGCGTCATTTTCAATAAACGGACGAATGCTGTCAGAGCCCAGATAGGGACTGACCGTGGCTGCATGAAAAGGTAACTCTTCCAGCAGTGCTTTGGCATAAAATTTTGAGCTGTTGCCGATATCACCGCGCTTGGCGTCGGCAATCAGGAAAATGTCCCGGGGAATGTCTGCAAGCAGCTGCTCCATAATCTGCCAGCCCTTCCAGCCCCACAACTCGAAAAAGGCGAGGTTGAATTTATACGCCGGGGTGAAATCCTGCGTTGCCTGAATCACTTCCCGGGCAAAACCATAAATACCTTCCGCATCTCTGGAAAAGCCGGTTGGCAATTTGTCCGGATCGGGATCAATTCCGACGCAGAGATAAGACGATTTTTTGAGGATTGCGTGCCGAAAATACTGGTTAAAATTCATGGCGCTGGAAAATACGTTTTTTTTACCATTTATTCAATAAGGAATCCGGGAATTCGCAATTATCAAAGCGGACGTTACGGCGATGAAAAATGTCCGCTTTTATTTGCATCGCTGAATAATCCTGATAGCTTTGAACTGGTTATTGGAGATTGTTTTTTAAATGAAACGCAAACTGGACCTGATCATCTTTGACCTGGATGGAACCCTCTATCCGGCAAATCCCGAACTGGACCGCCTCTATCCGGAAGCGGCTGTCAGGTTACTGATTAAAAAAACCGGTGGTAACCCGGAAAAGGTCAAACAGGAATTCCTGACAAAAAAAGCCGAACTGAAAGAACAACTCAACGGTCCGCCCACCAGTACCCTGACCCTGTTTTACTACTACAATATCGGCTTTGAAGAATATGAAAATACCCTCGATGCCATGATCGCCGTGGAAAATTTTATCGCTCCCGATCCACAAAGCATCGCCGTTCTTCGCAAAATTAACCGGCATTATCCGATCTTTCTTTATACCACCAACAATGAAAAGGTCGGAATGAAAATTCTGCAGCGGCTCGGACTCGCGGATTTCTTCCCGCCGCAGCGGCGGTTTACGCTGACCGATGCCGGTCGGCTCCGGGTGCCGCGTCGGGAAAAGCTCAATTATATCAAGCCCGGTGAAAAGGGCTTTACGCGGATTTTAGAGTTGCATAACGTACCGGCTGAACGAACACTGATGGTCGGCGATTCGGAAGTTTCGGACATTCAACCGGCGCAAAAACTGGGACTGCACACCTACCATGTCACCGACCGGCAATCCTTCTACCGCCTGCCGGTGTGGCTGAGGATATGAGATTTTTCAGCCAAACTTGCGACCATTCTACCGCATCAAGATCATCTTATTGGTTCTGGAATAATTCCCAGCCATAATCCTGTACAAATATACCCCGCTGGATACTGGTTGCCCGTGGCTATTTCTGCCGTCCCAGACGGTTTTGTAATAGCCAGCCGGAGAATAGGTATCCACTAAACGCACTACTTCCTGCCCCATAATGTCATAAACTACCAGTATAACTCTGCTTTTCTCCGGCAGATCATAGGCAATGGTAGTCAGCGGATTGAAGGGGTTGGGGTAATTATTTCTAAGGGCAAATTTCGACGGAAGCGGGTTTACATCGGTATCATCAATTTTTCCCAATCCAAGAATTTCTGCGGCAAGCCTGGCTGCATCCGTTTCGGGATAATTCTCAATCAGTCTATTGAAACTGTTTTGAGCAGCGACGACACTCTTTTTCCCCAAAAAGGAGGCGCTATCCATATCCATATAGATCAGCCCCTGCTCAAACAGGGCGCAGGCAAGTTCATCACGGGCTGAAGGAATTTCACTCCATAAACAAATAAGCTTTTCCAACCGATTTAGCGCCTCTGCGAAATTTCCTTCACCTGAGTAGACTGATACGGAATAATCCAGCGCAATCCTGCCGGCAAGTTTATCCGAATATTTTTGAAACAGTGCATCGAGATTTTCCTTTAATCCCTCTATATCACCCAGTTTCCGATACAAACGACCCAGGCGGAGAATCACTTTAGTGACAATAATCTCGTCCGCGGCTATCTCAGCCAGATGATTCAGTGTCGAAATCGCCTCTGCATAGGCACTGTCAACCTTTTCCTGATAATAGGCTTCGGCTAATAACGTTTCGGCTTCGGAGGGTAATCGCCCCCCGGTCTCCTTCGGCAATGAGAAACCCAGTGAAGCAGCTGTCGGAGATGTGTCAACCGAGCCGGAATTGTTCATGAACGACCACCAGTTGCACTCAGCCTTAATGGTTCCGGAGTTATAATTGTAGACATCATACACACTGCTGCCCCGGTTGAAATAGTTAAATCCGCCCAGACAATCAGTTCCGATAAACAAATAGGTGCCTAAATCTACATCGGAAGAGCTATAGGCACTGACGCATAACGGTTATGATTGGCTATGGTGTTATTGATCTGAATATGATCGACATCATAAGATGTCGACAAATCGGGACCGGAAAGATAATACGCCCGGATACCGTCATAGCTGATTGAGTTACGGATTATATTGCCCCGTATCCCGCCATCGGAACGGTACATATATATTCCGTAGCAATAACTACTGTCTAGGAAATTGTTCTCAATCCACAGACCATTGGAATTGGTACTGTAGATACCATAATTGTTGGCGATCATGTCACAATTCCGAATGGTTGTATTATCGGCGTTATACAGATAGAAAGCGCGGTAGTTCTCTCTGAACAGGCTGTTTTGGACGGTGCCGCCACTATTGTTATAGATCCTGAGCCCATAGCTTGATCCGTACATTTCAATGTGATCCAGTGTGTAACCGGCGGTGTTATTAAGGCTGATGCGATCCCAGTAACTTTTACTGGTGCTGTTCGGGTCTGAGCGGGTAAAAACGATAGGGTTGTCAGGAGTACCAGCGGCGGTCAGCGTCCCGAATACATTGATTTCCTTGCCGGAGTTAAACATAACCATACTGCCGGGATCAATGGTCAATTCAACACCGCTGTTGACCGTCACATCGCCGGTTACTGTAATCCGACCATACCAGGTGGTATCGGAAGTAATGGTGCCGCTAAAAGTTGTTTGGGGAAAATAGAGAGCGCCAATATCAATATCGGTTCCATCTGGATCCGAGTTTTGCAAAAGAGTAAAATGATTAGGAGGATTACCAGTAGATGAGGGTATATCAAAATCAAAGCCCGCATCAATTCCAGGACTATTTATCCCTAATCTAAAATCACCATTATTGGGATCAATAAAACAAGGATTCGATGTAATCGGATTACTTAAAAATGATAAGCTACCAGTATTATATGCAATATTATCGCTGGTTATTCCTTTTAAATAACAATTACCGCTGATTGTTATATCTGTTTCGTAAAATATTGAATTAGTGATATCAAAAATGGTCTCATCATACGAATTACCAGTTGGTTGCTCATTAATAATTATGGCTTTTATTGAATTATAAAAATCACAATTAAGGACGGTCAAATAAAGTTCTGATGAAGTTGTCGTCTCATTGCTTGGAATTAAAAACAAATCAAAATCATTATTCGCAAAAACCGAATACATCAGCACTAACTGGGATTTCTGATTAATATCCGGGAAAATATCATCGGCAGCAATACCAATATCCGAATCATGGATATAAACGCTATCCAACACAACAGCTGCATCTGTTAAATCTTTAATCTCAACACCAATGTTTGTATTATACATTTCAACGTTACGAATTATTACATTTTGGTTGGATACTTTCAATGAGATACCACAATAAGTATCATGGATTACTGCATTTTCTAAGATTAAAGTAGCACCCGTATTTTCAGCGTTTATTAAAATGTCGTCTGGATCATTTAACGTCCAGTAATTATAGGGAGAAGTACTACTACATCCTGAAGAATAAAGAGTAATCGGTTGCTCTTTTGTTCCTCTGATTTCCAGCGTTCCATCAACCTCGAATGTAAATCCCTCCGCAAACTGGATACTCGCTCCGGCAGGGATGGTCAGAGTTTCACCGGAAGGAATCGTGGCGGTGTAATTGGACTGGTTATTAACTGCCACATAATTCGGCTTCACAATTGCTCCAGCCTGATCAAACCTGACCCCGCAACCAGCATAATTACCCACATTA
>Ga0129302_1001509_pt1 | contig 17310 bp, 17 predicted proteins | sample BlaSprsedimmetaG_FD_94476 | JGI IMG/M metagenome (GOLD analysis project Ga0129302, IMG submission 94476) | Hot spring sediment bacterial and archeal communities from California, USA to study Microbial Dark Matter (Phase II) - Blank Spring... | ecosystem: Environmental > Aquatic > Thermal springs...
GGTAATCGTTCAGCAGCACCGCATCTTCGGGCGATCAGCCATGCTTACGTACACGGGGTACGCGGCGCTTGGCCGCTTGCCCGAACCTGCGGCACTGCTGAACGATTACAGCCCGTTAAATCGACAAGTTGTTGACCATGGTGAACGGATACAAATAATGAAATGGGGGGCTGGCCGGCATGATAACTTTAGGTATCGAGCGCTTGCTGGAAAATCCTCCGGCGACCTTGCGGGGTAAACGCCTGGGCCTCCTCTGTAACCAGGCCTCCACCGACCGCCACTTCCGGCACAGCCGCGACCTGATCCGGGAACGGTTTGGGGCGCAACTGACCTGCCTCTTTTCCCCCCAGCACGGTTTTTTTGCCGAGAAGCAGGACAACATGATCGAATCCGCGGATATGGTCGATCCCGTCTCGGGCCTGCCTCTGTTCAGCCTCTACGGTGAGGTCCGCAAACCCACTCCGGCCATGCTGGAGCACTGCGATCTGCTGTTGGTGGATCTGGTGGACGTCGGCACCCGGGTCTATACCTTTCTCTACACCCTGGCTTACTGTCTGGAGGCGGCGGCGGAACAGGAGAAGGAGGTGGTGGTGCTGGACCGGCCCAACCCCCTGGGTGGCCTGGCCCTGGAGGGCAATATTCTGCGGGAGAGTTGCCGCTCCTTTGTCGGGCTCTACCCGATTCCCATGCGCCATGGTCTGACCCTGGGGGAGCTGGCCCTGCTGATCAACCACCGCTTCGACCTGGGCTGCCGCCTCAGCGTGATCGCCATGGCGGGCTGGCGGCGGGAGATGCTTTTCCCCGCCACCGGTTTTCCCTGGGTCTTTCCCTCCCCCAATATGCCATCTCCCCAGACCGCCTTGGTTTATCCCGGCCAGGTGATCTGGGAAGCCACCAATGTTTCGGAGGGACGGGGCACCACCTTGCCCTTTGAACTTTTCGGGGCGCCATTCTGCCGGCATGACCAGATCATGGCCGCCATCTCCCTCGTCCAGTTACCCGGTTTGCTGCTCCGCCCCCTGGTCTTTGAGCCGGTGGCCGGCAAATGGGCCGGCCAGGCCTGTGTCGGCTTTCAACTGCATGTGACCGATCCCGTCAGCTTCCGCCCCTATCGGACCACCTTGGCGCTGTTGCAGGCCATGGCCCGGCTTTACCCCGACCATTTCGCGCTGAAGCCGCCCCCCTATGAGTATGAATTTGAGCGGCCGCCCATCAATCTGGTCCTGGGGGATGAGGAGCTCTGGCCCCGGCTGGCGGCCGGAGAATCGGTGATGGACCTGGAAGAGCAGTGGCAGCCGGAACTGGCCGATTTCGACCAACTCCGCCGCGATTACCTGTTGTATTGAGGAGGTGACGGTGCACTTCGGGCAACGGTCGGACCAGGAGGAGATTGCCGGAGATCTCTTTGACGTGCCGGCCGAATGTCCTTATGGGCTGGAACAGCCGGCGGTTTACCGGCAAACCTGGTGCCCGTCGCTCTCCGGCGAACTGTTTGCCGGCCTGCTGGCCGCCGGTTATCGGCGCAACGGCAACACCCTCTACACCATGGCTTGCCCCAACTGCCGGGGCTGTGTCCCGATCCGGCTGGCGGTGGCCGACTTTGTCGCCAATCGCAATCAGCGGCGGGTCTGGCGCAGGAACCGGGATCTGATCGTCAGCCACGGCCCGTTGCAGGTCAGCGAAGAGAAGTTGGCCCTGTGCGAGCGCTTTTTAAGCCGCCGTTATCCCGAAAGAGATATCCAACGAGCTCAGCGGCGCCGGCTGGGGGGAGAGCAGCCCTTTGCCCGGGCCGTCGAGTATTACAGTGGTTTTTTCCTCAGCTCCATCACCGAAAGCTACGAGGTCGCTTACCACCTGGCCGGCAAGCTTGTCGGCCTGGCGGTGATCGATCTGGCGCCGGAGGCCTGCAACGCAGTCTATTTCTACTTCGATCCCGAGCTGGAAAAGCGCAGCCTCGGGACCATGAATATCCTCTACCTGATCGAGCTGGGCAAAAAGATCGGCTGTCGGTACCTTTATCTGGGCTACTGGATCGAGGGGGTGGCGGCCATGAGCTACAAGGCCCGCTTCAAACCCCACCAGTTGCTGCTTGCCGGTCGCTGGCAAACAGTAGAGTGACGAAGGCGATGGCGTAATCCTTTTCGTCGGCTAAAGAGATCAGGCTCCGGCCGATTCCCCGCCGCCGGCAAAACTCCTCGGCCTTGCCGCTGAAAATCAGCCGCGGCCGGCCCCGCCGGTCGTGGTCAACCGCGATATCGTGCAGCCCCAGGCCGGCGCTGAAGCCGGTTCCGAAGGCCTTGGCGGCCGCCTCCTTGGCGGCGAAACGTTTGGCCAGCAGGGCCGCCGGGCGGCCGGTTCGCCCGAAATCATCCCACTCGGTGGCGGCCAGGATGCGGTGGGCGAAGCGCTCCCCGTGGCGGGCCAGGGCCGCTTCCATGCGGGAGATTTTGACGATATCGGTACCAATCCCGTAAATCATTTTTTTATCCCACCATCAGATTGTCGATCAAGCGAACGTCACCCAGCCAGGCTGCGGCCAGAATCACCAACTGTTCATCATCGGCGGTGGCCGGGGCCAGGTCCCGCTGGCGCCGAATCTCCACATAGTCGGGCTGAAAACCCCGGTCGGTCAGCCTTTGTCGGGCCAGCTCCTGCAAAACCGCAAAATCGCTGTGGTAGTCGTCGAGTTGGGCGGCGATCTCCCGCAGGGTCAGGTGAAGGCCGGGGGCCAGGGCGCGTTCTTTTCTGCCCAGGCGATTGTTACGGGAACTCATGGCCAGGCCGTCCTCTTCCCGCACCGTGGGCAGGGCCTCTACCCTTACCGCCATATTCAGATCGGCCACCATGCGGCGGATCAGCAAAAGTTGCTGAAAATCCTTCTCGCCGAAGATCGCCAGTTCCGGCTCCACCAGGTTGAACAGTTTGCAGACCACGGTGGCGACCCCGGTAAAATGGCCGGGCCGGGAGGCCCCCTCCAGGAGTTCGCCGATTCCGGGAACCTCCACCCTGGTCGCCAGGCCGCCGTCGGGATAGATCGTGGCCGTTGTCGGGGCAAATAGGCAGTGGACGCCGGCCGCCGCCAACTTGGCCTGATCGGCTTCCGGGGTGCGGGGGTAGGCGGCCAGGTCATCGGCCCGGTCGAACTGGGTGGGGTTGACGAAGATCGAGACCACCACCCGGTCGGCCTGTTGCCGCCCTCGCTCCACCAGGGCCAGATGACCGGCATGAAGATTACCCATGGTCGGCACCAGGGCCACTGTTTCCCGGTTCTGGCGCCAGTGACGGCGAATTTGGCGCAATGGCTCGATTTCACTTACTATTTGCATGGGATTATCCATTGTAGCGGTTAATTTGTGATCGGGAGGATCTAAATTAGATAGTTAATCGGAGGCAGGGCGTCAATCGAAAAGCCGGGCCGTAAATTTTTGCGGGACCTCAAAATGGCCTTCTGGTTTTGAGCGTTTTTCGATATGCTTGCCGTAGAATGTCTATTCCAGACTGCAACAGCGGTCGAGTAGGGCCGCCGGGAGAAGGGATATGAATCTGGTCACGGCGCGGGATATCGGCAAGGAATACCAGGCCGGAGAGATACGGGTGCGGGCTTTGGTCGGGCTGAGCTTTGATATCGCTCCGGCCTCCTTCGTCTCCTTTGTCGGCCCTTCGGGCAGCGGCAAAACCACTTTGCTCAACCTGATCGGCTGCCTGGATACGCCCACCTCCGGCACCCTGACGGTGGCGGATACCGATGTCCGCAAGCTGGATCGCCGGGCCGGAGCCCGCTTCCGGGGGCGCAATATCGGTTTTATCTTTCAGGATTTCAACCTGCTGCCGGTGCTCACCGTGGCGGAAAACATCGAATACCCCCTGCAGCTGGTCCTGGAACTGCCGGCCGCTGAACGCCGCCGCCGGGTTCGGGCCCTGCTGGCGGCGGTGGAGATGGAGCCCCAGGCCGACAAGTATCCCGATCAAATCTCCGGGGGGCAGAAGCAGCGGGTGGCGGTGGCCCGGGCCCTGGTGGGCCGGCCCAAACTGGTGCTGGCCGATGAGCCCACCGCCAACCTGGATCATCAGACGGCCATGCGGGTTATCGATTTGATGAAAAGGATGCGGGATGAGTTTGCCACCACCTTCATCTTCTCCACCCACGACCCCAAGGTGGTGGGCGAGGCGGAGATCATCCACACCCTGGAAGATGGCCGGCTGCTGAAGAGCGAGAACGGCACGGGAGGGCACCATGCACAATCTGTTTAAGATCGCCCTGCGCAATCTGCTCAGATACCGGCGGCGGACCCTGCTGACCACTTCCCTGATCGCCATCGGAGTGGTCTTTGTGCTGTTATTCGTGGCGGTGACCGGTTCCTTCAAGAATATGATGATCGCCCAGACCACCGACTCCATGCTCGGCCATCTTCAGGTTCATCGTAAAGGCTATGTGGCCTCCATCGACAACCTGCCCCTTAATCTCAATCTCAAGGGCGAGGGGCTGGCCAAGCTGGAAAAGATCCTCGACGGCCGACCGGAGGTGGAGGCGTGGTCGCCCCGGATCAAGTTCGGGGCGATGTTCAGCACCTTTGTCGAAACCACCAATATCCGCTTAAACGGGATCAACCCGGCCCGGGAACTGGCCACCGTGCCGCTGCTGGCCGCCCGGTTGCTGGAAGGTGAGGCCACCCTGGACCCGGGCCGGATCTGGATCCCCGAACTGTTGGCCCGGGGGATGAAGGTGGCGGTGGGGGATACGGTGGTGGTGGTCGCCACCAACCAGGATGGTTCGGTAAACGGCCGCCAGCTGGTGGTGGCTGGGATTCTGGAGAGCGCCACCGGCCCCGGCGGTCGGGATGGTTATCTCCATATCGAGGACGCGGCGGCGATCCTGCGCCTGACCGCGCCCGAGACCAGCGAAGTCGCCATCCGCCTGCATGATTTTAAGCGCCTGCCGGCCTTTGCCGCCGAACTGGACGTCCTGCTGGCCCAAGAGCTGAACCAGCAGGGCAAGCCGATCTATGAGCTGCATACCTGGGAAAAGCTCTCTCCCTTTTACAATATCGCCCGGATGATCGAGGTGATGACCTTCTTCGTCAAACTGATGCTGATCGCCATTGTCCTGGTCAGCATCATGAACGTGATGATCATGGCGGTATATGAACGGATCCGGGAGATCGGCACCATGGCCGCCATCGGCACCCTGCCCGGGCGCATTCTGGCCATGTTCATGCTGGAGGGTTTCAGCCTCGGGGTGGTGGGGGCGGCAGGCGGCGGCCTGTTTGGCCTGCTGCTGATCAAGCTGCTCAACCTGGCCGAGATCAGCTACGATTTCGGCCGGCAGCAGGGGCTGATTCTCCAGGCTGAAATCGCCTGGGGGGAGCTGGCCCTGATTTCCTTGATCGTGGTCGCGGGCGCGGTTCTGGCCAGCCTGCAACCGGCCTTCAAGGCATCCCGGCTCGACCCGATCAAGGCCCTGCGCCATGTCTGATTTTGCCAAGGAGAAAATTGTGCCGCGCCTGCTTATCACCCTCTGTCTCCTGCTTCTGGCCTCACCGGCCGCCGCTTTGACCGCCGACGAGGTACTGGCCCGGGTGGATCGCAACCTCCAGCCCGAAACCGCCGAGATGTACCGCAAACTGATCAATATCGATCCCGACGGCAGCCGCAAGGAGTTTGTCCTCTATAGCCTGCGCAAGGGGCGGGATCGGACGGTGGCCCTCTTCCTCTCCCCGGCCAGCGAAAAGGGCCGGGCCACCCTGCGCCAGGATGACAATATGTGGCTCTATATCCCCGAGGTGGGCCGACCCATCCGGATAACCAGTCTGCAATCGGTGGTGGGCGGGGTTTTCAATAACTCGGATATCCTGCGGCTGGACTACCAGAGCGAGTACGAGCCGGTGGCCCTGACCGAACAGGGTGATAACTACCTCCTGGAGTTGGAGGCCAAAAGCGGGGCGGTGGCCTACGATAAGCTCTTGATGGTCGTGGACAGGCAGGCCCTGGTGCCCACCGAGATCGAGTGCCGTACCGCCGACGGCATGCTGATCAAAACCCTGCGCTACAGTGAGCTGAAGGATTTTGGCGACGGGGTTATGCGCCCCTCGGTGCTGGAGACCGAAAGCCCGCTCTATCTGGGGTACCGCTCGGTGATGATCTGGGGCCAGATCACCCCCCGGGAACTGTCCGATGAAATTTTCACCCTCTCCTACCTGCCCCGGGTGGAAGAGCTGCGATGAGGTTGTGGCTGGGCGGCGGCTGGCTGCTGCTGGTCTTGCTGGCCGCTGCCCCGGCCGGGGCCGATCCCTACGATTTTGACTTCGACCTGACCGCCTTCGAGCCCAGCCCCTTCTCCTGGGGCGGGTATGCCGAGATCAAGGGGGAACATTTCAGGCTCAACCAGGAGGGGGCATTCTACAAGCTGCGCTACTATCGCGAGCCCCGCTCCAATCTCAACCGGCTCAGCCCCGCGTTCCAGCTTGAGGGAAGCTACCGCTACGGGAGCGCGGTTTTGCGGGGCAAGGCCCGGACCACGGCCTGGTGGGATGAGCTGGGGCGGGAGGAGCAGAGCGATCTGCTGGAAGGTTATCTCAGCCTCACTCCGGAACCGAGCCGGAGCCTGGATCTGGGCAAGAAGGTGACGCGCTGGGGAACGGGCTACGCCTTCAACCCGGTGGGCTTTGTCGAGCGGCCCAAGGATCCGGACAACCCCGAGGAGTCACGGGAGGGTTTTGTGACGGCGGGTCTGGAGTTTACCCAAAGCCGGGTCGGCCGGTTGCGCACCGTTTCCCTCAGCCTGGTCGCCCTGCCGGTGACCCGGGAGCTGAACGAGGATTTCGGGTCGGTTGACAACCTTAACCTGGCGGCCAATCTCTACCTGCTCCACCGCGACACCGATATCAACCTGTTGGCCTTTACCGGCAACAGCCGCTCCACCCGCTTCGGCGTGGCCGCGGGCCGCAACCTGCAAACCAATTTCACCATCCACGGCGAACTGGCCCATATCCCCCGGCAACCCTTCCAGACCCTGCAGGCTGATGGAACCGTGGCGGTGGGCACAGCCAGCGTAACCAGCTATCTGTTGGGGCTGCGTTATCTTACCGCCCGGCAGTTGACGATCATTGCCGAATATTATCACAACGGCGGAGGCTATCGCTCGGAAGAGCTGGACCGTTTTTATGACTTGGTCCGGGAGGGCCATGGGGAGTATCTGGCCACCGGTGCCTCCACCACCCTGGCGCGGGCGGCCTCCCTGGCCTCCGGTTACGGGATTCCCCTGGCTGGCCGCGACTACCTCTATACCCGCTTGAGCTGGCGGGAGCCGGCCGATATTCTCTATTTTACCCCGGCCTTAACCCTGATCATCAACCTGGACGACCACAGCTCCTCGCTGAGCCCGGAAGTTAGCTACACCGGCTTCACCAACTGGGAAGGGCGTTTGCGCTTCACCCTGCTCAGCGGGGATGGGGGCAGCGAGTATGGCGAAAAGGCCAATCGCCACCGCCTGGAGCTGCGGCTGCGGCGTTTTTTCTGAGGCGCCGGCAACCCCACCCCACTTCTTAGGCCGCGGGCTGGCCAGCCACCCGGTTACGACCGTTTTCCTTGGCCCGGTAGAGGGCCTGGTCCGCCAGGGCCACCAGTTGCCTGGGGCTCTCTACGGCGGGGGTAAGGGAGCTGACCCCGACGCTGACCGTCAAGGGGGTGCCGGGGAAACGCTTGCCCAGGAGGATGCCGAGCTTTTCGATCTCCCGGCGCAGGCGTTCGGCGAAATTAAGTCCCTCCTCATATCCGGTGCGGTTGAGGATGATCAGGAACTCTTCTCCGCCGTAGCGTCCCACCTGGTCCGAAGGTCTGGTCAACTTCCTGGCGGTGGCGCCCAGCAACTCCAGAATGCTGTCCCCGGCCTGATGGCCGAAGCGGTCGTTGAACTTCTTGAAATGATCTACGTCGAACATGGCCAGCGAGAGGGGGGTTGCTTCGGCGGTGGCGGCGGTGTAGGCCTTGACCAGCATGGCATCCAGGGCGTCTCTGTTGCTTACCCCGGTGAGCCCGTCCATGGTGGCCCGCCGGGAAACCTCGGCGAAACGGCGGGCATTCCCCAGGGCCATCCCCAACTCGTTGGCCACGATGGCCACGGCCTGGAGGGCGCCGGGACGGATCGGTTTGCCCGAGCGGCAGTTGTCCATGCCGATCAGGCCCAGGACCCGGTTGTTGTTGGCAAAGGGCACCAAGCCAACTTCCCGGGCCCGCAGCTTGTTCAGGGCCTCGGTTTCACCGCTGTCGGCACCGGTGATCAGCACCGGCTCCCGGTTGCGCAAAGAGGAGAGGAGCGCGCCGGAGAGGGGGTTGATGGCCAGGGTGCAGGCGGTGAGGTCCACGCCTGAGTCAACCGTGTCCAGGGCGTTGGTTATTTGCAGACTGCGGCTCTCTTGGTCAACCCGCATGAGATAGAGGCGGTCCAGGTCAAAGTCCCGGTGGATGGAGGTCAGGGTGGAGGTGATGATCTCTTCGGAGTCCAGGCTGCGATGGGGGCTGGTCAGGCTGGCGCGCATCCTGGTCAACTCGGAGTTGACCTCGTTTTGCTCCTGTTCCCGGGCATAATAGAAACGGGTGTTCATCCTGGCCAGGCGCAGGTTGGTCCGGAGCAAATTCTCCCGCAGTTCCTCCAGGGAGGGGAAGGAGAACTGGTAGAAATCGGCCGCGCTTTTGATCTCTTGATCCATGCGCCGGATCATCTCCTGCAGGTTGAGCCGCTCCAGGTCTATGATCTCCTCCACTTCGGGCTGGAGAATGGGGTGGCCCAGGAGGTTGACCGAACCGTTTTTCTGGGTCCAGGCGATGAAGTTGGCCAGGGAAACGCTGGCCACCAGCAGGGCCTGGTCCGCCGACAGGTTGAGGTGGCTGAAGCGTTGATGATGGAGGCGGATGGCCAGGATGATCCCTTGGGGGATATCCCATTCGGAGCAGAAAAAGGCGCCGACCTCGTCGTGGCTCAGGCCGATCAGGGCCCGTTCCTCCTCCACCAGCAAACCGTCGGAGCGGGAGATGTTGTTGTTGAGAAAGTCCCGGTAGCTGATGCGGCCATATACATCCAGGATGATCTTGCCGATATCGTGGAGCAGTCCCGCCACATATACTTCCTGGGGTTCGGGGTGGCCCAGGCTTTCAGCAAAGGCCATGCTCAGGGCGGCCACGGAAAGGCAGTGGCGCCAGAAGAAGATCCGGTCGAAGGCCAGGCCGTGCTGGGAGGGCACCAGCTGTTCAAAGAGGGTCACCTCCAGGGCCAGGGTGCGGATGGTGGAGAAGCCCAGCAGGACCACGGCTTGCTGTACCGAGGAGATTTTACGGGGCAGGGCGTAGGCGGCCGAGTTGATGATCCGCAGCACCTTGGCGGTCAGGGCCGGATCGGTCTCCACCACCCGGGCCAGATCCAGGGATGAGGATTGGATATCGCTGGTAAGTTTGAGCAGCTTGAGGGCCACCACCGGCAGGCTGGGCAGCTCATTGACCGGCCGGTCGAGGACTGTCGCAACCGTTTTGGGTTGGGGCAGCAGGGAAGGGATCTCCTGCACGGATAGCTCCTTTATCTCACACGGGCCGATGAAAGCCGCCCTTGTTGTTCAAGTATTGAGATGATTATCAGCAAGCGGGGCCTATCGCTGTTAGGGTAACAGAAACATAAATACCGGCCAATGGCAAGAGATCAGGCTGGTGATCAATGCCGGTGGTTGGGGTTATTTTTTAATATTGCAAACCCGGCTTTCCAATTTCCCTGCAAACTGCGGAGTCAGCCGGGATACTGGGTTTAAAATCGGCGGTCTTCCAACCTTCGGCACAGGAGAAAAAAACAATGAAAAGAGCCGTCTCTCTTCTTATGACCATGTCGTTATTGCTCCTCGGCGGCTGCAGCGGCAGCGACGGCACCCAGGGACCGGCGGGACCGGTCGGACCCTCGATGCCGGTGATCCAAAGCCTTTGGGCCACGGGATTGCCCGCGGCTCCGGGGGGATCGGTGACCGTGGGGGTTGATGCCCAGAGTGCCGACGATTCGGCCCTGGTCTACGCCTGGAGCGTTTCCGACGGTTTTGAACTGGTGAGCGGGAGCGGCACCGAGCAGCTCACCCTTACCCCGGTCTGGTTTGTCAGCGGCAGGGTGGAGGTGACGGTCAGTGACGGCCAGGGCGGCGCGGCAACCGGCGCGGTTTCGGTCTCCGCCCGGGACGGTAACTGGGGTTGGGCCGGGACGATCGAAAGCAGCGTCAACCATGCCTACGCTCCCCAGGTGGCCATGGATGGAGGCGGCAACGGCCTGGCGGTCTGGATGCAACATGACGGCACGGCTGACAGCATCTACGCCAGCCGGTTCGAATAGGGCGGTAAGAGTAAGGGGGCGGGATCCGGCGGGAACTTCAGCGCTCAACCACTCCTGGTCGCGGCCACGACCAGGAAGGCATTTTGCCCCCGGCCTGCCCGTAGTGGTTCGATCTCCCGCGTCTCAGTTAGGGGCTGGGCCAGGGTCTGGCCCCAGGCGCTGATCGAGAAGCCGGCGTCGAGCAGCAGTCGTGCCACCTCGTCCGCGGAATAGAAAGTGGCGTCACGGTAGAATACATTTTCTGCCTGATGTGCCAAATAGTTTTGTCCCAAGTCGCTCTCCCGGTCAACGAAGCCGATCACCAGGCGCCCGCCCGGTTTGAGCACCCTGCGCGCCTCCGCCAGCATTCGGGCCGGAGAGTCCACAAAGCAGATGCTGGTCACCGACAGGGCGTGGTCGAAACTGCCTTCCGCGAATGGCAGATTTTCAGCCGTGCCTTCCACCACCTCGATACCCCGCGCTGCGGCGTAGACGAGCATCGCCGGGGAGGGGTCCACCCCCACCTGTACCCCCAGCGGCGCGGCGAAGCGACCGCTACCCACCCCGATCTCGATTCCGCGCCCTTCCCAGGGCACGAACGGTCGCAGGGCGAGCAACTCGGAGATATAGGCGGCCTCATGTGTTTCAAACCACTGCTCGTAGCGTTGATGGTGCGTCTCAAAAGCGGCTTCTCTGGGCATGGGAAAGTACCTTCCTTTTTCACCCGTCTACTTGACGGGAAAGCTTGCGTGTTGACTTTGGATGCGATGCTCTCCATGGCTTAATGGGGGTTGCTCATCCAGAAACTCAAGCAGTTGGGGAGGGGTGCTGATCAGGGCGTCGGCGCCGTTTTGCCGCAGCTCTTCGGCAGGGCGGAAGCCCCAAAGGACCCCGATCGCGAACATGCCGGACCGTTTGGCGGTCTGCATGTCGATACCACTGTCGCCGACAAAAAGAAATTCCGCCGGCGGTAGGTTCAGTTCCTCCGCCAAGGCCAGGGCGCCGGCGGGGTCGGGTTTTCTGGGGGTGTCGGCCCGGGCGCCGCGCACGATGGCGAAACGGTGGGGCGCCAGCAACTCCCGCACGGCCTGTTGAGTGAACTCGTCCGGTTTGTTGGAGAGCACGGCCATAGTGATCCCCCGGCGGTTCAGGGTGGTCAGCAGGGCGGGAATCCGCGGGTAGGGCAGGGTCTGCTTGCGCCAGTTGCGGCCATATTCCTCTCTCATGGCTGCCAAGGCGGTTTCCTGGGTTTCCGCATCTCGCCTTGTCGGCGGCAGGGCCCGGTTCACCAGGGTAGCGATCCCTTCGCCGACCATGTAGCGGTAGGCCTGGCGGGGATGCTCGGGCAGTTTAAGCCCGGCCAGTACCCGATTCATCGCATCGGCGATATCGGCCAGGCTGTCCAGCAGGGTGCCGTCCAGATCGAAAATTATGGCTCGGGCTTGCGGCATGGCGATCTCTCAGGCCCCAAACATTAGCCCGATCTCGGCCCAATGGGAAGGGGGAACCTCGCGGGCCAGCTTGAGCAGGACCTCCTTGTTGACCACCGAAGCCCGGGCCGGCGGCCCAGTCTCTTCCGGCTTGGGTGCCTCCGTTTTCGGTTCCTCGGATTTACCCCCCTCCGGTTGGAACAGATCCGGCTGCCGCCCTTCGGGCTTCCCCGATACCACCGCCACCTCTTCCTCTTGCTCAAACATTGTCATCATCCATTTCCTCTTTTCAGGGGTTGGCCATGCCAGGTTGTTGCCGATCAGATCGCGCACAACCCGGCCCGGCAGGTAATGACTGCCCTCCACAAAAATCAAACACTCTTCCAGGGAGTTCTTCTCTTCCGCCAGCTCTTCGTTACGCTGGTCGATCTGCCGCTGCTGGCTGGTCAGCTCCTCGTTGAGTTTACCGATCTCGGCGTTGGTTTTGCTGATGAACTGGCGGGTGGTTTCGTCGGTGGACTCAATTCTCTCCTCGGCCAGGCGGAGCTTGCGCTGCTGAACGAGCCAGACCAGCCCGCCGCCAGCCAGACAGATATTTTGCAGGGTTTTGTCCAGACCTTCGAGGTCCGGTCCCTGGAGCAGGGCGACAACCGGCTCGTCGGCCCGGCCGACGAAGGCGTGCCGCTCCTTGATGCCCCGCACCAGATCGCGGGAGAGTTGCACTTCCGGATGATGCTGGCCGATCAGGTCATGCGGGAGCTTCCCAGGTCGATTCCCAGCAGGAGTTGTTCCCCGTTATGCCCCTGTTCAGACATCCTCACCCCTACCATTGGTTTGATCGGCCCGGATATCGTTTTCGGCACGGACAATGCCCGCGATATAAGGAGATGATCCCGGCAAGCGGACTAGCTGATCCTAGTTGCAAGACCAGGTGATGTCAACACCAAAAAGTCCCGGAGGCCCGGCCGGCGTTAGGGGTGGCGATGGCTTGCTGAAACGATTATAGTTTTCAAGTTGAACATTGGCTCACCGGTCGGCGTCGCGGACGTTATGGCCGGTTGTTTTCCGGCCCCGGCCGGATTGATTGGAATCTCGACAGGGTGGGGTGACTATAGATGGATCTGCATCGACTGGAGGTGTTCTGCCGGGTTGTCGAGTTGAAGAGCTTTACCAAGGCGGCCGAGGCCTCCTTTCTCTCTCAGCCCACGGTGAGTGAACACCTGCGCACCCTGGAGGAGATCCTGGCGGTCAAGCTGGTGGATCGCCTGGGGCGCGAGGTACTGCCCACTCCCGCCGGCAAGATCCTTTACGACTACGCCCGCCGGATCCTGCGGTTACGTAACGAGGCGGTGGAGGCGATCGCCAACCACAGCGGCCGCTATGCCGGCCATCTCTGGGTGGCGGCCGGCACCATCCCTGGCACCTATCTGCTGCCGGAGTTGATCGGCCGGTTCAAGGAAAGCTACCCCGAGGTGCTGGTCACCGTCAAGATCGCCAATTCCCGCCAGGCGGCCGAGCTGGTGGTGCAGGGAGATTGCGAGTTCGGGGTGGTGGGGGCCCGCTGGAACGAGGCGGTTTTGGAGTGGGAACCGCTTTTTGCCGATGAATTGAGCCTGGTGGTCCGCCATGATCACCCTTGGGCTGGGCGGGGCGAGATCGAACCGGTCGAACTGGCCGAGCCCCCTTTTATTGACCGGGAGCGGGAATCGGGGACCCGCAAGGTGATGCACGAAATTCTCCAGCGCCATGGCCTGGAGGTTGACAAACTGCGGGTGATTGCCGAGATGGGCAGCACCGAGGCGGTTTGCCAGAGCGTCAAGGCCGGGATCGGGGTGGCGATTCTCTCCCGGCAAGCGATTCGCGATGATCTGGCCTGCGGTTCGTTAGCCGAGGTGGCCATCAGGGGAGTCAACTTCACCCGGCCCTTCTATCTGGTGCGACGGCGCAAACGCCAGCCCTCCCCCATTGCCGCCCTCTTTCTCGATTTCCTCAAAAGCAACTCCGGCGGTTGATCGACAACCTTTTCATCTCCTGTTTACCGCTTTTTTCTATAGAAAATGCCGTACTTTATAGAAAGTAACTATTGGACGCTCCCGTTATTTCCTGGTTAGTTCACCGTTAAGCAGCCCCTGTGGTCCCACAGTTGTGGTATCGGGTCGTGAAGGCTTGCCAGAAACCAAACTAAAGGAGGGCGTTGCCGTGCGAAAGAGAACAAAATTCCTCACCCTGCTGATCCTGTCGTTAGTCATATCCACTCTACTGGCGGCCTGCGGGGACCGGGGTAAGCAGACTGGGGGGGAGCTCCCGTTTAAGAGTGAGATATTCTTCGTCGGCTCCTCCAGCATGGCCCCCGTCATCTCGCAGCTGGCCGATCAGTTCACCAATCAGTTTCGCACCTGGGACCAGGTGGACCCCGGCTTGCCGGCGGCGGAGATCAAGATCAGTGTCGCCACTGGCGGCTCCGGGGCCGGGGCCAAGGCGGTGCTGGACGGCACTGCCGACTTCGGGATGCTGGCCCGCGATACCCGGGAGGAAGAACGTGGCGCCCTGGCCAATTATCGGGAGATCAAAATCGGGATGGATGCCCTGGTGATCGCGGTTAAGCAGGATAATCCCCTGGCTCGGCAACGCCGGGATATTGGAGCGGCCGAACTGCGCCAGATCTTTGCCGGGGAGATCAGCCGCTGGAATGAGCTTGATCCCGCCCTGCCGGCCAAGGAGATCGTGCTGCTGGTGAGGGATGTGGGCGGCGGCGCCCACGAGGTTTTCCAGAAAGCGATCATGGGAAAGTCGGATTTCAGTGACCGGGCCGTGCAGGTGCACTCCATGCCGAGCCTGGTGAGCCGGCTGGCCGGCAATCGCCAGGCCATCGGCTACGCCTCCTACGGAGTTGCCGACCAGTTTCGTGAAGAGCTGGCGGTTTTCAGCCTGGACGGGGTGGTTCCCTCGGCCGAGAACATCATGAACGGCAGTTACCCGGTGGCCCGCCCTCTGGTGCTGGTCTGGAACGGTGAGCTTAGCGCCGCCGAGCAGGCCTTCCTCGACTACATTCGCTCGCCGGCGGGAGCGCGGGTGATCACCGAAATGGGCTTTTTGCCCCTGCCGTAACGCAACTGGTTGTCCGGATTGCTTCATTGTCGTTTTGAAAAACTGTTTGCCGCAACCGTTAAAGGCCTGACGGTTGCGGCACTGTTTATCCTGCTCTTTATCATTCTCTTTATCCTGAAGGAGTCGCTGGTGGTGTTTCGGCAGGTCTCCATCGGCGACTTTATTTTCGGTGGTCAGTGGCGACCGGTTTCCCTCAATCTGCGTTTGGGGCTCTGGCCCATCCTGACCGCCAGTCTTGTTCTCTCCGCCCTGGCCCTGGCGCTGGCCCTGCCTCCCGCCGTCGGCGCCGCCCTCTTCCTGGCCCACGTCTGCCCGGATCGATTGGGTCGGCCCCTGCGCTCCCTGATCGCCATCATGGCCGGCATCCCCTCGGTGGTTTACGGCTTTGCCGGGGTGGTGCTGCTGCTGCCCATCCTGGAGCGGCTTTTCAAGATGAGTTCCGGTGATTCCCTGCTGGCCGGGGGGATTGTCCTGGGGGTGATGATCCTGCCCTTTATTATTGCCACCACCACCGAGAGCATGGAGGCCGCGGCCCAGGGGCATTCGGTGGTTTCCCGGGCCATGGGGGTGTCGCGTTGGTATATGTTGCGGCGGCTGGTGCTGCCCGTTTCCCGGATGGGGATCATCGCCGGGGCGGTTTTGGGGGTTTCCCGGGCCATGGGGGAGACCATGGCGGTGATCATGGTGGTGGGCAACTCGCCCTTGCTGCCCACCGAGCTGCTGGGCCGGATTAAGCCCATTCCGGCCCTGATCGCCTTGGAGATCGGTTCCGCCCCCTTGGGCAGTATCCACTATCATGCCCTGTTCGGAGCGGGTTTTGTGCTGCTGGTGCTGCTGCTGGCGATCAACCTGCTTTTCTATTTTTTACGTAAACGGCTGGTATCCTGAGGCGCTTTATGCTTAAAAACTGGCAAGATCGTTGCCTGCAGGCCTGGCTCTATTTCTCGATTCTGCTGGTGGTCGGGACGGCCCTGCTGACCATGGGCTATATCTTGGTCAAGGGTTGGTCGGCCATTACTCTGGATTTTCTCTTTTCCGCCCCCCGGGGCATGCCCCTGGGCAAGGAGGGAGGGGTGTTTCCCGCCCTTACCGGTTCTTTGGCTCTGGGTCTGCTCAGCATGCTGATTGCCTCCCTGCTGGGGCTGGCCACCGCTCTTTATCAGCATCTCTACTGCAGCTCGCCGCGGGTTTATTCCCTGATCCGCCTGGTGGTGCAATGCATTGCCGGAATTCCCTCCATTGTGCTGGGGCTCTTCGGCTACACCTTTTTCGTGGTCTCGCTGGGTCTGGGCCACTCCCTGCTGGCGGGGGGGTTGACTCTCTCTCTGATGATCTTCCCCGTGGTTGCCATCAATACCGATAAGGCCCTGACGGAGGTGCGGCCGGAGCAGACCCTGGCCTCCTATGCCCTGGGTGTTCCCCGTTCCTACACCTTTTTCCACATCATCTGGCCGGAGCGCAAAAACGATATTATCTCCGGTATCCTTCTGGGTACGGTTTACGCCATGGGGGCCACCGCCCCCATCATGCTGACGGCGGCGGTGCTGTCGGCCCCCTCGCCGGGCTCGCTGTTGCGGCCGGTGATGGCCTTGCCTTACCATCTCTATATTCTGGCCTCGGAGCGGATCTCCATGGAAAACGCCTACGGCACCGCCCTGGTCTTGCTGCTGCTGCTTTTTGCCGGTTACGGGGCGGCCTTTCTGCTTTTTGGCCGGCGGGGGGAGGGGAGAGAGTGAATAGCGTAATGGAACTCAGGGGTTGGCATGTTTTTTATGGGGAGACCCCCGTATTAAAGGGGATCAATCTCCGCTTTCCGGCTCGGCAAATCACCGCCCTGATCGGACCCTCGGGCTGCGGCAAAACCACCCTGCTGAAATCACTAAACCGCCTGCTGGAAGAGGAGCCGTTGGCCCGGGCCGAAGGGGAGATCCTCTTTAACCGACAACCCATCAATGCCATCCCCCCTGAAACCCTGCGGCGCAAGGTGGGGATCGTTTTTCAGACTCCAACTCCCTTTCCCTTTTCCATCGAGAAAAACATGGTTTACGCCCTTAATTTCCACCGCCGTCTGGGTCGGGAGGAGAAGAGGGCACTGGTGGCGGAAAAGCTTGAACTGGCCGGGCTGTACGACGAGGTGAAGGATCGTTTAAAGCTGGCCGCCAGCAAGCTTTCCGGGGGACAGCAGCAGCGACTCTGCATCGCCCGCTCCCTGACCCTGGACCCGGAAGTGCTGTTGCTGGACGAGCCCTGCTCCGCCCTCGATCCCCGTTCCACCGCCCGGATTGAGGAAACCCTGCAACGGCTGGCCCGGGAGATGACCATTATTATCGTGACCCACAATCTGGCCCAGGCCCGCCGCATCGCCCACCATGTCGCCTTTATCTCCGAGGGCCGCTTGGTGGAGGAAGCCCCGGCGGAGCAGTTTTTTGTTCAGCCGCA
>Ga0129302_1001516_pt1 | contig 17262 bp, 24 predicted proteins | sample BlaSprsedimmetaG_FD_94476 | JGI IMG/M metagenome (GOLD analysis project Ga0129302, IMG submission 94476) | Hot spring sediment bacterial and archeal communities from California, USA to study Microbial Dark Matter (Phase II) - Blank Spring... | ecosystem: Environmental > Aquatic > Thermal springs...
ATCTCGGTCTTCGTCTCCCAGGCGTCGGTCATCCGCTACCTCGGCTACGGGGCGAGGAAGGTCCTCGCCTACGGGGTGGCTTCCATGTCGGGGACCGTGCTCGCCGTGTGCTCGTGCACGGTGTTGCCCGTGTTCGCGGGGATCTACACCCGGGGCGCGGGGCTCGGACCGGCGACGGCGTTCCTCTACTCCGGCCCGGCGATCAACGTCCTGGCGATCGTCCTCACTGCACGGGTGCTGGGGCCGTCCCTCGCGCTGGCGCGGGCGATCGGGGCAGTCCTGTTCTCGGTCGTCATCGGCCTCGCCATGCACGCCCTGTTCCGAAAGGAGGAGCAGGCCAAGGCCGCTGCCGCGGCCGCGCTTCCCCCCGCGCCTCCGCCGGCCCGGCCGCTGTGGAAGACGGCGGTGATGTTCTCCCTCATGATCGCGGTGCTCGTGTTCGCCAACTGGGGCCGGCCGGCGGGGATCACTGTGACCCTCCGCGACGGAACCGTGGTCTCTGGCACCCGCGGCGGCGAGGACGCTTCCTCGCTGCTTGTCAAACCCGCCGGGGAAGAGGATCTCGTCGCCTTCCCTAAGACCGAGATCGTTGGTGTGGACTATACCCCGTCCCCCTACACCACCCTCTGGCGGTTCCACTACGCCGTGGCCGGGGTGTTCCTCGTGGCGCTGGTTGCGCTCCTCCCATTTTGGGTGGGGAAGGAGGAGGGGGTGGCGTGGGCCCGCTCGACGTGGGACTACGCGCTCCTCATCCTCCCGTACCTGTTCGGGGGGGTCCTCGTGGCCGGGTTCCTCTTCGGCCGGCCTGGCGAGGAGGGCCTCATCCCCGCCCGGTGGGTCCAGGCCGCGGTGGGGGGGAACTCCTCGCTCTCGTGCGCGGTGGCGTCGGTGGCGGGGGCGTTCATGTACTTCGCCACCCTCACCGAGGTCCCGATCCTGCAAGGGCTCCTCGGGTCGGGGATGGGGCAAGGGCCTGCTCTCGCCTTGCTGCTCGCCGGTCCGGCTCTCTCGCTCCCCTCGATGCTCGTCATCCGCCGCGTCCTGGGGATGAAGAAGACGGTGGCGTTCATCCTCCTCGTCGTCGTCCTGTCCACCCTGGCGGGGAAGTTCTACGGGACGGTGGTGGGATGAGCCGCTTGTGAGCTTGCGGGCCTGAATTCATCGAGGTCGAGGGTCGGCGGGTGGGGATCGTCGGGTTGCGGGAGGCCATCACGGAGGTGTCGAACGTGGGGACGTTGACGGGTCTTGCGGCGTTGGAGGAGGCGAAAGCGGGGGAGGGGATGATCTTCTGCCTGGCCTCGCTCGCCGATGGAGACCCGGTGGTGCAGAGGCGCCTGAGGGACGCGGAGCGGATCGTGGCCATCGACGGCTGCCCCCTGGCCTGCGCCCGGCGGATCGCCGAGCGGGCGGGGTTCCCCCCTGACGCGGCCCTCGTCCGGTCCGAGGACCTCGGGATCAAGAAGGGCTCCCCTTCTGCCCTTGACGAAGGGGACCGTGCGCGGGCGGTCAACGCAATCAGGGATGCGGTGCGTGGCGCCGGTACGCCCGAGGAGAGGGAACGATGACGAAGCGGAAGAGCGGTTCCGGAAGTGGCGGGAAGGTGCTCCTACGTCTGGGGGTGCTCGTGCTCCTCGCGCTGGCGGTGGGGGGCCGCGTACCTCAGGCAGGGGGGGCCTGTCAGAGCCGGGGTCGCCCTCCGAGGTAGGGGAGGCCTCCGGGGCTGTCCCGACGGGTGAACCCGAGGCCGCGGTCAGCGCGGTCCTGGCACCGGCGCAATCCCTTCCCGAACCTGCGCTTGGGGAGACGGCGGGGACAGAGGCTGTCGGCGCCGAGGAGGCCGAACCCCCCGTCACCGCACCTCCTCCCGTCGAGCCGCCCCCCACGCCGCAGCCCCTGCCGAAGCTCGTGGACCTCGGGGCGGACAAGTGCATCCCCTGCAAGCAGATGGCGCCGATCCTTGAAGAGCTCCGGGTGGAGTACGCCGGCGTGTTCGAAGTCGTGTTCATCGACGTGTGGAAGAACCCCGCCGAGGCCGACCGGTACGGGATCCGGATCATCCCGACCCAGATCTTCTACGACGCGACGGGCAAGGAGCTCTTCCGTCACGTGGGCTTCTACTCGAAGGAACAGATCCTCGCGAAGTGGCGGGAGCTTGGGGTCGACGTGGGAGGACGCCAGCTTGGACCGCCTCTTCGCCGCGCTCAACGGGGCGATGGAGGGGTCGCCCATCGTCGCGGCGGCAGGGGCCCTCGCGTGGGGGTGCTGAGCGTGATCCTGAGCCCGTGCCACTGGGGGGCTGCTCCTGGGGATGTACGCCCTCGGCCACTGCGCGGTGATCGTTGTGGCGGGAACCTCGATGGGCGTGGTCCAGCGTTACTTGAACTGGAGCGAGAAGTCCCGCGGCTTGAAGATCGTCAAGGGGGTGTCGGGAGGACTCGTCATCCTCGCTGGTCTGTGCCTGGTCTACGCGGCCCCGTGAGAGGGAACCCAAGACAGGGAGGAGGTGTAGATGCACGTGATCGAGGTGTTTGGGACGGGATGTCGGAAGTGTAAGGCAATGGTGCGAAACGCCGAACAGGCGGTGGCGGAACTGGGTTTGGAGGCCCAGGTGGTCAAGGTAGAAGATCTGGCCACGATCGCGGCGCGGGGCGTGATGATGACGCCCGCGCTCGCCATCGATGGCGAGATCGTTGTCTCCGGCCACATCGCTCCCGTCGCGGAGATCAAGAGGCACCTGGAAGCGAAGGGACGCGGCTAGCGTCGCAATAAGGAGGAAGAGATGAAACGCAGCACAAGCGTGGCTCTCGGACTGTTGGCATTGGGCACGGTGGCCCTGGCGGCCCCGAAGCTGGTGGTGGATCGCACCTTGTACGATTTCGGGACGGCGATGGACGGGGTGGTCGTCCAGTTCTACGTTGTCCTCACGAACGCGGGCGATGCGACTCTTCAGATCAGCGGAGTCAGCTACAACTGCAGCTGTATGGGCTACCAGCTTCCCAAGCGGACGCTAGCTCCTGGGGAATCGACAACGATGACGGTTACGTTCCGGACGGCGGGCTACAGCCGCTATCCCCAGCCCGTATCCCAGGTGCTGACGGTGAGCTCCAACGACCCGGCCAACCCCCGGCAGATCATCGAGGTGCGGGGCTTTGTCCGGCAGTTGGCTGCGCACGAAGGGGCCACTTCTACGCTTGACCAGTGGTTCTACGTCCTCGTGGACCTCCGCACTCCCGAGGAGTACGCCCAAGGGCACCTCCTGGGGGCGATGAACATCCCGTTCGCCGAGCTCCAGACACGGATGGGGGAGCTCCCCCGCACGAAGGTGGTCTACCTCTACGACGCGACGGGGATTGAGGCCGTCCAGGCGGCCCAGCTCCTCCAGCAGAACGGCTTCCTCCTCCCCCGCGCGATCTCCGGCGGGCTTGCCGGGTGGTGGCTGGCGCTGGGGGACCTGTTCTTCATGTGGGCACCGGACGCAGTGCGGACGGTCCCCACGGGGACCCCGTACTACGGGTCCTTCTCCGCGGAGCAGCCGACACGACTTGCGGCGAGGTTCCAGTACGTGGTCGACCTCCGGCCGCCGGAGGCCTATGCCCAAGGGCGGTTCCCAGGGGCGGACAACGTGTCCCTCCCCACCGCCGAAGATGTGGCGGCCTGGGCTGCGACCCTGCCCCGTCCGCGGACGGGAACGCCACTCGCGATCTGGATCGTCGATGAGGATGGCTCCCAGGCGTGCTCGGTCGCCCAGTACCTGCAGAGCGTAGGGTTCTCCCAGGCGCGCTGCCTGTTCGGAGGGATTGCTGCCTGGCGTGCAAGCTTCGGGGACGAGCTCTTGTTCCCCGTTCCGCAGCGAGAACGCGTCCGACGATGAGCGCTCAGGTCATGGGTCCTCGCCCCCCGCGGGGGCTGAGCGTGTTCGAACGGTACCTCACAGCGTGGGTCCTCCTCTGCATCGGGGCGGGAATCCTCCTCGGGAAGGTCGCCCCGGAGGTGGGGCGGCGCCTCGACTCGCTCGCTATCTACGTTGGGGGGGCCCGGTCGTGTCCATCCCCATCGCCGTCGCCCTGTTCTTCATGATGTACCCGATCATGGTCAAGATCGACTTCGCCGAGGTCCTCAAGGCTGGCAAGAACCTGAAGGCGGCCCTGCTGACCCTGGCCGTGAACTGGGGGATCAAGCCGTTCACGATGTTCGGGATCGCCACCCTCTTCCTGGGGGTTCTGTTCCGGGGGCTCCTCCCGGGAACGGAGATCGTCAAGGACGGGACCCAAGTGGAGCTTTTCCGGTCCTACACCTCGGGGGCGATCCTGCTGGGGATCGCCCCGTGTACGGCGATGGTCCTCATGTGGGGGTTCCTCGCGCGGGGAAACCAGGGCACACGTTGGTCATGGTGGCGATCAACTCCCTGACGCTGCTCGTCCTGTACGGGCCGCTGGGGAAGTTCCTCCTCGGGATCAACCGGATGCCCGTCCCTTGGCAGGCGCTGCTCCTTTCGATCTCGATCTACGTGGCCCTCCCCTTGGTGGCCGGATACTTCACCCGGCGGTGGATCGTCCGGACCAAGGGCGAGACGATCGTCGAGAACCCGTTGACCATCCTGTGGATCGCGATTCCGCTCTTCCTTCAGACGTGGCTCATCTTCGGAATCACGTATGGCGTGGCGCGGCTGCTCCGGTTCCGCTGCGAGGACGCCGCCCCGTCGGCGATGATCGGGGCCTCGAACCACTTCGAGGTCGCCATCGCCACGGCGACGATGCTCTACGGCCTGTCCTCGGGGGCGGCCCTGGCGACGGTGGTCGGCGTTCTGATCGAGGTCCCGGTGATGCTGACCTTGGTGCGGGTCTGCTTGCGCACCCAGCACTGGTTCCCCCGCAGCGGTCGGCGGACGCAGGAGGTGGCGGGATGAGATGGCGTGTGCTTGTCGCCCTTGTCGCGGGCGCGGCGGCCCTCGGGGCCGCCACGGAGGTGGAGCTCCACTACTTCTGGTCAACTACGTGCCCGGACTGCCTGGTGATGAAGGCATACCTGGCCGAACTCCAGCAGAGGTACCCCGAGCTCCGGGTTGTGGCCCACGAGGTCACGTTCAGCCCGGACAACTGGCGGCTGATGGTGACCTTGGGCGAGGCCTATGGGCTCACGAAGGAGGTCACTCCGACCGTGTTCGTGGGGGACCTCGCCGTGACGGGGATCGGCCTCGGAGTGGAGCTTCGGATCGAGGAGGAGGTGGTCCGGTGCCGGGCGGAAGGGTGCCCCTCCCCCCTCGAGCGCCTGCCCACGAAGCTCCGCCGGGTCCTGAGCCCGCTGGAGATCGCCCTCATCCTGGTGGTCGGCGTCGCGGTCTTGCTCTTGGTGTGGAAGTGACGAAGACGAAGCGAGTGCTCTTCCTGTGTACGCACAACTCGGCCCGGTCCCAGATGGCGGAGGGGATCCTGCGGTATCTCGCGGGAGACCGGTACACGGTGGCGAGCGCCGGGCACCGCCCGACGGCGGTCCACCCTTTGGCGGTGGAGGTCCTTGCCGAGCGCGGGGTGGATATCTCTGCCCACCGGGCCAAGGACGTGGGCGAGCTCTTGGGACAGGAGTTCGACCCGGCGGCTGCCCGGGGGACGCAGGAGGAGCGTTGGGCCGCGTTTCGGGACGTTCGGGATCGGCTGTGGGAGTGGATCAGGGCGGAGTTGGTGGAAGGAGGGAAGTGCGATGGGGCGTAGGGCAAAGGCGGCGTTGGGGCTCGGGCTGGCGGCGGCGGTTTGGGTCGGGGCAGTGGGCCAGAGCGTGGAGGTCCTGTTCTTCTATGACGTGGGATGCCCCCACTGCAAGCAGGTGGAGACGTTCCTGGATGACCTCCAGCGGGCTGGGCTCCCCTTCACGCTCCAGCGGTACGAGATTCAGACAGCGGAGGGTTGGAGCCTCCTCCAGAAGCTCCTCGCAGCGTACGGGGCCCAGCTCGGGCCGGTGCCGATGGTGTTCGTGGGGGACGTGGCCATGGTGGGGGACACCTTCTACGGCCTCGGCCCCGAACCGGCGACCCTAGGCGGACTGGCGCAGGAGCTGGCGCTGGAGGACGCCATTCGGCAGGCCGCGGCGAAGGGGGCCCCATCCCCTCTCACCAAGATCCCTCCCACAGCTACCGAGGCGGTGCTGTACATGCCCAAAGAAGGGTGTCCGGAGTGCGGCGAGCTGGAAGCCGTGGTGTTTGGCCTGGCGGAGCAGTACCCGTCCCTCGGCATTCGGCGCGTGGACCTGGCGGACCCCGATGCCCTCGCCACGTTCGAGAAGCTGCGGCGGCTGTTCGGGGCCCGGGGAGATCCCCCGGCCCTGTTCGTCGGCGACGCCGCTGTGGTGGCCGGGCAGCTTTACCTCCCCCGCCAGGCCCCGCTCCCGATTACCACCCCGGAGGGGAGGCTCGCCCTCGACCAAGCCGTGGCGAAGGCGGTGGAGACGAAGGCCACCTCCCCCTTGGAGCGCCTGCGGCTGCGGGAGCAGCTCACCCTGGGCGCGGTGATCGTGGGCGCGGCCCTCGACTCGATCAACCCGTGCGACTTCGCCGTTCTGCTCCTGCTCCTCGGGACCCTGCTCGTGGTTGGAAAGCGGGCCAAGGTTATCTGGGCCGGGCTCGCCTTCGCCGCGGGGATCTTCGTGGCCTACTTCGGAATCGGGTTCGTGCTCTACTCGATCCTGGGGGTGACGGTCGGCACTCGCTCCTTCCGCGAGCCGTTCATCTACGCCGTGTCTGCCCTCGCGATCCTCGTCGGGCTATGGGAGATGAAGGACCTCCTCTGGTACGGGAAGTGGTTCTCGATCGAGGTCCCGGAGCGATGGAAGCCTTCGGTGAAGAAGCTCACGGCGTCGGTGGTGTCGATCCCGGGGACGTTCGTGATTGGGCTCGTTGACTCCTTGTTCCTCGCCCCATGTACGTCGGGCCCCTACATCGTGATCCTGACGCTCCTCTCCCAGACCACGACCCGGGTCCAGGGGGCGCTGTGGCTCCTCCTCTACAACTTCATCTTCATCCTCCCCATGATCGGGATCACGCTCCTTGTGCACTTCGGGTTCACGACCACCGCGCGGGCAGAGCGGTGGCGGCAGGCCAAGCTGGGCAAGCTCCACTTCACGACCGGGCTGGTCATGGTCCTGATCGGGATCGGGATGATCGTGGGGGTCAGGCTGGGGTACCTCTAGCTCACCGCCCCAGGGCGAGGCGCCACAGGGCGGTGAGGGCGGGCGCGAACCGCCGGGAGAAACCGAGGTGCCCCTCCGGTTGAGGCGAGTTGGGGACGGTCAGGTAAGGGATCCGGATCCCCTGAGCCACGATGTAACCGGACCCCCCGGGGGCGAGCTCGGCCCAGTCGTCTCGGGCGTAGGTGCGCTCCATCTCCTCGCGGGGGACGGAGTGGGTGAGGATCCCTCCCCGGCGTGAGCGATCGTAGCGAGTCAGGTTCCGGCGCCACGATTCCTCGAACGGGACGTCGAGGTAGAGGATGGCCCCCCTCTGGAGGACCTCGCATGGGAGGCGGGCAAGGGCATCGTGGTACGCGGTCGGCCCACCACGAGCGAACTCCACGATCACCGTCTCCCCGGCCTGGGCGGGATGGCGGAGGAGCTCCTCCCCGAGGACGAGAACGAGAAACGGCCACAGGTGATCGTCGGACACGGCGTAGTTCTCCCCCGCGCGCCGGGAATGAAGGCGACCCCGGCCGACCCTCTCCCACAGGTCGTCCTCGACGAACTTCTGCCACAGGAGCGGGAAGTCATCCGCGATCCGCAACTGGCCAACATGGTACTGCTCAGCGCGCTCATCGGGGAGGATCTCGGTCAAGAACTGGATGAGCTCGGACTTGCCCGCTGCGGGGCGCCCGAGGAGGAGGAGATAGGGGAAGATCCCTTCGCGCGCTTGGGGCTGGTAGACGAGGCCCGCCTTCGTGGCGAGGTCGGCGATCACCGCGGCCGGCGCCCGGTCAGCGTCCACGAACTCCAGGGCATGCCCTCGCTCAGCGTGCCATCGATCGAGCTGAGCGAGCATCGCCGCTAGGACCTCCTCCGGCACCGCGTACCGGGGGTCGCCCCGCGCCTCCTGGCGGGCGAGGGAGACCGGGATCGGGGCGGACAGCCGCAGGAAACGATCCGGCCAGAGGAGGTTCCCCTCCCGGCGCGCGAACGCCTCGAGGAACGTTCGATCGCCGAGGACAGAAGCGTAAGCGGCGTGGACCCCGAGGTGCGATTCCGCGATCACCGTCTTCCCACAGGCGAGTGAATCGCGGATCGCTTGCTCCTGACGGGGCAATTCCGCCCAAATCGCCTCGTTCAGCCGGGACCGTTCCCGAAAGAGGTCGATCCTCCCTCTCTCCGCGACCTCCTTCACCAGCTCTGGGAAGACGATCACCTCTCGGGGGTAGTAGAGACGAAGGACGGACAGGAGCTCGCTCTTCCCCAGCGCGGGCAGGCCTTCGAGGGCGAAGTACATGGGAGCTATGGGCGGAGGAGGACTTGAACCCCCGGCTTCTCCCCCGTGAAGGGAGCGCTCTACCAACTGAGCTATCCGCCCTCGGCAACGATGGTAGCTCCCTCCGCTTCCCCGTGCAACGAGGGTCTAGCTCTCCTCGATATCGTCGATCATCGCCACCAGCGACTCCCCCTCCCGGCGGCGGGTGATCTCGACCAGTCCAAGCTTGGTCACACCGATGAGGTCGGCAGGCACCCGATCCTTCTTCAGTTCCTGAGCGAGGAGGGCCATCACCTTTTCCTCGTCGCCGCTTTCCATGTCCACGAAATCGACGATGATGATCCCCGAGATCTTGCGCAGCCTGAGGATCCTCGGGATCTCGCGCGCCGCCTCGAGGTTCGTGCTGAGGATCGCCGCATCCTGGTTACGGTGTCGGACGTCGGAACCCGTGTTGACGTCGATCGCTGTGAGGGCCTCCGTTTCGTCCACGACGAGGAACCCGCCCGCCTTGAGGGGGATCCGGCGCTGCAGCACCTCGCGCAACCGGCGCTCGATGTCGTAGCGCACGAACAACGGGACCGTTCCCCGATACATCCGGACGCGGTGCCGGAGCCGAGGGAGACGTAGCTGGTCCAAGAACTCCACGACCTCCTCGTGTTGCTCAGCGTCGTCCACGATGAGGGAGCCGACGCTGTCGAGGAAGCGGTCACGCACGAGCGTGCGCACGAGGTCGAGGGGTTGGTGAAGGAGGCGGGGCGGCGGGGATTCCGCAGCCGCTGCCGCGATCCCCTCCCATAGCGTGCGGAGGTAGCGGAAGTCGAACTCCAGGTCCTCTTCGGACGCGCGGAGGGCCGCCGTACGAGCGATGAGCCCTTGCCCTTCCCCTTTCAGGCCGTACGCGATCTGGCGGAGGCGGTGGGCCTCCTCGTGCCCGCTCACGCGGCGAGAGACCCCGACCCGATCTTCGGTGGGAAGGAACACCCAGTACCGGCCGGGGAGGCTGACCTTCGTCGTCCCCTGGGGGTTCTTCTTCCCCATGCCCTCCCGACGGACTTGGACCACGACCGCATCGCCAGGGCGAATCACCTTCTGGATGGGGGCGCTCTCCTTCCATGGCTCGAAGCCCTTCGCCCGGAGGAGGGAGTCGTTGATCTCGTGCTCGGACAGGAACAGGGCTTTCTTCTCTCCGACGTTGACGAACGCGGCTCCCATCCCAGGGAGGACCGTCTCCACCCGCCCTTTGTAGATGTTCCCGACGAGCGCCTGCCGCGTGGGGACCTCGAAGTGCACCTCCACGAGCTCGCCGTCCTCGACGATCGCCACCCGCCGCCGGGGCCCGGCGAGCGTGCGCTCGACCGTGATCAGGATGTGGTTACCCTTGAGCGTAGGGCCTCCCTCGGCAACGCTCCCCGTGCGGGGGCGGCTCCACCACCTGTCGGGGGGCGCTGGGTCCACCCGCGGCGATCAGACTGGGGCGAGGCGGCAATGTCAATACCAACCTTGTTTCAACCGTTCTGTGGCTCCTTCGCTGCGGCCACGATGCAGGAGAAGGCCTCCTGATCGCGGTAGGCGATATCAGCGAGCATCTTCCTGTTCAACGCGATCCCGGCTCGGCGTAGGCCGCCCATGAACGCGGAGTAGGAGACCCCTTCGCTCCGCGTGGCTGCCCCGATCCGCACCATCCACAGCCTCCGCATGGTGCGCTTCTCGAGCTTTCGCGACACGTACATGTGCCGCCGCGCCTTGAACACAGATTGTTTGGCGATGCGATAGCAGGATCGCCGTTTCCCCTTGAACCCTTTCGCAGCCCTCAGGACCTTCCGGCGTCGCCGCCCGTGTTTCACCCCTCCCGGAACGCGCATCGTTGCCCCTCCTCTCAGATGTTCAGCATTCGTCGCAGGCGCTTGCGATCCGCACCACACGCCTCCACGGGACGCTTCGCCTCTCGACGATACTGCGGCCGCATCTTGGACAGCTTGTGCTTGCGGTTGGCGCGGCGGTGGAAGATCCTCCCCGTCCCCGAGATCCTAAACCTCTTCGCTGACGATCTGTGGGTCCTTGTCTTCATTGCGCCCTCCTTTGCGGGGCAGGGGGACGAGCAGCATCTGCAGGGTTCGTCCCTTGGTGACCGCTTCCTGGTCCACTCTGGCCATGTCCTTGGTCTCTGTCGTGACCCGGGTCAGGATCTCCTCGCCTTTGCCGATGTGGATGATCTGGCGCCCCTTGAAGAACACCGACACCCGCACCTTGTGGCCGGCGTCGAGGAACTCCCGGATCCGCCCAAGCTTCGTCTGGAAGTCGTGTTCTCCGGTCTGGATCGTGAACTTCACCTCTTTGAGGCGGGACGTCTTCTGTTGCTTCTTCTCCCGCTTCCCCAGCTGATACCGGTACTTCCCGTAGTCCACGATCTTGCACACCACGGGGTTCGCTTCGGGAGCCACCTCCACGAGATCGAGCCCCCTCTCGCGCGCGAGGGCGAGGGCGCTCTCCACCGGGTGGACTCCCAAGCTTCGTCCGTCGGCGTCGATCAGTAGAACTTCCCGCGATCGAATCTGCTCGTTTACCCGAAACTCCCGTCGAATAGGTCCCTCCTCATGCCGGTATTCTAGCCGCCTTCAGGCGATGGGGCCACGCCGTACAGGCCGTTTGTGCGGATCCACCGGTCCACCGCCGGTGGAACCATCCCTAAGGTGGGGAGCCCTTCCCGGTAGCGGCGGCGGACTTCGGAGGATGACACGGAGATCGTGGGCATCTTCAGGAAGTGCACCTCCGCTCGGTCGAACGGCGGCCGATGGAACGTCGCTGCGGACACGCCGGGGCGCGGGGCGACGATGAACGGGCAGCTCGCGAGGAGCCGCTGCCAGTCGCGCCAGGTCTCGATCTGGGCGAAGATGTCCGCGCCCACGATGTACGCCACCCCTTGGCGGTAGACCTCCTTCAGGGCGGCCACCGTATCCACGGTGTAGCAGGGGCCGGTCCGGTCCACCTCAAACCGGGATACGGTGAAGCCGGGGTGCCCGGCCACGGCGAGGCGGACCATCATGTACCTCGCTTCAGCGGATACCCCCTCGTCGACCGCGCGGTGGGGAGGGCACCCCGTGGGCAGGAACACGACCTCGCGCAGCCCGAACTGGCGCCATGCCTCCTCGGCCACGCGGAGGTGGCCGACGTGGATGGGGTTGAACGTGCCCCCGAACAGGCCGGTCTTACCCTGCAAGCTCAAAGGCATTCTCCCCAATGCGCACCGTGGCCCCGGGCTTGAGCCCGCGCCGCTTGAGGGCGGCGATGACCCCCAGCCGTTCCAGGCGATGGTAGAAGTACTGCTGGGCATCCTCGGTGGAGAGGTCGAGGCGCCGGGCGAGCCTCTCCACGGCCGGGCCGCACACGACGAGCTCTCCCCCCTCCTCGGCGACCGTGAACGGAGCCTCGTCTGGGGTGAGCCGCCACACCCGCGTGGGGGGAGCCTCGGCCTCCGGGACGAGGGATGGTGCCGCGCGGAGTCTGTCCCACACGAGGAACAAGAGCTCGCGTACGCCCCGCCCAGTGACAGCGGAGATCGGATGGAGCTCGATCCCTTCTTTGCGGAACCGCTCCACCTCCGCTGCGATCCGCTCCGGGGACAGGAGATCGGCCTTGTTCCCCGCCACCACCTCCGGCTTGTCCCTCAGCTCCGGCCACGCCTCGAGCTCCCGCCGGAGGAGGCGATGGTCCGCGAGCGGGTCACGCCCCTCCACCCCTGCGAGGTCCACGAGGTGAAGGAGGACCCGCGCCCTCGTCGCGTGACGGAGGAATCGATCCCCGAGCCCCTTGCCGTGGTGGGCGCCCTCGATCAGCCCGGGGAGGTCGGCCATCACGAGCGAACTGCCGTCCCCCACCTCGACGAGTCCGAGGTTGGGGGAGAGCGTGGTGAACGGGTACGGGGCGACCTTGACCCTCTTCCGGGACACGCGCGCGAGGAGGGATGATTTCCCCACGTTGGGAAACCCAACGATCCCCACGTCGGCCAGCGCCCGGAGTTCGAGCTGGAGCCAGCGTTCCTCCCCTGGCTCCCCGAACTCGCGGATCCGCGGGGCCTGGCGGGCGGAGGTGGCGAATGCCTTGTTGCCGCGTCCACCCCGTCCGCCGTGGGCGATCCGGACCTCCGCCCCGTCGCGGACGAGGTCGGCGAGGACCTCCCCCGTCCCCGCCTCGCGCACGATGGTACCGACGGGAACATGGATGACGAGATCAGTACCGTCTTTGCCCTGCCGGCAGTTCGGGCCGCCGTGGCCACCGTGCCCGGCGCGGAAGTGGACCTGGGTTTGGAACCGAGCGAGGGTTGCCACGGAACGGGTGGCATGGAGGATCACGTCTCCCCCCCGACCGCCGTTCCCGCCATCCGGGGTGCCGCGGGGGTTAGAGCGAGTGCGATGGAAACTGATCAGGCCGTTGCCCCCCCGGCCAGAGGCGACGTGGATCTTCGCCTCGTCAATCCACATCCGGAGGGGTCTACCCCTCTTCGTGGAGCGGATCCACGTTCACGTACACGCGCTTATGGCCAGCGAAGCGCACCGTCCCCGTCGTCTTGGCGAAGATCGTGAAGTCCCGGCCCATGCCGACGCCGGAGCCGGGGTAGAACCGGGTCCCCCTCTGGCGGACGATGATGCACCCCGGCTGGACGAGCTCGCCCCCGTAGCGTTTGACCCCCAACCGCTGACCCGGCGAGTCGTGGACGTTCTGCGTCGAACCGCCGCTGCTCTTGTGTGCCATCTTGACCTCTCACACCCTCACGCTTTCCCCAACCTCATGGACCACGATCTGCCCGTGGCGGGTGCGGGAAAGCCAACGCAATCCGAGGACCATCGTCTCCACAACGGCATCGACCTCGCGGTCGAGGAAGAAATCCGACCGATCGACCTGGAATCGCACCTTGTTCCCCTCCCGCACGACCTCCGGGTCGAGATGGAGGTAGTCCCGCAGGCCGGCGATGGGGGCCTCCACGAGCGCCCTGGCGGCGAGCCCTTCTGCGGACTCGTCCCCATGCAGGGCCACCGTGTGGACCCGGCCCTCCTCGTCGCGCTCGATCACCACCTCCACCACCGGCTACCTCCTCGCGATCGCCAGGATCCGCGTCCGCATGTAGGGCTGGCGGTGGCCCTTCATCCGACGGTAGCCCTTCTTGGGGGAGAACCGCTGGATGATCACCTTCGGCCCCCGTCCGGCCTCCACCACCTTCCCCACCACCTCGACCCCCTCCACGTAGGGACGACCGATCTCCACGCCCTGGCCGTTCCGCACGAGGAGGACGCGATCGAACGTCACCTCCTCCCCGACGGCCGTCCTGGGGAGGGACTCGTGCACGATCTCCGTGTCGGCTTCGACGCGGTATTGCTTTCCGCCTATCTCCACAACAGCGTACGTAGCCATCTGCCTCATCTTAGTGGGAAAAGGTTGCGCTGGCAATCCTAGCGAATCCGGGTCCCCGGCTCCACCTCGCGGTCCGGGGAGAGGAGGCAGAGCGTGCCGTCGGATGCAGCCAGGATCATGCATTCGGAGCGGATGCCCCGGATCGTGGCCGGCTTCAGGTTTGCCACCACCGCCACGAGTCTCCCCACGAGGTCCGCGGGCTGGTAGTGCCGGCGGATCCCGGCCACGGCCTGAGCCTGATGATCCCCGAGGTCGAGCTTGAGGGCGAGGAGCTTGTCCGACCCTGGAACCTCGTCGGCGGCGAGGATCCGTCCCACCCGCAGGTCGAGCCTCTGGAACTCGTCGATCGAGATGAGCCCTTCTTCCTTCATCGTTTGATACCTTCCTTTCAGTTCGGCGATGTCCACGTGGGCGAGGAGAGGCCGTGGCTCGTGGGCCAGCAGCCGGCCGCCGAGCCCCGTCCGGGCATCGTCGAACGTCGCTTCCTCCATGCCCAGTACGGCATACACCTCGCGGGAGAACATGGGGATGAACGGTTCGAGGAGGATGGCGAGGGCTTTCACGAGGTGGGCCGCGGCGGCGACGGCCCTCCCATCTCCAGTCCGCCACGGCGCCTTACGTTGGAAGTACTCGTTCCCCCTCCCGGCGAGGAGGGCGATCGTGCGCAGGGCGGCGGCGAGGCTCCCCTCTTCGATCGCGCGCACGACGTCGGCGCACGCGCCGTCGATCGCCTGCCCGATCTCGGGATCCGTCGGCTCGGCGGGCACGGTCCCTCCGTGCTTGGACCACACGTAGAACAGGACCCGGTGCACGAAGTTCGCGATGTTGTCCACGAGGACGTGGTTGACCGCCTTGTCGAACTCCTCCCACGAGAACTCGACGTCCTTGGACTCGGGGCGGTTGTAGAAGAGGTAGAACCGCCAGTACACGGGCGGGAGGAGCTCGAGAGCCTCATCGGCGAAGATCCCGACCCGCCGGGTCTTGGAGAACTGTTCCCCCCCGATCCAGTTCAGGTACTCCGTGGCCGCGATCTGGTCCGGGAGGTGGAACCCTTGACCCGAGGCGAGGAGCTGAGCGGGAAAGATGATCGTGTGGAACGGGATGTTGTCCTTGGCCTGGGTGTAGATCTGCCACACCTTGTCCCCGAACCAGAACTCCCGCCATCGTTCCTCTTCCCCCCGTCGGCGGAAGTGCTCGATCGTCGCTGAGACATAACCCAATGCGGCTTCCGCCCATACGTAGATGACCTTCCCTTCGGCCTCGGGGAACGGGGCGGGGATCCCCCACACCAGATCCCGCGTCACGGCCCGCGGCCGGAGCCCGTCCTCGATCAGCCGCTCCGTTAACAGCCGCACGTTCCCGCGGAAGTCCCGGCTTCGTACGTAGGAGAGGAGTTTCGGGGTCAGCGCGGCGAGGTCGAGGTACCAGTGGCGGGTGAAGCGGGCTACGACGTGGGACGAGCCGCAGAACGCGCAGTGGGGCCTCTGGAGGAGCTCGGGTTCGAGCAGCGCCCCGCACGCGTCGCACTGGTTGCCCTGAGCGTGGAGGTACCCGCAACGCGGACAGGTGCCGATGATGAACCGATCGGCGAGAAAGCGGCTGCACCCCGCACAGAACGCCCGCGCTTCCTCCTGGGACACGATGTACCCGTTCTTCTCCATCTCCCGGTAGATCCAGGTCACGAACTCGTGGTGGACGGGGGACTCGGTCGTGGTGTAGTTGTCGATCGCGACCTCGAACGCGGCGAGGACGCGGACGATGGCCTCATGGACCTGCGCGGCGAGTTCGCGGGGGCTCATCCCGAGCCGCGTTGCTTCGTACTCGACCTTCGTCCCGTGGGCATCCGTCCCCGACACGTGCAGGGTCTCGTATCCGCGCAGCCGGTAGAAACGGGTGAACGCGTCCCCGGAAAGGAGGCACCCGATGAGGTTCCCGAGGTGGGGCAGGCCCGATCCGTAGGGCCAAGCGCTGCATATCAGGATCCGCTCGACAGTGGTGTTCACGGCTCCCCCGCCAAGGGGCCGATTATAGCAGGCCCGCACGGGCTTGGGCGGATGGGGGCAATGGATGGGATCAGACGGATGGGATCCTCCGCTGGAGGTGATACACTACCGTCCTGCGGAGGCAGGGATGCGCGAAGCCACGATGGGGAGGGAGTTGGTGGTGTTCACCGCGAACCGGGTGGGGGTGCTGGCCGACGTCGCCCGGGTCCTCGCCGATCAGGGGATCAGCATCCTCGCCGTTGCGGTGGTGGTCCACGGCGATGACGCCGAGTTGCACCTCGTGCCGGATGCCCCCAGCTACGCCCTCGACGCATTGCGCAAGGCGGAGTTCGAGGTCGAGGAGCGGGAGGTGGTCGTCGTGGAGCTCCCCCACCGGGCGGGGTTCCTGCGGCGGATCACCGAGGTCCTGGCGCGGCAGGGTTTGGACATCCGCTATCTCTACGCAAGCGCCTCCGATGCCAGCCAGAGCTCGGTCGTCATCTTCTCGTGCACGAACAACGGGAAGGCGGTCCTCCTCCTCCGCGAGAGGTAGCCGGACCAGCAGTGGTCCGTCAGGGGTGTCCTACGGGCAACGGACATCCGCCCTGGACTCCTCCCGCCATCGCGGGAAGTTCCATCGTCCTTTCACCCACCTTCCACAGGGCGGGGGCAAGGTCTCTCCGCACGGCTTTGGGAGGAGATCGAACGTGTGCAGACGTGAGCGGATCTTGATGGCCATTGCCGGGGCTCTGGCCCTGGCGGCGATGGTTGCAGTGCCGATGGTCGCCGGGGTGCCCTAGAGGAACGCGACCCGGGAAGGACCGAGCCGCGTCGGGCGTCCCCTCCGATCCGGTTCCAGGCTATCCCCTCCCCCCCAGATCCGACGTGCAGTGGGGGCATCGCGTGGCTCCAAGCGGGATCTGGGTCTTGCAGAACGGGCACTCCTTCGTGGTCGGGGAAGGCGCGACCTCGGGCTTCTCCATCCTCTGGTAGGCCTTGACGATCAGGAACACCACGAATGCGATGATGAGGAAGTTGACGAGCGCGTTGATGAACGCGCCGTAGTAGATCGCGGCGGCCCCCGCGGCCCGCGCCGCCGGGGCGGAGTCGTAGGCCTGTCCTGAAAGGTTGATGTACAGGTTGGCGAAGTCCACGTTGCCGACGAGCTTCCCGATGATGGGCATGATGAGGTCGTTCACGAACGAGCTCACGACCGTGCCGAACGCGACGCCCACGATGAACGCCACAGCGATCTGGACGAGGTTCCCCTTGACGATGAACGCTTTGAACTCCTTCCACATGGTGATTTCCCCCCTTGCTTGCCCACTGTAGCGCGGGGGGCGCGCCCCCGACAACTGTTGGGTGAGCTGCCTCCAGGGGCTACCATTCGCTGCCATGGTCGGGACCTGGATCAACATGGGGACGGTGCTAGTG
>Ga0129302_1001517_pt1 | contig 17256 bp, 17 predicted proteins | sample BlaSprsedimmetaG_FD_94476 | JGI IMG/M metagenome (GOLD analysis project Ga0129302, IMG submission 94476) | Hot spring sediment bacterial and archeal communities from California, USA to study Microbial Dark Matter (Phase II) - Blank Spring... | ecosystem: Environmental > Aquatic > Thermal springs...
GTATATGTGCGTATATTTCTTCAAACTTTTCCCTTCCCTTCTCGGTGGTGAAGTGGCTGCGTCGCAGCAGAAGATGAAGTTTCAGCACATAGACCAGTAATTTGACCAAATCAAAGTGATGCCCCACCTCGAGCTCTTCCAGTTTATTCCAACGGGCCCTGTTCAAGACCTCTTCCCCTTCCAGAGGTGAATCTTGAGAAAAGGCCTCACGGGCGGAAAGCACGGTATCGGGGACAAACTCACCCTCACGCAGGTAGCGCTCGGATTCGACACCCTGTTTTTGACCGCGGAGCCGCACCAATTCGTTGCGCAGGGACCGCTCCCAATCCAACCATTTCCGCAGGGTCGGCTCCTTGGAGGCGGTCTCTTCGGGCATGTGTAGTCTGATATCACTGATGAGATCCAGATCATCCTGCTGGATGTTGTTTTTGCAAGAATAGTACAGCTGTTCCAGATCCAGTGGCGGCGGGGAGTTGTACTCGAGAAGGGGCAGACTGGCGATCATGTAGTAGTACTGTCGCACGGTGTTACTCCTCTTTTCGGGCGGCTTCCTTCAAGATTTCGGCGAGCTTGGGATTGAGAAAGGCGGAGAGTATCTCAGCGATTCCCTCGGCGGAAAAGTTGTAATACGCCGAACCATCCTTGTAGGCCAGCTGGAATCCCGCCTCGACTCCCGAAAGGGGCTTGATCTCCATCCCTTGGGCCAGCTGGGCGGACAGCTTGTCCCGCAATCCCTTGTCCAGCTGCTCCAGTTCTTTCTCCGGCAGCAGTAGCTCGACCTGGCTGACGTCCTCATCCCAGTTGTCGAGGAGCTTCTGAATAAAGGTCCGCAGCGTATCGCCCTTCATCTGCTCGGCGGTTGCGGTGTAGATGACCGAATCAAAAACGCTCTGCAGTCTCTTCTCGAGACTCAACAAAAGGTCGCGACCAGCCTGCTTGAGGCTCTCGCGTCCGGTGTATTCCATCCGCCGAACTTCTTCTTCGGCTTCCTTTTTGAGTCGATCCGCCTCCTGCTCAGCATCGGAGACAATCTTCTTGGCCTTCTCTTGGGCCTCTTTGATTATCTTCTCTGATTCTTGTTCGGCGTTTTGAATGCCCTCGCTTTTAATTCTATCTATCAGCTCTTTTAACTGAACGTCCATACTCTCCCCTCTTGGCCTCATGAATTAAAATTGAATCAATATTTATTTACTTATTACACCCTATCCTAAAGGAGGGTAGAAAAATAATCAACAACTTTCGGGCTTTTTTCGTGCTCCATTGCGGCTTATTCATCGTCGATGACGTATTTGAGGATTTTTTCCATTCTCTTTTCGATAAAATCTGGAACCGCCTGGGGGATTCCCGGTAGTCCGCGCACTATCTTCCGCACCTCTTGTACCGCATCCTCCAAAGAATCGAAACCTTCGCGGTCGATTTTCGAGACTCTCTCGGCGATCATCCGGATGACACCCTGCTCCCGTTTGAGCAAGGCGGTGTTCTCGGTCCACACGTAGCCGGTGATCTCATGACGTTTGAACCGCTCCTCCGAGAGCTTGATGAGCATGGTCATGCCGTCCTGCATATCCTGCAGCTCTACCGCCAGTATCGCAAAAAATTTCTTGATCTTGTCCTTCATAATGTCTCCGTTTCGATACTTCTGAACGTTTCCACACCAATAGTAGAGTTTCTTTCCGCCTCACGCAAGCGGTCAAAGCCCAGGAGCCATCTATTTTTCATCCATTTTGAGTTTGACCAGGGTCTTGCCGGTACCGCCTAACTCAGGAGGGGCGAAAGAGAACTCTTGCACCCGGGGGGACTCGGCCAGCAGTTTTCGCACCCCCAGTTGCAGAACGCCCTCACCCTTGCCGTGGATCACTTCGAACTCTCTCAGGTCCTGCAGCAGGGCGTTGTCGATCTGCCGGTTCAGCGTCTCCAGCGCTTCGTCCAGACGTTTGCCCCGCAGATCAAGATTGAAAAGCGCCGCCGGCGGCGGGGTGTCACTGCTGTAGGAAAATGAGACCCCAGTGGATCTCCTTGTTTTTTTTACCCCACCCGACTCTCCCAGGGGCTCCAAATCCTTTTCCGCTAGGCTGATCTTCATAGCTCCCACCTCGACCAGCCATTGGTTTTTCTTGTCCTGGCGGAGTATGGTCCCCTCCCTTCTCCCCGGACCGGTGAGCACCTTCATCCCCGGAACGAATTTGAACTCTTTGCTCTTATTGAAAAGCTCCTCCTCCCGATCCAGGTCCCGCCGCTCCTCGGTGGTACGCTCCTCCAGCTTTTTAATGAACTCCTTGACCTTTTTCGTCTCCTGCCGCGAGACCGCAAGATCGCGGTTTTTGGAGCTGTTGAGCTCGCGCACCAGATTCTCCAATTCGCTCCTCGCCTGGTCCACGAAACGGCGCAGAGCTCCATAGCCCTCGTTCCGCAGTTCATGCTCGCGCTGACGCAGGCGAAGGGCTTTCAGGTCCTGCTCCTTTATCTGCTCTTTCAGCTGCTTCTCTCTCTCGGCCAGCTCCCGTTCCCGTTCTCTGCTCTCGGCCTGCTTGTTTTCCAGCTCCCGGATCATCCTCCCCACCTCGCCCTTCTCGTGGGCGAAATAGTCACGGGCCTGGGCGACAATCGACTCGGGAATCCCGCTGCGGGAGGCGATGTCCAACGCGTGGCTCTCCCCGGGCATTCCGGCAATCACCCTATAGTTGGGGCTCAAAGTAGAACTATCGAAATCCATCGATGCGTTTTGCACTCCGGCGGTGGTGTAGGCGAAGTTCTTCAATAGACTGTGGTGGCTGGTAGCCAGGATGGTAGCTCCCCGGCGCAGGAACTCCTCCAAGATTGCCATAGCCAGGCTCGCCCCCTCCCCCGGGTCGGTACCCGAACCGAGCTCGTCCAGCAGCAACAGAGAACTATCTCCCGCCTGCTCCAACATCCTGGAAATTTTGCTCATATGTCCAGAAAAGGTGGACAGCGACCCTTCGATGGACTGCTCGTCCCCGATATCGGCGTAGATCCCATCGAAGACGGCCAGCTCGCTGCCCTCTTCAGCGGGAATCTGCATTCCGAACTGGTTCATCATCGCCAACAACCCCACCGTTTTCAGACTGACCGTTTTTCCACCGGCGTTGGGTCCGCTGATGATAAGCGCCTGCACTCCTTCTTCGGCGGCAATGTCAATGGGAACCGCCTCATCCTTCAGCAGCGGGTGCCGTGCCCGTTTGAGTACAAAGCCCCTCCGGCGGTACTTGGCCCGCACGCAGTGCCGAATTTTGGCGAACCTCCCTCGACAGAGGTATGAGTCAAGCAGGGAGACCTGGTCGATCAACTCTATGATATCCAACCTCCGCTCCGCGAGCTTCGCACTCAAGTCACGGAGGATCTTGATGATAATCTCGCGGATCTCTTCCTCTACCAGGGCTATGTCGTTGTTTTTGCTCATCACCTCGGGCGGTTCGATATAAACAGTCGCTCCCCGGGCGGAGGAGTAGTGTATGACCCCGTCGACGGTGTTTCGGTACTGACTTTTCAACGGCAGCACCAGCCGTCCGTCCCTTTGGGTCGGAACGTCGCTCTGCCAGCGGTCGGAATTGGACCGAAGGTAGTTCTGGGCGGCCCGGTTGAGCTCCTCGCGGTAGGCGGAGAGTTGCTTCCTCTTGCTCCGCAGCTCCGGATGGCTGTCCTTGACCGAGCCGTCGGGGTCGAGGACTTTGCCGATCTCTCGGGCCAGGGCGTCAAACTCCGGTATCCCCGCCCCCAAGGCCACGAGTTTTTCGTAGCCGTACTCTCCGGCTTTTTTCAAGTATCCCTGTAATCGGCGAGCCGATCGAAAGTAGCGGGCGAAGGCGAAGATCTCAGCCCCCTCCAATACCACCGCCCGGGTCTTCAGCCTCTCGGTGAGCTCGAAAATAGGGGGGAACTCTAGGCCGGGCAGCTCCTCTCGGTTGAGATAGTCGTGAAACTCAGCCACGTAATCGTGGATCTCCTCCAGTCGCTCAGGATCGTACAAGGGCCTCTGCTTTTCCACCAAGTCTCGCCCCTCTTCGCTGAGACAGTACTCAGTGAGCTCCGCGAGTATTTTATGGAACTCCAGCTCCTTGCCGCCGTATTCATACATAGGTTTTACCTCTCTCCTCCAATTCGGAGTATATCCGCAGGTAGCTTTCGTAGCGGTCGGGGTGTATCTCTCCCCGCTGTACAGCCGCTTTCACCGCACAATCCGGCTCGTGGATATGCCGGCAGGGTTGAAAGGAGCACTGGTTCAAATAGCTGAGAAACTCGGGAAAGTAGCGATCCAGACCGTCGTTCTCTTCTATTTTGATCTCCAGGTGCCGTATCCCCGGAGTGTCGATCACCGCGCCGTGGTGGTGTTGGTACAACCGGGCGTTCTTGGTGGTGTGTCTACCGCGGTCGTATTTGAGGGAGACCTCCCCTACATCCAGCTTCAGACCCGGGTAGATGGCGTTGATCAGGGAACTCTTGCCGACCCCCGATTGCCCGAAGTAGACACAGACCTTTTGGGCGCTGTACTCCTTCAACTGGTCGATCCCCTCGCCGGTTTTGATCGACGAGTAAGCCACCGGATAGCCGATTCCACGGTAATTCTCCAGGCGCTCTTCCACCTCCGTCGACACTCCAAGATCGACCTTGTTCAACAGAACGAGGCTCGGAATGTCGTGGGCGGCGATCAATACCCGATCGATGAAGCGAGGCCGAAAGGGAGGATTTTTTCCCGAAGCAACTACCACCAGGAGGTCGATATTCGCCGCCACCGTCTGGAGATTCTGCCGCTTCCTATTCCACCTCATCAACGCGTTGCGGCGGGGCATTCGATCCAGGATCCGCCCCTCCGTATCGCTGTGGACGTCGGTGCTGAATTCCACCTGGTCGCCGGGAGCCAGGGGGTTGTAGACGGTCTCCTTCTGCTTCAACACCTTGCCCTTAATCCGGCAGAGGTACTCCCGGCCTCCCGCGGAGACGGTGAAAATGTTGTTGGCACCGAATAGGATGGTCCCCTTTTGTATACTCACGGCTCTCCGCCCCACTTCAGCCTGTACATTTCGGCGAAGTTCCGGTAGCGCGATTGTTCTTCGTCTCTGCTGGTAAAAAAGAGATCCTCCCGTCTGCTCTGGTCAGTGAATTTTCCTTTTCTCCCGTGCTTCTCCAGAATCCTCCGAACCTGCCGGGCTACTCCATCCCGTGAGTCGATGACTTGCGTGGCTGCCCCGAGCATACCCGATAGGGCCTCCTCCACGTAGATAAAGTGGGTGCAAGCCACCACCAGAGTATCCACTCCTCGGGCACGAAAGTAGTCGACCGCCGGTTGGAGCACCTCCTCCTGCCGCTGAAGGTCGACCTTTGGGTAGTGTTTTTCCACAAATTCGACGATATCTACTCCGGCATAACGGGCCACGCTGCATGATTCGGCGTATTCTCTGATCAAGGAGTCGGTGTACGGATCCTCAACGGTACGCCGGGTGGCTAATACCCCGATTGCGCGGCGGCGGCTGATCTCCGCCGCCGGTTTGATCGCCGGCACTACCCCGACAAAGGGTACCTGGTAACGACGCCGCAACTCATCCAGAGCCACCACCGAGGCGGTATTGCAGGCAATGACCATCAGTTTCGGATCACAGCGATCTATGAGCCTTCCCACCGCCTCCACCACTAGTTCGCGCAGCAGATCATCATCCTTCTCCCCATAGGGGAAGTTGGCCCGATCGGCCATGTACACGTAGTTCTCGTCCGGAAGAAGTTCCCTTATCCGGGCCAGATAAGGGAGTCCGCCGACCCCAGAGTCGAAGACACCGATGGGTTTCGCCGCTTTAGCTGCCTCTTCGTGACTATTCACGTTCGTTCCGCTCTCCATCACGCTATAGAATCGCTCCTCCTCAGAAATAGTACTTGACATCGCCGCTAATGTGAATACTCTAAAATTATGTTTCTTTTCAACAGATGTAAACACGATGATTGTCAGCTCTACGCGGCCGACGAAGAGGAGTACTGCCTCCAGCACGTGGATGACCCCGAGTCATGCGCCGCTCGACTGATCACCAAGATAAAATCCAACAACTACCTCCAGGACTTGAACGCCTCCTCCATGATCGTCGAGGATGAGGATTTTTCCAACCGAATTTTTAAGGTGTGCAATTTTTCAGAAAGTAGTTTTCGCAACGTAGATTTTTCAAAGAGCAATATCGAGCTCTCCTTTTTCCACTACTCTTACTTCGAACACTGCAATTTCCTGGGAGTGGACATCAAATACGCGGTCTTCGCCGGCAGCACCTTTAAGAACTGCAATTTCTCCGAATCGGATATCGTGCACACCAACTTTCTGGGAGTCAAGGCATGGGACTGTAGCTTCGACGACTCCGACCTCTACTATTCCAACTTCACCAACGCCGACTTGCACCAGGTCTCCTTTGTCGATTGCAATCTGAAAAAGACGGACTTCGTTGGCAGTACCCGGGAAGAGGTAAGTTTCAAATACTCCAACTACGAAGAGGCCCACTTTCAACAGGATACTCCGATATGAAGCTCTACTTCCATTTCGCTGTAGTCGGATTCGCCAACACCTATCTCATCGGTCCTCCTAAGGGGGGCGACGTCATCCTGATCGACCCGGGGATCATGGACACCGAACTTTTGAAGCTGATCGAAGGAAACCACTACTACATCCGCTCGATACTGATCACCCACAAGCACGAATCTCATGTGAAGGGTGTCCGTACGTTGAAAAAGATCTACGACGCTGATATCTACTCTTTTTCTCCTTATATTCTGGACTTTCCCTCTATTCCTCTGAAGGACGGTGATGTTTTTAGCTGTGCTTCGGGTATCAAGGTCGAAGTGCTGGAGGTGCCGGGCCATTCGCCGGACTCGTTGGTCTACCACATCGGGGGAATGATTTTCACCGGCGATGTCTTGGCCGCCGGTCGGGTGGGAGGCACCAAAAACAGCTACAGCCGCGCTATCCTGCTGCGGGCGATCAGCGACAAACTCTTTCCCCTGCCGGACAGCACCCTTGTCCTACCGGGGCACGGCCCGCCGTCCACCCTCAAAGCCGAGAAGATGTACAACCCAGACCTGCAGCTGCTACGCAAATAGACCTTCTCCACTTCCGCCGTCCCGTTCAGCGTGCAGCTCAAGCTCGCAACTCCACCAGGGCGTACTTGAAGTGCCGTGGCAGGGGGGCACGAAACTCGCGGCGGTCCTTCGTTCCGGGTAGTCGGATTCGTATGCTCGCGGCGTGCAGCATCAGGCTGTACTGCACGAACTCTCCTCCCGGACGACCGTAGATCGGATCGCCTACGATCGGGTGTCCCAGCGAAGCCATGTGAACCCGAAGCTGATGGGTGCGCCCGGTTTTCGGTCTCAGCTCGACCAGGCACGCTCCCCGGAGTCTTCGCAGAACCCGGTATTCGGTGACCGAGGCCTTACCGTCCGGTCGCTTCCAGGTGAAGCGTTTGCGGTTATGGGGGTCGCGGGCGATGGGGTGGTCGACCACTCCTTGCTGCTTCGGCAGGTGGCCTTTGACCAAGGCCAAGTAGCGTTTTTCTACCTTTTTTTTGGCGAATTGCCGGGCGAGAAAGTTCAACGACTCGGGGTCTTTGGCCGCCACGATTATGCCGGAGGTATCCTTGTCCAACCGATGGACTATCCCCGGACGTGAGCTCTCCCCGCCGAATCGCTCCTCCAGTCCGGCGATGTGATGCAGAAGCCCCTGGACCAAGGTCCCGCTGTAGTTGCCCGCCGCTGGGTGGACCACCATCCCCTGAGCCTTGTTCAGCACGATGCAGTGCTTATCTTCATAGACGATATCCAGGGGCAGTTTCTCCGCCTTGATCTCCGTCGCCGGGGGCGGTCCGTAGCGGATCAACAGGTGATCTTGGGAATGCAGGGTTTTGCTGAGCTTGGCCTCTTTACCGTTCAGAAAGACTTGGAAGTCCCGCTGCCTCATTTGACTTCGGCTGCACAGCTCCAGATACTCGGCGATATACCGGTCGATCCGTAACCCTTCGGCCCCTTCTTCACGCACCCAGACCTCCCGCTCCAAACTATTCTCCGGTTCTCCCAGTTTTCCTCTCTTCTATGAAATAATCCACCAAGGCGATCACCAACGAGAGGGAGATACTCACCCCTATTCTAGCGGCTACGGTCTCCTGCTTGTACACCTCCTTCTGACCGGAGGTGCTGAAAAAAAGAGGCAGGTAGGCCGAGTCGAAATCATTGGCCGCGTAGGCGTAGAGGTCGAAGCCGATCGAACTAAGGAGAAAGGATATGGGTATCGAGCCGAAAAAAATCGTCTCGAATCGGCGCAAACCGTGCGCCCAGTCGGGAAACTCCTCGGGTTTGTACGGCTCGTAGCTATCGCCACTACTTTGAGAAGAAATCGGTACCGCTAAGGCGAATACAAAAACCAGCACCCACACCCAACGTTTCGACGGAGCGTCCATTGGCTAACGAGCTCCAAACAGCGCCGTACCGACCCGCACCATCGTGGATCCCTCCAGGACCGCCCACTCAAAGTCCCCGGTCATGCCCATGGAGAGCTCCCGCAGGTCGAGCTCCGTATAACGACGCCGAGTCTCTTCAAAAAGTTCCCTCAGATAGGCAAAGGCCGATCGAACTTCAGTCTCGTTGTCGGTCAGTGGACCGATGGTCATCAAACCCCGAATCCGCAGATGGGGAAGCTCGGCGATTTTTTCAATATCTCGAAAAAAGAGGTCCCGGTCACGGTACCCGCTTTTCGACTCCTCACCGCTGGTGTTGTACTCAAGATAGATATCCATCTGCTTTTCCGCCGCCGCGCAGCGCTTCTCCAGCTCCCAGGCGGTCTTGAGTTTGTCGATGGACTGCACGCAACGGGCCACATCCACGGCTTTCTTGGCCTTGTTGCTCTGCAGGTGTCCTATTATATGCAGCTCCGCGTCATCGTAGAAGTTGCTGAACTTCTCCACCGCCTCCTGCACGCGGTTCTCCCCGAACAGACGGAGCCCCGCCCGGTAGGCTTCCTCCACGACTTCGCTGCTTTTAGTTTTGGTCACCGCCATCAGTCGGATATCTTCGGCTTTTCGACCCGCCCGCGCGGCTGCCTGCTCAATCCTCCGTCGCACCGCTTCTAGGTTCTTCGCAATACTATCCATGCCACCCATAATACCACCGTCGACGAACTATGAGAAGTACGTTGTTGAGCTCAGAGTCAACCTACGGCTCAATTGAGAAGGACAGCCGAGAATCAGCGAGTATACCATTGTCTCCCTTTTCATTTTTCTTCCAAGATTAGTCAATTCCAACGGGTCTTGATAAACACCTCTTCTATAAATAATATAGCGCAATGAAGCCAAAGAAAATACTCTTAATCCTGCTGACTATCTTAGTTCTTCTTTCGATCATTGGGTATAGGGTCCTTCGCCCTATTCGGGTATCGGTGAAACTCGCGGAGAAGGTCCCCCTCGCCGCTGAAGCTGCAATCAACACCAACGAGCCTTCGCGTATAACCGTTCGTATCTTTGGTCGTGACGGAGAGGATCTGGAACACGATTTTGACTCGGTGTCGAAAAAACATCGAGTACCGATCTTGGGGCTATATCCAGACTACAAAAATCGCCTGGAGATCAGAGCACAAAGCGCCAATGGGGAGACTTTTACCGAAGTTGTTGAGATAGAGACGGAAGCACTACCCGACTACTACCCCGATATTCGAGTTGAACGGTTGCGGTCCGAAGAGATATCCCCGGGGATGCTCTTCATGCACCTGGGACACTACGACGATGAGGGCGGCTTTCACCCCCTGGCCTCGGCGATCGACCGCTACGGCCGGGTTCGATGGTTCTACGACGGTGATTTCGGCCACCTGCTCCGCCGTCTGGACAACGGAAACCTCTTGATCCACCGGGACGACAGCCTGGTCGAAATAGACATGCTCGGTAGGGAGACCGGTAAAACCTGGAGCCTCGAGACCGGGGTGCACCACGACGCGGTGGAGACTCCCGACGGCAACTTTCTCGTCTTGACCTCAGCCCAGGATTCCTTCGACGACGGGGTGGTGGAGATAGAGCGGGGCAGCGCGGATGTAATTCGCGGATGGGATTTTCGCCGGATCCTCGACCCAGAGCGCCCCCGTCAGCCCTTGAACTTGGAAGAGAAGGATTGGCTCCACCTGAACGGAATAGACTATGAGCCCCGCCGCGACTCATTCGTCGTCTCGGGCCGCGACCAGAGCGTGGTAGTCAAGCTCGACCGTAAAAACGGTCAGATCGAATGGATTCTGGGCAACCACCGCTACTGGAAGGAGGAGTTCAAGAATTACCTGCTTAAGCCCGCGGGCGAAGCTTTCGAATGGCCCTGGGGACAACACGCCCCGATGTTTCACCCCGAAGATCCGAACCGGATCCTGATCTACGACAACGGAAACGAACGCTCTTACGACGATCCACTGGGTCCCGAGGAGAGCTACTCCCGGGCGGTGGAGTACCGAATCGATCCTCAAACCATGGAGATCGAGCAGCTGTGGGAGTACGGCCGACGATACGGCTCTCGCTATTACACCCCCTTCATCGGTGATGCCAACTACCTGGCGGGAGGCAACCGATTGGTATGCTTCGGCGGTATCACCCGCGATTTGGATGGTGCGCCCATGGAGATATTCGATTTCGAGGCCGGTGAGATCAATCGAATGAAGATTTCCGCGGTGATCGTCGAAGTGAGCTCCGATTCTCCGGCAGAAGAGATATTCCGAGTTCGTCTGTACGACGACGATAACAGCTCCTACCGCGGGTATCGCAGCTATCGGGCGGAGAAAATGTCTCTCTATCCGAACTAGAGCTGCATCGAGAGTTTGGCGCTCTCCATTTTTCAAACTAAAAATACTCAAAAAAACTTTTAACCGGTCCCTATATATGGTATATAGTGGTAGAGGTATAAAGGATGAAATATCACAAGAGTGCATATAAAAACACATGGCTACGCACATTGCCTTTTCAAATGGTATTAACGATAGTTTTCTACCTATTTTACGCCTTGGTTTTCGGCCTGAGTATCGTACCGTCGCTGCATCTCGTCTCCATCGGTATTCGTCGCTTCCGTCCTTTTGCAAGTACCGCCTTCATCAATTATCTTCTATTCGGCTTCTACTGCGGTTTTGCCCTATTCGCCTACTACATCAGTTCGATCTTTGTGATTGGTGTTGGAATGAGGGTAAGCTCTTTGGGTATCAAACCGGGCCGTTATCCCGCGGGCTCTCTCATGGTGACCAGATGGATGATTCACAACGGTTTCTATGGGATGGCCAAAACAATGTTTCTCCCCATGATCAAGGGGACCGGTTTCGCCAACCTCTTCTTCCGTATAGCCGGAGCCAAGATCGGCAAAAGAGTCAGAATAAACTCCGGATCGCTGGTGGACTGTTACTTGTTGGAGTTGAACGACAACGTGATCGTCGGCGGAGACGCGATGATCACCTGCCATATAGTGGAAAACAACCATCTGATACTGGAGAGAGTAAAAATAAAAAGAGATTCCCTCATCGGTGCGCGATCCTATATTACGCCGGGGGTAGAGGTCGGTGAAAAAAGTATCATCGGAATCTTTTCTTACATCAGGAAAGGTACCAAAATAGCTCCTCACAGCAAGATCACCAGTCTAGCGGCAATACCACTGCGTCAGGCACGCGAAATTGAGAAGGGACTCGATAAATTTTACCTGCGGCATGAACGGTAAGCACTCGTCTTTTTTCCATCGGTATTGAAGAGACTCACACCCCGTCGGGAAAGAGGAGCTTCTGACTGTCGCGGAGCCTCGCCTCCACTCCGTCCAGTATACGGTGAAGATCTTCGGAGTTTTTGACAAAATCCAGCTCGTCCCCGGGCACCGACAGGACCGGCGCCAGGTCGAAGCCGTCGATCCACTGCTGGTAGAGGCGGTTCAAGTTTTCCAAATAGTCCGGAGCGATATCGGCTTCGAACTCTCGACCGCGCTGGGCAATCCGACGCTGCAGCGTGTGCACCGAAGCCTGCAGATAGATCACCAGGTCCGGTACCGGGAGCAGCTGGGTGAACAGATGGTAGAGCTCCCGGTAGCTGCGATAGTCGTCATCGTCCATCAAACCGCCTTCATAGAGGTTTCGGGCAAAGACCTCGGCGTCCTCGTAGATCGATCTGTCCTGGACCACCGAATGGGGGTCACCGGCCAGGCTGTGATGAGACTTCACCCGGTGGGTCATAAAAAAGACCTGCGAATGGAAGGACCAGCGACGCATGTCCCGGTAGAACTTCTCCAAATAGGGATTTTGTGCCACCGGTTCGTAGTAGGCCTTCCAGCCGAAACGATCGCAGATCATCGACACCAGGGTCGACTTCCCGGCGCCGATATTCCCGGCCACCACCAAATGTTTTTTATCCATTGAAACAATTCCTCAGTTTGATGAGGCGATTATAACAAAGCAAGCCTGGGGAGAAAAGTGATATAGATATTCAGCTCCAGGTCGTTTTTTTTTCCACGCACCCATGGCTTATGATAAAATAAGGGTATGATCGATGTAAAAGATATAGAAATCATCACCTTGAGCGAAAACACCGCCTCCGGCCGTGACCTGCTGGCCGAATGGGGCTTGAGTTTTTTTGTGCGGATAGCCGATAGGCGGTACCTGTTCGATACCGGTCAGGGGATATCCGCCGCGGTCAACGCCGAGGTGCTCGGGGTGGACCTCAGTCGTGTCGAGGCGGTACTGCTGAGCCACGGTCACTACGACCATGTGGGAGGTCTGCCCTCCCTGGCGCGGAAGATCAAAAATAGACCGATTCCCGTCTACGCCCATCCGGATATATTCGCTCGCAAGTACAGCATCAAGCCCCAAGGCCCGCTTTTTGGTGGTATCCCCTGGGGGAGGGACTATCTGGAGAGTCTGGGTTTCGAGTTTGCGCTCTCCTCGGCTCCGCGGTACCTGGAGGAGGACCTGATTCTCAGCGGAGAGGTACCGATGGACAGCTCCTTCGAGTCGGTATCGGAGAAACTGCTCCTGAAGGGCGACGATGGCGCTTTTTCCCAAGACCTGGTGAAGGACGACCAGTCACTGTACCTCCGGACGAACCTGGGGCTGATCATCCTCCTCGGCTGCGCCCATCGCGGGGTGGTCAACATAGTCCGTCACGCCAAGGAACTCACCGGAGAGAAAAAAATCTATATGCTTCTGGGCGGCACCCACCTCCACGATGCGGAACCGGAGCGGGTCGAAAAGACCGCCGAGGCGCTCAAAGAGTTGGGAGTGCAGTGGCTCGGGGTCAGTCACTGCACCGGCGGCCGAGCGGCGGTGCATCTGGCCTCCGTGTTCGAGGCCAAGTTCTTTTTCAACAACGCCGGGACCAGGATAGACCTCCCCTTTTCACCTTAGTTCCCGGATCATCTGGCCGTCCATCCGTCCGGAGATTCTCAATGACTTTCGAGAATCTCTTCGGATATTGGAGTAATCAGCTTCACCAGTTCGTCGAATTTGAAATCGATATCCATGACCGCATAAATCTCCCCTTGCTGGTTGTAGATGGGCAAGGCTATCGTGAACACCAGTGCGCCGGTATATTTGGAAAAAAACAGCTCCGAGCAGTAAACACTCCCGCTGCCAACCACTTCGACAAACCACTGGTGCTGTCGAAAATCCTTGTTCATCAGATTCCTAAAGAGGTTTTTCTCCCCCCGCTGCGTGTGTACCTGGCTGATCCTTCGCCCTTCACTGTCGGTTATCGCCAAAAGCTGGATTGACTTCTCCCGTTTGATTATCTTGTCAAGGATCGGTTCCATCCGTTCCCGATCCAGGGATTGTATCTCCGGAGCCGACGAGACTCCCTCCGAGATGTGGCGGGCGATCGCCCGAGCCTCCTCTTTCACCTGCTGAAACTCCGATTTGAACAGCGAGGGGATATAGTGCTTGGCCTGAGCGATCAGCTCTTCGGGGCTAATGCCGGTGGTTCTGCCACGGGCGTACTGTTCCATGACCCAATCATGGATGTACTTGATCCCCGGGTGCCGCTTGTTGATCGGTTCCAGGGTACCGTCTTTGATCAGGGGGATATTCTCATTCAACCAGCGGGCAATACCGGCGTAGCCGGACTTATCCGTCACGGTCACCCGAATCGGCCGGTTCAGTATTTTACCGGTATCAAAGATATTGTAGATCTCAGGGTTCTTCAGAAGCCCGTCGGCGTGGATACCAGCTCGGGTGGTGTTGAAATCCTCACCCACAAAGGGGTAGTTGGCGGGTATGGAGGCTTTGATCTCCCCTTCGTAGTACTCGGCGATCTCGCTGATCACCCTAGTGTCCATACCATCCGCGGTACCCCGTAGTCCAATGTACTCCATCACCGCGCTTTCCATGGGTGGGTTGCCGGTACGCTCCCCATAGCCCAAGAGGGTGGCGTTCAGAGCCGAAACCCCGTACAACCACGCGGTGGTTCCGTTGATATGGGCTTTGTGGAAATCGTTGTGTCCGTGCCACTCGAGTAGATGAGAGGGATACCCGAGCTCCCGGCGGAAGGCGTGTATCAACTTCGGAATACTGCGGGGCAGAATCGTACCGGGGTAGGAGAGACCGTAGCCCATGGTGTCGCAGAGCCTGATTTTCACCGGGATTCCGCTCTCTTCGCTCAGCTTCAGCAACTCTTCGGCCAGGGGGAGGCAGAAGCCGTAAATATCAGCTCTGGTGACATCCTCGAAGTGGCAGCGTATCCTTATCCCCTTGTCCAGAGCGGACTTGACGATTCGCAGGTAGTGCTCCATCATTTTCGTCCGGTCTTTTTTCAGCTTCAGGTAGATATGATAGTCCGACACGGAGGTCAGAATCCCAGTCTCCTTCAGTCCCATGTCTTGCACCAATTGCAGGTCGTTTTCATTGGCCCTTATCCAGCCGGTCACCTCCGGGAAGGAGTGCCCTTGAGCCAAACATTTCTCTACGGCTTTCTTGTCCCGGTCGCTGTAGAGAAAAAACTCACTCTGCCGAATAATTCCCTTCGGGCCACCCAATTTGTTCATTAAATCATACAGATGGGCGATCTGATCGGGAGTATAGGGGGGACGGGCCTGTTGACCGTCACGAAAGGTGGTATCGGTGATCCAGATCTCATCGGCCGGGTCGAGAGGAACGGTTTTGTTGTCGAAGAGGATTCGCGGCACCTCCGAGTAGGGAAACTGCTCCCTCATCAGTTCGGGTTCTTTTCTATTTTGCATCTCTATCCCGCGATCAGTTCTCACGGTGGCGTTGATTTTGTTCATTCCGCTACCTCCTGAAATCCTCCGTCGAGGCAATTTTGCATTTACCATACACGTTCCATCTTGCAAATGCAACAGAGATACACGTTTTTTACAAAACTTAGCTGTTTTTGTTAATTTTTTGCACTTAATTAATTCTTCAAGAGCATTTTAGACTTTCAAATTTATGATCAGAAGTCTTCTCTGGACCACTTGCTACAGATTTATGATGAGCGAATTACCCAGCCTATCGTCCGTTTTACATTCAGCACCAATCTGTTCTATCAGCGACTTGGCGATTTCCCCTTCATTTCCAAACTCAGTGACTATATATTCATCATGAAAGAATTTCTCTTTCGACACGACTATCAAGACCTCGTCTTTATTCACCAAGCTCCTTAAAGATATCCGGACGTTTTTCTCCTTTGTTTTCATCCTTCCCATTATGTTAGAAATGACAATAATAAGGAGGATCCCAAGAGGCAGAACAAAATCGACGTGCCTTTCTATACTCTCAACTTCGATTGTAAGCCTATGGGTTCCAAAGTTATGCTTTTCAGCAAGGTTAAAACTCAGTTCTTTAACCAACTTACCAACGTCTAACATTTGCCTATCGAAGTTCATAAATAGCTTTTTGTCAGCAACGGTGATAAAGTTCCGGATATCGACGGTGTAAAAGTTCCGCTTTTACGACACAAATAAGGGCGGATAACCTATAGTGGGAAAGACCAAAATACACCACAAAAAAAAACCGCCCAAATGTGTCGAAAGGAAGATCGGATGCATATAGCTCACATCCTGGCCAGAGAAGGCCACAGACAGAAAGACATTGCAGCACAGCTCGGTGTCAGTGACCGTATGGTACGAAAGTATCTGAAAGAAGACTTTGGAGCAAGAGCTCGAAAGAAGCGTCGCAGTATTCTCGAGCCGTTTCACCGATTAATTGATGAGGCGATCGAAGAGAATCCCTACACCAATCTGGTGTTGCTGTATGAGCGGCTCAGGAGGCAGAGGTACGGTGGAGGGATGACGATTTTACGGGACTATGCCCGAGGGGTCAGGGAGCAGGTGATCACCAAAGCGGTGCTGCGCTTTGAAACCGAGCCAGGCAGACAAGCCCAGGTCGACTGGAAAGAGTGTGGAAGCTGGCTTATCGACGGGAGGATGCAGAAACTCTATGCCTTTGTCATGCTCTTGGGCTACAGTCGACGGCCTTTCGTGCTGTTTACCACCAACATGAGACTCTCGACGGTGTTGTTGGCACATTTGGCGGCCTTTGCCTGATTTGGAGCTGTGCCCAGAGAGATACTCTACGACAACATGAAAACCGCATGGCTGAATCAGGGCGGCAGTTGGATCGTAAATCCTGGGCTTCTCTCATTGGCCTCGACCTGTGGGTTTAGGCCTCTGAGGTGTAAGGACCGCCGGCCTCAAACGAAAGGCAAAGTCGAGAGGTTTATCGGCTATTTAGCGCACAACTTTCTCCCGAGAGTGGAGAGCCGGAACGACACTCGAGGAGCTTAACGGCGATGTCGCCGATTGGCTTAAAAGGGTAGATGCGCAGCAGATCGGCGGTATTCGCGGCACACGTGCCGAGAGGTTTGCCGAGGAGAAGCACTATATGAATACCTGGGTACCGGAGGCTGCCCCCGATGTACGGGAGATTGTGGGCCTGGTGGTCTCCAGGGAAGGGAAGTTGACCTATCAGACGAACCGGGACAGCGTGCCTGCCGAGTATATCGGCCAAATGGTTACTCTAAAAATAAATACCCTCAACTACCGTTCTCAGGTATTCACTCAGGAGAATCTGCTGCTGCGTGAGTTTACCCTTTCGCCCAAAGGAGCACGAGAGGTGAACATACGCAAGGAGGATACCGAAATCCTCATAGAGCGTAGGAAAGCCGAACGACGGCCTGCGGTGTAGACTCGCACATTAAATTAGAGGTAAACAGCCGCATCAAACCAGAGCGTTCAGAACCGACCGGACCAACTGTAACCGGCGGCCAGTTGTTTGAACGGAGCCCAGGAGGTCGGTGATGGATA
>Ga0129302_1001519_pt1 | contig 17242 bp, 12 predicted proteins | sample BlaSprsedimmetaG_FD_94476 | JGI IMG/M metagenome (GOLD analysis project Ga0129302, IMG submission 94476) | Hot spring sediment bacterial and archeal communities from California, USA to study Microbial Dark Matter (Phase II) - Blank Spring... | ecosystem: Environmental > Aquatic > Thermal springs...
AATAATGATAAGGTCATCGACAATGATTTACGCGAGCATGGTTTGGTTAACAAGATAAAAATCTGAATTAATTGATCTTGTCTATGTTTAAACATCCTGTTATCCGGATTTTAATTTTGATTGAATTGTGATTGCGGAACAATCCCGGAAAAAAAGCTTTGAATTTTAAATTGAATTTCATAAATTAACATCCCGGTAATAGTTTTGATAATTTAAAAAGACAGAGCGAATGGACAGATTAGCAAAGCTACACCAGAAGCGATACGGCAAGTTACCAGATTCCATTGTTCCATTGAGAAGCGATGGATCTGATCGAAAAATATATCGGCTTTTTTCCGGAGATCAGACCGTAATCGGAATTATCGGCAATGATTTTGATGAGAATATGGCGTTTGTCGAGTTTAGCAACCATTTTTGGAAGAACGGGCTTCGCGTTCCGGAAATCTACATTTCTGATCTGCGCAACGGCGTCTATCTCGAACAAGACCTTGGCGATGACACGCTGTTTGATTGGATGATGAAAATCCGAAGCCAGTCTGGATTCAGCAGCGAGGTCCAGGAGATGTATCGTCAAGTCATCGAATATTTGCCGAATTTTCAGATAAAAGCCGGGATGACGATCGATTATACCTTTTGCTATCAACATGTGATTTTTGGGAAACATTCCATGGCGTGGGATTTGAATTATTTTAAAAATCGCTTTCTCGATGTGTTTTACAAAAAACCGCTTGATCAAGCCGCAGTGGAAAAAGATTTTAACACTTTGATTGACTTTTTAATGCACGAGGAGCGCAAATATTTTCTCTACCGCGATTTCCAATCCCGCAATGTGATGATTAAAAACAGGCTGCCCTATTTTATTGATTACCAATCCGGCAGAAAAGGTGCGTTGCAATACGATGTGGCATCGCTGTTGTTCGATGCAAAAGCTGATTTGCCCGAGTGGTTTCGCCAGGAGATGGTGCAGGCATATCTTCAAAAAGTACAGGAATTTATTCCGGTTGAACATGACCGGTTTATGAAATACTATTACGGCTTTGTCCTGATCAGAATGATGCAAGCGTTCGGCGCATACGGCTATTTAAGTGTGGTCAAAGGTAAAAAACATTTCTTTAAAAGCGTTCCCTTTGCCATCGCAAACTTAAAGTTATTGTTGGAAAAAAATCCGGAAATTTTTCAGTTGGTCCCGACATTGACAGAAGTATATTCGAATCTGATCACTGATCATGAACTAATTAAATTTGGTAAAGAAGATGAATAAGCTGGTTGTTGATATTTACAGTTTCGGATTTCAAATGTCAGGAGTTCCAGAAGACCTGTCGGGCAATCAGGGAGGATTTGTTTTCGACTGTCGTTTTTTACCCAATCCGGGCAGGGATCCGGCGTATGCTGATCTCACTGGCAAGGACCCTGAAGTGATTGCTTTTCTTAGCGCTAAACCTCAGGTCGAAAAATTACTTACACACAGCAAAGCCATTGTTGATGAAGCCATTGATAATTATCTCGAGCGCGGTTTTTCCCATTTAATGGTCTGCTACGGTTGTACCGGAGGACAGCACCGCTCTGTCTATTGTGCCGAGCAATTATATCAGTATTTACAATCCAGACCGGTCGAGGCTCGGCTTCGTCATGTTGAATTAGAATAAGCTGAATTTCGCAATGAAAGCAATGATTCTCGCTGCCGGATTTGGCAAGCGTCTGAAGCCACTTACCGATTCAAAACCAAAAGCGCTTATCGCCATCAGTCGTATTCCACTGCTGGAGTTGGTCATCTGTAAATTAATCAATAGCGGCGTGGATGAAATAATTATAAATTTGCACCATCTGCCCGGAGAAATCGAAGCTTTTCTCGATTACAAAAAGCGATTTGACATTCGGATTGAAACCATTTTCGAACCGGAAATTCTCGGTACCGGCGGAGCGGTAAAAAATGCCAGCTTCTTTTTTAATGACCAGCAGCCTTTTATCGTCCATAATGTGGATATCCTTTCTACAATTGATTTGAAAAAAACATACCAGTCCCATTTAGATAATAATGCTTTGGCTACGTTGGCAGTTAACCAAAGACACTCTTCGCGATATTTTCTGATGGATGAGCAGAATCTGATCTGTGGCCATGAAGATGTACAAAAGAACATAAAGCGGATTAAACGAGATCCGGTGGGAAAACTCCAGCGTGTCGGTTTCTGTGGGATTCATGTAATTTCGCACAATTTTTTTTCTCAAACAAATCGTTACGGCTGCTTTTCCATCGTGGATTCATATTTGGATTTAATCGAATCCGGACAAATAATCCGCGGCTATTCGGTGAATGAATCGTACTGGCAGGACATCGGCAAAATTGACACACTGCGGACGATTCACCGCGATCTGAAATCCGAGCAGATTTCGTTGGAAGATTTAATTGCCGGTGGGGTGTAGGAATATGGCTTCACCATTGCTGATCCTGAAAAAAGGACGCATTAATAACGGACTGGTAAAATAAGCTTTAATCGTCTTTTCATAGATGTGATCCGAAATGAAAGATAGAGCATTTTCGCCGAAAAAATTTCTCCAACCCAAAAGCCTGATTTTTATTTTTATTTCTCTGGCAGCCTTGATGTTCTCTTCGGCGCTGATTGAGTTGCGCCAAAGCAAAAAAGAACTGCTCGATTTAATGGAAAAACAGGCAAATACGCTGCTGGAGACAGTGATCACTTCCTCAAGAAATGCACTGCTGACCTATGAGCTTCTGGAAATTTTTTTGGAAGATCGATTGCTGAACAACGGTTTTTACCTTCGATTTTTACTTGATAACCAACAGATCAACAACGATCAACTGAAAAAATTTGCTGCGGAAAACAATATTCACCGGATCGACATTTACGAGGCCAACGGCAGTTTGCAGTATTCCAACATGCCCGCGGATCTACGCAGCAAGGCAGAAGCAGCAGAACAGTTAGCTCCGCTTTTTTCCGGTGAGCAGGACACGCTGTTTCTCGGTTATACCCTTAACCAGGATCATGCCGGCACACAGTTTGGTGTGGCTCTGGCAACAACTGACCGCAGGGCAATTCTGATGACACTGGATGCGGCAGAGCTGTTGGAATTCAGGCGCCAGATCGGGTTTGGCGTCTTGCTGAAGGAAATGGCAAACAACCAGGAAATTGTTTACATTGCGTTGCAGGACACTAACGGCATTATCGCCACTTCTGCATCGGTTCTTGAACTGGAACGAATCAGCGATTCCCCTTTTTTGACAAGCGTAATGAATGACACTGTAATGAAAACCCACCTGCTGAATTTCAACGAAGAGCAACTATTTGAAGCGAACCACCCTTTTTATTATGATGATCTTCTGGTGGGTATTTTTCGGCTTGGTCTTTCACTGGAACCGCTCAACCAAATTAAATCGCGGATTTACCGGCGTATTGCCATTATTAGCCTTATTTTGCTGGTGATCGGTTTTATCGTGGTTAGCTTGATTATGATTCGTCAAAATTACGATCTGCTTCGCCGACAGTACCAGACGGTTGAGACATATTCAGCCAATATCATCCAAAATGTTAGCGATGCAATCATTGTACTTGACCACCAGCACCGGGTTAAAATTTTCAATGACGCGGCTCAATCTCTGTTTAAAGTAAAAAATTCAGCCATCGTCGGTTCGTCATTGAATGAGATTTTGCCGGATAAAGAATGTGGACTGTTGTTAATGTCGTCAGTTTCGATGGAGCAGGTGGAGTGCCAAATTCAAAACGAAACGAGAAGTTTTTTAATTTCCAGGGCTAATTTTTTTGACGCCCAAAACCAGCAAAATACGATTCTTGTTTTGCGCGATCTTACCGATTTAAAAAAACTGGAAGCTCAAATTCAACGTAAAGAGCGGTTGACCGCAATGGGCGAGCTGGCTTCGGGCGTGGCGCACGAAATTCGCAATCCGCTGAACTCTATCAGCACCATTGTTCAGCAACTGGATAAAGACTTTGAGCCGCGCCAAAACAGCGCTGAATTTCACCAGTTGGCCCAGTTGGTTATCAAAGAAGTCAGACGAATCAATGAAACAATCCAGAACTTTCTTCGATTTGCCCGTCCGGCGCCAATCCAGCTTTCCCGCTTCCGGTTGGCAGCAATTCTGAATGAATTGAAACAGCAATACGCCGCCATCATCAAACAGCAACGGATCACCCTGACAATCCAATCGGATTGGGAGGGGGAAGTCCAATGGGATCGGCTCCAGATGTATCAGGCTTTTATGAACTTAGTTCAAAACGCTGCTGAAGCCATCGACCGTGACGGAAAAATTCAAATTCGAGTGAAGAAAATCGATGAAAAAACCATCAAAATTGTTGTCGCAGATTCCGGACCGGGTATTGCACCGGAAATTATTGGAAAGCTTTTTAATTTGTATTTTACGACCAAAGCAAGTGGTACCGGAATTGGATTGAGCATTGTTCAACGAATCATTGACGAGCACAACGGTGTGATTACGGTGGAAAACCAGGGTGACCGTGGAGCAGCATTCGAGCTAATACTACCAATCAATGCGGAAGGATAGTTGAATAAAGCGCGAAAGTTGAGAAAAAGGAAATTTGTCAAAGAGGATGACAGTGGCTAAAAATTTTTCCATTCTGATTATCGATGATGAAGAAGCACAAATTTTATCGCTGAAGAGTTTTTTACAGCGACGAAAATTTGAAGTTTTCAGTGCCACCAACGGCAGGGATGCCATTGAGATCGTAAATAACAACACCATTGATCTGGTGCTGACAGATTTGCGCATGCCTCAATGGGACGGGTTGACTATTTTGAACAAGGTAAAAGCACTCAATCCGGAGATCGATGTGGTGGTAATGACCGCTTATGGGAACATAGAAGACGCGGTTCATATTATGAAATCAGGGGCTTATGATTATTTGACCAAACCGATTGACCTGGATGAGCTGGAAAATCTAATTTTGCGGGTTCAGGAAAAACGGCTATTGGTTGCAGAAAATCGTTTGCTCAAAGAACAGTTGGCGCATCGCTTTAAATTTGAAGGAATTGTCTCACAGAGCAGCGAGATGGAAAACGTGTTGAATACAGCGGCGCGTGTTGCCTCCAGCAAAGCCACAGTTCTTATCAGCGGCGAGAGCGGCACCGGTAAGGAGCTGATCGCCCGGGCGATCCATTTTGCCAGCCCGCGCAAGGATGCACTGTTCGTGGTGATAAATGTAGCCGCCTTATCCGATAGTTTGCTGGAAAGCGAATTATTCGGACATGAAAAAGGAGCCTTTACCGGGGCGATACAGCAGCGCATCGGCAGATTCGAACAGGCGAATACAGGCACCCTGTTTATCGACGAAGTCGGAGAAATTCCCTTATCGCTCCAGGTCAAATTGCTGCGGGCGATCCAGTTTGGTCAGATTGAACGACTGGGCAGCAATAGCACCGTGGAGCTGGATGTGCGCATTATTGCAGCGACCCATCGCAATTTAGAGCAGATGATCCAAAAGGGTGAATTTCGGGAAGACCTTTTTTTCAGGCTCAACGTGGTTTCAATTTATATTCCCCCATTACGCCGGCGTAAGCTGGACATTCCTTTGATGATCGATCACTTTATAAAAAAATATGCAAATGAAAATAATAAACCGATCAAAGGCATTACCCGCGAGGCGCTTGATTTTTTAATGAAATACCAATTTCCTGGCAATGTGCGCGAGTTGGAAAATATGATCGAAAGCGCGGTGGTATTGACGCGGGATGAGTATATTACCCAAAAAGATCTTCCGCAACAGCTTAAATTCAAATCCGAACGGGCAATTCTGGATCCAACTCAATTGGAAGATGGTTACGACGCCAAGATGAAATCGTTTGAAAATGAGATGATCAATGAAGCATTGATCCGAACCAATGGCAACCAGAGTGCAGCGGCTCGGCTGCTGGGAATCACCGAACGCCATCTGCGGTCGCGATTGGAAAAGCTGGGTATGAAATGAATCGGTTTTGTACGGAGGGTGTGAACAGATTGTCCATTAACTCATAACAATTCAAAAAGTAGATGTCATTGCGAGGAGCGAAGCGACGAAGCAATCTTTTTAATTATAGAGACTTATGTTAAAGAATTCGTGACCACTCAGCTATGCGTGTTTTTTTAGAGCTGCTGAAGCGTCTGCTTTGATTAACCACGATCAATCTTGGTGCTGGTTCAAACAACAACACCTTGAACTAACACCATGCTTCAACATGGTGGAATGAGGCAAACTAAGTAGTACTTAGCCGCTTCAGCGGCTACAAAAAAAAATGAAGAAACAGGCGGCGCTGAATAGTTACAAGATTGCTTTGGAAAAAATATTCTCTAAATAAAATTTACAGTAACAAAATTTTTGTATATTGGACACAATATGAAGTTTTATCTTAATCAAAAAAACAGGACAATGTTTTCCCGTTGATAGCCAATTTTCCCCAAAAAGCGGCAGTGTCGGTAAAACGAGAGGCCACAACGCAGCAGTTGCTCCTCGCTTTTAACTTGTGTTTTGGCGGATTGCACTTTTCCGATTACAATTGTCAATCCACCGGCAAAGTGGATTACTTTTTTCTCAAGTTGGATACGATCTGGTATGCTTTGTCGGGTGAGCTCTCATTTTTTAGCAAACTTTCGGTGCGGCACAAAATCCGCGGAACCAATTGTTTAAACGCAAATTGCACCTGGTGCTGCTCCAGCGCCGCTTTTCCGGGCTCGCTCAAAATAGCAGCATAAACGCGCCGAAAGCCGAGGTGGATCAAAATCAACGCCGCTGCTCTGCCGATAATTTTATCTTTGACCAGCAGGTCAGCGGGATCGAAATCAGATTCTGTCAGATAGTTTTCTAATTCAAATAGCGGATGCAGCCATTTACCATCGCTCTGAAAAACGAGTTGTCTGTTGTGGTAAATTTCCAGAGAGTGTTTCATGATCTTTAACCTTTCAAAATAATCCGCATGGTGGTTCCTTCGCCGATTCGGGAGTCTTTGATCAACAGTTTTCCGTCGTGAAATTCCTCGACAATACGTTTTGCCAGGTTCAGTCCCAGTCCCCAGCCGCGTTTCTTGGTGCTGTAACCTGGTTTAAACACAATCCGCCGGTGCTGAGAACTGATGCCTTTTCCGTTATCTTTAATATCGATGAATACGCTCGACTTCATTTCATTGACCAGTCCGGTGGAGATTTCGATCACACCGCTTTTCTTTTCAATGGCGTCAAGCGCATTTTTGATCAGATTTTCGATCACCCACTCGAACAGATCACGATTCAGATAAACATCGGGTACCGGCTCGATTCGGCGGATGATTTTCACCTCTTTGCCCATGTGCGGCAGCCGGCGCTGGAAATATTCGATTATATCATCAAGAATGGGCAACAAATTCTGCTTCTTAATGCTGCTGCGGCTGCCGATCTGCGAGAAACGCGCCGAGACCTTGGATAAACGGTTGATGTCGTTTTCCATTTCCGCCAGTTCTTTAGCAGCCGATGCACATTCCTTCCGGCTTTTGATAATCTCCAGCCAGCCCATCAGAGATGATAACGGCGTTCCCATCTGGTGCGCCGTCTCCTTGGTCAATCCCACCCAGATAAATTGTTCCTCACTTTTTTTAATACTGCGAAATCCAAGCAGGGCCACCAGAATGAACAATCCGATGACGCCAATCTCCACATAAGGCAGCCAGATCAGCCGGGTAATTAAATGTGAATCTCCAAAATACAGATACCCCAGTGTGATTTCGATTCCCTCTGAATCGCGAAAGGTGATGGCGACCGGATCAATCTGTTTTTCGAGCTTGCGAACAATGGCTTTTACTTTTTCAACCGTCTCAGCAGATTTTTCATTGGAATCGATCTGCAATCCCACCCAGTAGTCCGGATTTTTATTGACATCCGTCAAAATGATCGGGAAATTTGTTCGTTTGATGATTTCTTCGAAGAGAAAGTTGATTAATGTTTCATCTTCCTGCAATGCAGCCTGGGAGTGAACCCTGGCATAAAACTCAATGATGTTCCTCGATTCCGCTCTCAGATCGTGGACGATCTTTTGCGAATAATAGAGCATCACAAAAATTAATATAACGGCGACTGAAAATAAGATTAGTGTGAATCGATCCGAAAGACGGTAAAGTATTTTTTTCATAACCTGTCCGCTTGAAAAGTTACGATCACAAAAGTATCGGTTGGTGATCTATAATAATACAGGTTCGATCTTCATTTTTTTCAAAATAATTTTTCAATAAATACCGAAAGCAGCGAAATATTTTTATTTTCCAAATAGTTTTTTCAGTGAGCTTCGGTACTTTTCTGTGTTTAATTTTATGGCTTCACTGCGTATGGGCTGCTCATGCCCTTCGCTGTTTTCGAAGCGAAACTACCAGCGCCACCATCAGCCCGGCAAAAGTGAGCAAACTGATAATTAATCCCAATTTAAACGACATCGGTTTAAACACAAATTCGATATCATGTTCACCCGGTTCCAGAAAGATCGAGCGCAAAATGTGGTTTGTCTTATAAATTTTAGTTTCTTTTCCATTTACCAACGCCTTCCAGCCCGCAGGATAGTAAACCTCTGACAGCACCATCAATGCCGGCGCAGCCACCGTGGCTTTGAGAGCAATGTGATGAATATCGTAAGACGTCAACTGCACTGCATTATTGTCAGGCGCCAGTTGAATTTCAAAGGGCGGTTGTTCTTCGAGCAGTGCGGTTTTTGCTGGATTGAATCGTTCTGACTTTAACAGCCGGAAAATTGCGTCGGCTGATGACACCAGCTTTGCCTCATCGACAAAAAAGGCGCGTGGCAGAGCGTGTTTGTTTTCAAATACAAATTGGGAGCCGCGGAAAACCAACTGGCACGAAGTGTCCGGTATCGGGTACGAGGAAATCAAATAGCGGCAGTTGAGCATGTTGAGAAAATTTTGGTGACCGAACAGCAATGCTCTGGGAACTTCATTCATGTTTTGATTGATGACGGTCTGATTGCCCTCTTGTTTGAGGAATTTGAAAAAATAACTCTGCGGGAACTGCAATGCAGTCATCGTCTCCTGGTAATCTCTGATTTTAGCGGCGTGATAGCCGTAAACATTTTCCAGCTTAAAGTACATGTACCAGTTATCCGGTTTTTCACCAGGTTGGCCCACTTTGACTGGAAAAATGCGGAACTTTCCGGGTTGATTCTCTAAAAATTTTACCACGTCAGTCTTTTGAAAAAACGCGTCTTCCTGCACCTGGGGCTTGGGATCAACGATTTTATAACCGACCACCCACAAATCCACCAGCAACAGCATCATCAGCGACAGCGCATACAGCCTGACATCCAGTTTGTTTTTTAAAAAATAGAGCGTCAAAAAACCAGCGATCCCCAGCAGAAAAAGCACCACCACTGCGTCTTGCAGCGCCATTTTGTGCGCCACCAACTGTTGCGCCGGCTGGAGCTGGCGGGCAGCATTGCTCATCCAATTGAGCAGGGTGTTCTTTCCCAGCGCCACAAACAGCATCAACAAAATTGCTACTGAACTGAATCCGTAAAAATAGTTTCGAACCTGTTGCATCTTTGCCTCGCGTGTATCAGAATTTGCCATATCTTTGAGCTGAATAGCGTGGCTTAAACCGATTCCCGCCAAAATTACCACCGACAGATCGAGCAAAATGTGGATCATGCTGGGCACACGGAATTTATTGAAAAACGGCAGCAAATTGAACATCGGGTCGTAGAGTACGGGAAAGTGTTTCCCAAACGAGACCAGCAATGAGAAAACGGCGATAATGGTGAAAAAGATCACCTGACGGTCGCGACGGATGACCAGCGCCAGCCCGGCGAGAAACAACACCACAATTCCCATGTAGAGCGGATAATCGGTGAACGGCATTTTCCCCCAATAGGTGGCACCACCAAAACCAAAAAATGAGGGAATGAGAAAAGTTATCATTTCCGCTGGCGAAAACGACCAACTGGAAGCGTAATCATAATCCAGACCGCCGCCGACACCTCCTCCTCTTATCGAATAGTGGGAGTACTCATAAATTGAGATGTACATCACCGAGGAAAGCAACAAAGCTACCACCCCAGCAACAGCCAACAATCCAAATCCTTTTGCAATGTTTTGAAATTTTTTTGTCTGCTTAAATTCAAAGATCGCATAATAGATAAAATAAATTGCCAGCATCAGGTAGGTATAATAGCAGACCTGAACATGCGCCCGAAACAATTGAAATCCGAGCGCCAGCGCCGTAATTGTAAAAAACAGCAGCGACCGCTTTTTCAGCAGATGGCCCACTGACCATAGAATTAATGGAATCAATACCAGCGACAAAAATTTGGTGTTGTGGCCAAACGCGGTAAAGGCGACATATTGGGGAATAAACATCACCGCGATGGCGGAAAATAAACAGGCGTAGCGATTCGCTCCAAACGATTGTAGCAGCAGATAGACCAGCATACCGAATAGCACGTAATTGAGAATAATTCGCATAAACGGCGTTAACGGGATCAGGTACCTGATCCCGATCAGCGCATACTGCAGTGCGGCATCCACTATATTGACCAACGGCGCGCTGGCTAAACTGGCAAACGAGGGCATACCCGAAAAAATATAAGGGTTCCACAGCGGAAATGTTCCTTCTTTTAGCGCATCGTTGATGAAATTGTTGTAGCTTTTGGCTGTCAGCGTATCCGGAGGCAGCAATGTTTTGTTTTCAAATACGATGGGATAATAAAAGATTATTAACAGTAAAAACAGGATAATTACCGCTGACCAGTGAGGATGCGCTGAAAAAAAAGAGGTGCGAGATTTTTGAGGTTTTGGTTGAACAGACGTTAATTTCTTTTTTTTCTTCTTTGCCATTTTGATTCACCCTTTTTGGTTTGGTTTTTTCAAGGCGTTCCCTGAAAAGGGGCGCCTCGAAACAAATTGCATCTGTTTATTCGATAGATAGTTTTTCAGGAAAACTCGGTGTTTTTCGGTGTTTAATTTTGCGACTTATCCACGCCGGGTCTTTATCAAATAATTACAGCGCAACAGTATGCCGAAAATTTCACTTTGAATTGATCGATAATTCTCGTATATTTGCCGTCACTATGCCGGAAAAAACTATGATACAATCATCGATCACGCCATTGACAGTAAAAGATCAAGCGCTAAAATCAGTAGCCCGCGGTGCTGGAATATTTTTCATCGGTATCATATTGGGGCGCTTTTTGGGCTATCTTATCCGTATGGTCATCGCCCGCTTTTTAGGCCCCGAAAGTTACGGACTGATTTCGCTTGCCATCTCGGTGGTTGAAATAGCCGCCACGCTGGCGCTATTCGGATTGCCCACCGCCATCAATCGCTACGTTCCGTTTTTTTGGTCCGCCAGAAAACAGGCAAAGGTGCGCGGCGTGATTCGATCAGCTTTCCGCATTTCGCTGCCTGCTGCCATTATCACCGCACTGGCTCTGCTTTTTTTTAGCGGCGGATTGTCAAACAATGTGTTCTCAAAACCAGATTTGGCGCCAATTTTACGTCTGTTCGCAGTGATAGTGCCATTTTACAGCCTGATGATGATCTGTTCCGCGATATTTGCCGGCTTCAAAAAAATGGAATATATTGTTTACACCCAGCAGTTTGTTCGCTACATTTTTATCCTTGCTTTGTTTATCATCTTGTTCATGCTGGGATTGGAAATTAAAGCCGCAGCCTTTGCCTACCCCCTCGGCTACCTGTTTACCGCAGGATTCGGTTTGTATCTTGCCCAAAAGACATTCCCCATTTTTGGCAAAAACCTGGAAAGCGTTTCCAGCTATCGGAAGTTGTTCTCTTTTTCCTGGCCGTTGATTCTGGTGTCGATGATCTGGTTCATTATCGATCGGGTGGCGACGATTATGCTTGGCTATTTTAAATCAGCAGAAATCGTGGGAATTTACAACGCAGCGCTGCCGCTGGCGCAATTGATTCCGGCAGTTTTGCAATCGTTTACCACAATTTTTATGCCTATCATTTCATCAATTCTATCGACCGGCGATTTCAAAGAACTCAATCGTATTTACGCCATCACCACTAAATGGATAATGGGGTTGACGCTGCCACTTTTTGTCGTGATCTTTCTGTTTGCCAAAACCCTGACCGTGAAACTGTTCGGCGTTGAATATGCTGAAGCAGCACCAGCGTTACAGATTCTCACCCTGGGATTTTTCTTCCACAGTGCAGTTGGACCCACCACCATGACGCTCAATGCGCTGGAAAGAACGCGGCTCACCCTGATCAACACTGTGGCTGCTTTCAGTGTTAATATAATACTACACTTTTTATTAATCCCCAAATATGGGCTCATCGGCGCGGCATTGGCTTCAGCGCTGGCATTGGTTGTGCTCAACCTGTTGACGCTGATCGAGCTTTTTTTCATTTACAGCATCCAGCCGTTTAATCGAAAATATTTGAAAACTCTGCTCGCCGGCAGCCTTGCCGCCGGGATTGTTTATTTCATTTCAATGTTCTTCTCTGTCGGATTACTGGTTGTGCTTTTACTGGCGATAATCTTTATATTTTTTTATGGATGCCTGGCGTTGTTGTTGCGCGTTTTCGAGCCCGAAGACCGCGACATCATTCAGCAATTTCAAATGAAACTTGGAATCCGCATCAAGCTGCCTCAGTTTATAAAATCAAGAATGAGCTGATCGAATATAATCGCACTTATCGCTGCAAATTTACTCAAGGTATCCAAGGTCCTGCAGCCGCTGTCGGATGATATCCTCCTGCTCGGGTGTATAACCATTATTGGATTCGAGCTCCTGAAAATTATTCCCGACATATTCCGGCGGAGAGGCTTCAAGGACAGCAGTTTTAAATGCCGGCTCCAGCAGCTTGCCATCCATTACCGCCGGAATTGGGTTGTTCAATAAATACAAAATCGTTGGCGCCAGATCAACCAGACGCGCGTTGATTTTTCTTTCGGCTGAGCGAATTGTCTTCCGGCTTTTGATCACCAGGATTCCCTGCACGCGATGGGTTCCGGTGATGTCTTTCCATGCAATATTATCTCTCAGAAATCGGTTGCTGGTGAGTTGACTAAAAATGACATTTCCAGCGTTGGGTTTAATCAATAAATCCGGAGCGAGTTTCTGGTTGTCATTGGGAAAAATGTCATCCCGAAAAAAAACATCAGCGATTAATTTTTTGCCGGTGGTTGGATCAGTTATTTGTTCGAGCTTTTCCTTCAATTCTTTCTTCAACAGTTCGGCTTTTTCGCCATCTTCAATTGTCCCTCTGGGCTCCCGGTTTTTCAAATTCAAAAAGACATTTCCGTAAATGGAAGCTGGTGTTGCAAACGCTCTGGTTTTCTTCCAGTTAATCAGCATCTCATGCTGAAGCTGTTTTTCCAGCGAAACCCTTTTTTGACCACTGGGTAGAACCCGATTGCGCAAGTTCAGGAAATCAATTCGAGCGATGATATGGCGAATGGTTTGAATCATCTGCTTTTTTTGTTGATTTAATTTTAAATATCCATTTTGTTGCAGCCAGTGGTTAATAAAGATTGTCTTCTGAAGCGGCCCAAAGCCGTGATCCGAGAGTAAAATCACGTCACAATCATCTCCGGCGATTTTCAGCAGACCGCCAAATTTATCATCAAGATTGCTGTAAAATTCATGAACAGCGTTTAGCAGCGCGGCTGATGTTGAAGCGTCATGTTCCGGATGAGTCTCATCCCAAACATGCCACATCCAATGTTGAACCACATCGGTTACTAAAAAATGTACCATGAAAAAATCGGGTTGATAATTTTCATAAAGGAAAACAGCAGCTTCATATCGTTTGTCAACGATCTCAGTACATTTTTCGAGAAAACCCAATGCACCTTCGGTTTCGATGGTGACCCTTGGCGATTTATCCAGAAAAATTTTATAGTCGCTGATCTGTTCTTTCAACTCATCGGATAGACTTGCGGGATTGGTTATCATCTGCTGGCTGCTCACCCCCGGCGACAGAAATCCTGGGATAATAAATCCATTGACATCTTCCGGGGGATAGGTCATCGGAACATTTATCACGCCAACTGATTTACCCTGTTCGCTCAAAATTTTCCACAGACTTTTTCCCTTCAACGACTTTGCATTGTTGATCGTGGTATGGTAGCTGCCTGGTTTACGCCGCGAAAAATCATATACACCATGGCGATCCGGATTCATGCCGGTGATAAACGACGCCCAGGCTGACGCAGTTACCGGCGGCAAGGTCGATTCCAGATTTGTTGAAAAGTAATTTTCCACTAAATTTTTTAAATTGGGCATCACGCCCTGTTCCATCAATTTGTCAAAAATATCCCAGCTAGCGCCGTCAATTCCAATTACAAACACCTTTGATTTTTTCATTCATTGAACCTTAAATTTCGGTTAGTTCTGATCATTCTCTGTCAGTTTCATTCGATTCTATTTAATCAATTCGTGGATGGCTGTGATCAGTTTTTGTTCCCGTTGGTCCAGCCGAAAATGTTGAACCATTCGCTCCCTGGCTGCCTGACTCAAACCTGGTTCCGATTCCATTGCCGCTTTAACCGCTGCAACAGCCAGCTTTAGATCGCGCTTTTTGACAATAAATCCGGCATCGCCGATGGCAGTGGGAATTCCGTTGACATCGGAACCCACCGGGACACAACCGCAAAGCATGGCTTCGCACAGCACATTAGGCAGTCCCTCCGACAGTGAAAGCTGGACATAAACTTTAGCTCGCTGGTAATGTTCAACCAGCTCGTCATTGTTAACCGGACCGGTTACAGTAACATTTTCTGACTTGTTTTCATTAATAAAATCCGTTGCCCAACCTGACGCTCCAATTATCATAAATTTATAATGGGGTAACCGGCTTGCCACCTCCATAAACAGATCAATCCCTTTAAGTCTCAGTTTGTTCATATTTTTTATAACAGCAACTGTCAATGCCAGTTTCTCGCGGTGCCTGGTTCCCGGTTTCCATTTTTTCGAATCAAAGCCAAAAGGAATTACGATATAGGGTGTTCGGAAATATTTAACGAGATGTTTTACGCCAGCGACAAATGGCTCTTGTTTTGCATAAGAGTTCACTGTTTCAATTAGTGACTCATCGCATGGTATTAACAGGTCACAGAAGCGAATGGAAAGGGCGGCGCATAATCCACGAAACGGCCGAAGATATACCCCCTGGTTGACTTCAGGTATTTTTATTGCATCCATACCGCCCAGAACGATAGCAGATTTTTTGAGAAAAACTTTCGCCATAACTATTGGCAGGATTGAATGATAATCTGCAAACCAAATATAGACGAGATGGGCTTTTGGAATATTAAACATCAACCAAAATAACAACTGGAATTGACTTGTTGCCAGCCTTAGCGCACTGCCAGGCTTGAACAAAAATGACTCCACGTAAAAATGTTTCCTTAAAATCTTCTCATCTTTGATAATGAATGTTGAATTTAAACTTTTAACAAACAGGATCTTTTTTTTCATGGTTTTGTTTTGGAAATCTTCTAAAAATTTTCGTAATTGATCACAGAGATCAAAAGTTGTATCTACAAACTTTAGACAGGATAATAGGAAGATGATGATTTACATGATTAGTCTCTCCTTCTATTAATTATCCGCCAATAAATTGTCCTGCCTCTAATTATCCTTCTAAATTATCCTGCTATTAATCATCCTGCCATTATAATAAAACTTTAAAATCAAGCAGCCACCGTACCAAACTTAGGTTAATTTAATGATAATATCTAAAAAATCAAAGCGATTTTTGACCACATGAAAAATTTCAACCGCACAACGATCTGTTGCTAAATTCAACCTGTCGCTATCTTTCGGATTCATTTTTCGAGAAAACTGGTCTTAAGCATTTTAGCTTGAGGCAACAGATTTTTCGATCAATTTGTCGAACAATTGGCTCATTTTTTTCATCTGAACAGCGCCGTTGAAATCGTGGATGCCGGGCGAGCGGACCGCGCGCCACTTTCCCTGTTTCCAATTGTCAAACTGTTCCATAATAAAAGTTTTAATGCCCAGTTCATCCAGATAGTCAAAAAACACACCGGAGCCGGTTCGATGATAGATTCGGGCAGCGTCACCGTCCAGGGGTCCGATGGCTAGCACAGGCCGTTCGCTTGCCATATATTCGAACATTTTACCGGGAACAATCCCTTTTTGAGTAGGCGCGTCATTAATGATAAGCAGCAGCAGATACGATTCCATTGTCGCCCGAATTGCCTGATTATGTGGAACGAAGCCATGGAAATGCAGATAGGGTTCAATTTTAAAACCGGCAAGTTCCCGTCTGACCGCCTCATCAATGCCACCATAAAAATGTAGTTGAAAGACATCCGGAGCTATCTTTCCTTCCTGGTTTAGCTGAGAAATAGCCCGGTACAATGAAGGTGTAAATCGATTGAACGGCAAATTACCGATATAGGTAATAACAAATCTTTCTTGCGGCGGATTTGGCTTGTCGGCTGGGTAAATTGACGGATCAAAGCCGTTGTAAATGATATGCGTTTTGCTTAACGAAATATCGTTGTGATTCTGCAGCAGTTGGTCGCGACAACCCGGTCCCACCACAGTTATCGCATCGGCGCTGCGAAGCACCTTTGCCTCCAGCCGACGGTCGAGGGCAGTAATCAATCGATTGCGCTTGACGCCGGTGTAGTAGTCGATGTTCACCCAGGGGTCGCGAAAATCGGCAATGAACGGCAGTCCGGTTTTTTGCGCGATTTTTCGGGCGATCAAATGCACCGTATGCGGTGGTCCGGACGACAGGACCAATTTAATTGCAGGATCGCGTTGCACCGCTTCAATACCGGTTCTCACTCCGCAACGATACCATCCGATTCTTCCGTCAGGAACTAATAAATTGGCGCGAAACAAATTGGCTATTCGCTCACGGTAGCTGGCTTTCGAATGAGCTGACAAAACAGCGAGCGGAATTTTATCCGCTGCCTTTTTTCCGGTAAACCGACGATATAATTTATACGGTTCGAAAAAGTCAGTCCGCAAGACATCAGTTCCCGCCGGAATCCGTTCCGCCAAACCCGGATCCTCTGTGGTATAGTCGCCCTCGCGAACAGTCAGCACCACGCCTTGCCAGCCACTTTGTGCCATGTGTTGAATAATGCGGATAATTCGCTGTACCGAAGGACCGCCCGCTGGTGGGTAGTAATATGTAATGAACAGAAATTTATTCAAAAAGTTACCCTGTAAATTGATAGCCGATGGCAATTTTTTATTGAAAATTTAACTTACATTTTAGCTGCCCATTACTGCAT
>Ga0129302_1001522_pt1 | contig 17236 bp, 15 predicted proteins | sample BlaSprsedimmetaG_FD_94476 | JGI IMG/M metagenome (GOLD analysis project Ga0129302, IMG submission 94476) | Hot spring sediment bacterial and archeal communities from California, USA to study Microbial Dark Matter (Phase II) - Blank Spring... | ecosystem: Environmental > Aquatic > Thermal springs...
GCATTAATGTTCTTTGGTGATAAATACGGCGATAAGGTTAATGTTGTTCAATTCGGTGATTATACAATGGAGTTCTGCGGCGGAACACACGTTAAAAATTCATCGCAGATTGGTTTGTTCAAAATTATTAGTGAATCTTCCATTGCAAGCGGCGTTAGAAGAATTGAAGCCGTAACCGGTCACGGTGTTGAAGAGTACATCAAGAAGCAAGAACTCAGAATTCGGAACTCAGAACAAAGAATAAATGAGTTGCTGGAAGAGAAAAAGAAATTAGAGAAAGAAATTGCAAAACTTCAGCTTGAAGAAAAACTGGGCGGAATTGATGATATAATTTCCAATCCCGAAGAAGTAAACGGAATAAAAATCTTTAAAGGCAAAGTAGAAGTAACCGGTATGGATGAATTAAAATCAATGGGAGATGAACTTCGCAATAAAATGAAATCCGGTGTTGGATTTTTAATTTCACAAGTTGAAGACAAAGTGCAAATGGTTTGCGTTGTTACCGATGATTTAATAAAAGATAAAAAGTTAATGGCAGGCAAAATAGTCGGTGAAGTTGCTAAACTTGTCGGCGGAGGCGGCGGTGGCAAACCGCATATGGCTACAGCCGGCGGAAAAGATATTGATAAAATTGACGAAGCGCTTGCTAAGTTTAATGAAATAATATCTGCCTTATAAGAAACAATTATTTTTTATCAAATATCAAGTTTACATTTTGCCAGGAAAGAATTTCAGCGATACTTCGTTTTTGATTTTCATTACCGCCGTAAATTAGATATGCTTCGCTTGATTTGTCTCTTGAAACTTTAAGCCATGTATCAATACCGGAAAAGTAATTTTCGTTTATTGTTTTTCCGGCTTTTATCTCAACAACCTTGGTTTTGTTTTTAAATTCCAAGATTAGATCAATTTCTCTTCCAGTTTTATCTCGCCAATAATATATTGCTGGAAGTTCACCAATATTGTAATACTTCTTATAGATTTCACTAACGATTAAATTTTCAAAAATACTTCCAATTGAGTGGTAGTGTAATATGTCGTTTGTATTTTTTAATCCAAGTAATGATGATGCAAGACCAACATCAATAAAATATAGTTTTGGTGATTTTGTAATTCTTTTATTGAAATTATTGTGATATGGTTTTAGCAAGAAAATTACAAAACTTGCTTCCAGTACAGAAAGCCAAGATTTTGCCGTGTTTACGGAAATACCGCAGTCATTTGCAAGAGAAGTTATATTCAATAACTGACCGATTCTACCGGCACATAATTTTAAGAAATTTGTGAAGTTAGTTAAGTCAAAAATATTTTTTAACTGTCTGACATCTCTTTCTAAATAAGTTTGAATATAGTTTTGATACCAATCACCCGGTGAAATATTTCTATCATAAATGGGGGGGTAGAAGCCATTCAATATATATTCAGCAAAATTTTCACAACTATATTTGTATTTTATTTCGGCAAAACTAAAAGGCAACAATCTTAAAATCCCAATTCTTCCGGCAAGACTTTGAGATATCCTTTCATGAAGTAAGAAGTTCTGTGATCCTGTTAATATTACTTTAGCATTTTTATTTTCGTCAACAATCACCTGCAAGTATGAAAATAATTGCGGGACTTTTTGAGCCTCATCAATAATAAGACCTTTATCTTTATACGAAGATTCTAAGAAAGCTCTTGGATCACTCTCAGCAAAAAGTCTTGTATCAGGAGCCTCCAAATTTTGATATGCAAAATTCCGAAATAGATTTTTTACAAGAGTAGTTTTACCGGATTGACGCGGACCTATTACTGCAACAATTGGATAGTTTTTAATTGAGGATTTTAATTTAGTTTCTAGTATACGATTTATAAAATTCATTTTGGACAAATATGCATTCCGAATGCACAAATGTCCAAAAAATTTAAATTATATTCAAGCTAAAAGAGAATTTTGTATGTAGGACGAATTGCCTCATAAACAAAGAACTGAGGAAACTGTCTTACATCATATACATGAAATGAATTTACACACTTACTTCCATTTCAAGTTTAATTTCTGTTTTCATTGAATTTGATATTAAGCAATGGTTTTCTGCTTTTTCTATAATTCTTTCCGCACGCTCTATGTCTTTTTCTTCGGTAACAATAACTTTCGGTTTTAAAACTATTTCGGAAATCATAAATCTACCGTCGACTTTTTCTAATTTACCAACTCCGTCACATTCAAAACTTTTAAAGTTCAGTTTAGAATTTTCCGCAATTGCTAAAAATGTTGTCATCAAACAAATATTAGCTGATGCGACATAAAGATGCTCTGATGTCCATGTACTCGGAACTCCTTTAGGAAATTCGGGGGGAGTTGCTACTTCAATTGTCGGCATTGTCGGTTCTATTAATTCACCTTTTCTTCCTTCCGTCCATTTAACCGTTGTATTATAATAATGTACGTTTTCCATTAAATTTTCATTTTTGTTTTTTGATATGGAGATTTATCAAACCTGATATGATTTACTTAATCTTCAAGACCAAGAAAATCAAGAAGACGTTTGTGTGTATTATCATCAACTTCAACGTTATACTTTTTGTAGAATTGAATCGTGGTTTCAACACTTGTGAAATATTTTTTGCAAGAATCACAACTGTCTAGATGAGATTTGATTGCAACACATCGCGGCGAATCAAGGTCTTCACCTAAGTTATCACAAATGTGATTCATTACTTCTTTACATGTAGCTTTTTCAGTACTCATAACTTAGTTTTTTATTCAATTCATTTCTTAAAAATGCTCTCGCTCTATGCAGTCTTGATTTAACTGCCGGAATTGAAAGTTCTGTAATTTTGCCTGTCTCTTCTGTTGATAAACCTTCAACATCCCGCAAAAGAAAAACAACTCGATAATCTGCAGGCAAATTTTGTATTGCGTCATCAAGAATATTTTTTAACTCAATATTCTCTGAAATCTGATCCGGCGTTATTTTCCAATCAGCAATATTATCTTCGGAGATCAAATTATCTTCGTCATCAATTGAACTATACTCATGCTTTTTTTGTGAACGTGCGAGCATTAAACAATTGTTTGAGACAACGGTATAAAGCCATGTTGACAATTTTGATTTACCGCTGAATTGCTCGATGTTCTTAACCATGCTTAAAAAAGTTTCCTGCATAGTATGTTCGGCTTTTTCTTTGTTACGGCAAATCTTAAAAGAAAAATTATAAACAGTCTGCTCGTAATTTTTTACAAGCTGTGCCAATGCGGCTCTATCACCGTTTTGAGCTTTCTGTATTAGTAATTCTTCGCTCATTTAATTTGATGTTTGATTTAATAAAAAGATTCAACTAGAATAAATTGTGTAAAAATTGAAACGAAATTTACTTATTAGAGAAACTAACTACAAAATTGAATTAGGACAATCTATCGCAGCAAAAGAGTATAAAGAACAAATATAAAACTAAAATTGAACGGTAATACATTGCAATTACATTAGTTTTTTGTTAATCTTTGTTTAGTTTTATCGTATTTTTAAAGACATAAGTGTGGAAATATCACATTAGAATTTACTTTCTAACTAAGAATAGAAATCGGAATGGAAAATCAATTTTATATTGCCCTTCAAAACAATAAATTATTCTTAGATATTGATTTACAAGAAATGGATCTTTCCGAAATCAAAGGTGAACTAAAAACTTTAAAAGAAGGCGAGATTCTATTTCGTGAAGAAAATCCTACCGATAATATTTTTCTTGTAGTCAGCGGTGAAATAAATTTATTAAAGAAAAAACTACTTGGTTCAACTAAGTCATTTATTTTTGGTGAGAATGATTTTTTTGGTTACGATGAAATAGCAGAAGAGACTTCGCGTACTTCCACGGCTGTCGCACTTCGCGATTGTTATCTTATCTCGTTTACAGAAGATGAGATAAACAAGTTAATAGAACAGAACCACATGATTAAAACCAATCTCCTTAATTTTTCGGATATTGAACCGCAAGATGTGTATAAACCTGACGAATCAGATACTGATGAAGCGGCTAAAGATGAAAAACCTGTTCAGCCATCGAAAGAAAGCAGTAAAAAAACTGACGTAGCTTCTTTTGAACAAAGCTTGAAAGACGATTTAATTGATAAACTTGATACAACAATAGAAGAAAATGCCGCGCTTTATGAAGAAGATTTAGAAGAGCCTTTTGAAAAGTTACATACTGAAGAAAAAACCAAAAGCTCAAAAGAAGAAAAAAAAGAAAGCGAAATAGATGAAGAACCTCTTTTCCCTGATGATGAAGTTGAAAAACAATCAGAAGACGATTACCTAAAATTAGATGACGAATCAATTGCCGCAATTTCTTCACAGGAAGAAGAATTAGAGGAAAAACCACAAAAGTTAACTGATTTTGATGAAGCTTTCTTTAAGGCTTTTAATGAAGCTAATGGTGAAAAACTCGCGGAAGAAAAGTCTGATGAACAAGACAACGATGAGAAAAACATTATAGAAGAAACTACACCTGAGTTCCCCGATGAATTAACAAGTGATGTTATTGATGAAGATATCAGTGATCTTTATATCAGTCAAGAGGAAGAAATTTTAGAAGAAGAACCGTTTAATGAAAAATCTTTTGAGGAAAAAATTAATAATCATCAAAATGTGATAAAAAACCAAAAGACATCTAATGTATTATTGCAATCAGAACAGTTGAAGAAAATAATTAAGGCAGCTCAGTTAGTAAACTCAAACATAAAGATTGATGATGTATTACAGAACATTGTCAACGTCGCAATTGATCTAACCGATGCGGATAGAGGAACACTTTATCTTGTAGATAAAGAAAAAAAAGAACTTTGGTCTAAAGTAGTAATGGGTAACGAGATGCGGGAAATCCGGCTTAGTATGGGGGAAGGTGTGGCGGGTTGGGTTGCCCAAAATCGTGAGACTGTTAATATTGAAGATGCTACTAAGGATGAAAGATTTAAGTCGGATTATGATAGAGCTTCCGGTTACAAAACTCACAGCATGTTATGCTTCCCTTTGAAAAACCGGGAAGATGAAATTGTTGGGGTTATTCAATTACTAAATAGTAAGAATGGAAGTTTCTCAGAGATGGACGAGGAATTTTTAAGTGCTATATCAATTCAATGTTCGCTTGCACTTCAAAATGCAGAAATGCTTGAAAGACTCTTACAAACCGAACGTGTTCAATCGTTAGGGAAGATGACAAACTTCTTAATCCAAGATATTAAAAAACCGGTTCTCGTTAGTAAAAGATATGCTGAACATCTTAAGTCCAAAGAGCTTAATAAAGATGCCGCACAAATTGTTGAAATGATTTTGGAACAACTAACTCAAGTTGCCGATTTAGTTCAAACTACATCCAGCTATTCTGAAGGCAAGGCAGTATTAAGAACATCGCGGGTTAGTTTAAATGATACTCTGAAAGAGTTTGGCGAAAGATTAGAGTCTTTCATCAAATCCAGAAATTCGACTATAAATAATAAATTTGATAAAGACGTAAAGGTTCAAATAGACAGCAAAGAATTTTTTCAATGTTATAATCATATTATTAAAAACGCATGTGATGCTATGCCGGACGGTGGCAGCATTGAAATTTCTACGAAACAAGAAAGTAATAATGTTGTGATATCTATTAAAGACAGCGGACTCGGCATTCCGGAAAGTCTCCTTACTAAAGTTTTTGAACCATTTATGACTCACGGAAAGAAAGAGGGTACCGGTTTAGGACTTACAATAACAAAAAAAATTGTTGAAAGTCATTCTGGTAAAATTTCTGTTGTAAGTAATTTGGGTGAAGGCGCAACTTTCAAAATTACTCTTCCTATTGCTTCTGCATTGTAACAATGTGGTATAATGAAATACAATTTAATAACTATTCTTGGACCTACAGCCGTAGGTAAGACTAAATTAGCAGTACAACTTGCATATAAATTTAACGGCGAAATAATTTCGGCTGACTCACGCCAGGTATATATAGGCATGGATATCGGGACAGGGAAAGATCTTGCCGATTACTTTATTGATAATTTTCAAATTCCTTATCATTTGATTGATATTATTTCACCAAAGGAAGAATTTGATTTATACAAGTTTACCAGCCACTTTCACAAAGCATATAATGAAGTTAAGAGAAATAAAAAAATACCGTTTATGGTTGGCGGTACCGGGCTTTACCTTAATTCGATTTTGAGCAATTACAATCTTACAGATGTTGATTTCAATTCACTTAGAGCTAAAGAATTATCAAAACTTGATAATGATTCCTTAAGAAAAATTCTTGCGAAAGCAAAAAGAAAATTACACAATACCACAGACACTATTGAAAAGGAAAGAATTATAAGAGCAATTTTGATTGAAGAATCCGAAACACAAAAAACTAATCCTTCCAATAAAATACACTCATTAGTTATCGGGGTTTATCTCGATCGAGATGAAATAAAAGAAAGAATAACGACAAGATTGAAAGAAAGACTTAAATACGGTATGATAGAAGAAGTTGAAGAATTGTTAAAGCAAGGAGTATCACATGAAAAACTCAAATTCTTCGGGCTTGAGTATAAGTATGTAAGTTTATTTTTGCAAAATAAAATTAACTATAATGATATGTACCAAAAGCTCAATAGTGCAATTCATAAATTTGCTAAAAGACAAATGACCTGGTTTAGAAAAATAGAAAAGGAAGGATTAAAAATTCATTGGCTAAAAGGCGCTGATTTTGATCAAGCAAAAGAATTGATTGAAAAAGAATATTTAGGGAAATGTTAATGAATGATTTTATTCCTAAGCAGATTGAACTATACCTTAATAAAAAAGTTGAAAAAGAATGGTTGGTACAGAATAGAGAGAAATACTTTCAAACTGTAGTAGTTGTGCCTGTAATTAAAGAACTTGATAACATTCCGAAATTACTTTCCTCTTTGTCAAAAAATGAAACATCGGCAATTAAAAGCACACTGATATTATTTGTTGTAAATAATTCTGATGAGAACGAAAAAGAAGTTATTGAAGAAAATATTCTAACAATTGAGTTTTTGCGGAAGCTAAAAAGTGAACCTAATCAGTACGGATTGAATATTGATTTTGTTGATGCTGCATCTGAGAATAAATATTTACCGGCTAAATATGCCGGGGTCGGACTTGCAAGAAAGATAGGTATGGATCAAGCTTTATATTATTTTGATTATTCTAAAAAAGGCAATGCAATTGTATGCTTGGATGCCGATTGTGAAGTTGATTCGAATTATTTAACCGAAATTCAAAAATACTATGATGATAATAATCATACGGCAGTGATTAAATATGAGCACAAACTCGATAACGAAGCAATTATAAATTATGAAATTTTTCTTCGCTATTATGTGTTAGGATTAAAATTAGCAAAATCACCTTACGCTTATCATTCAATAGGATCGTGTATTACCGTTAGTCCAATTGCATACGCAAAAATTGGTGGGATGAACAAGAAAAAAGCAGGCGAAGATTTTTATTTTTTAGAGAAAGCGGCTAAGCTTGAAGATATTAAGTCTATTAATACTACAACGGTTTATCCATCATCGAGAAAATCTTGGCGTGTACCTTTTGGTACGGGACAAAGAATCACACGTTATCATAAAAAAGTGCGTGATGAATACGTTCTGTATAATGCAGATTCGTTTTGGGTTCTTAAGGAATTTTTAAATGTATATCGCAATGAAAGAACAAATGATCCTAACGAAATTTTAAGGACGGTAAAAACGATTTCAAAAGATTTATATGAATTTTTGATAAATAACCAATTTGAATCGGCTTTAAATAAAATTATTGAAAACGCAGCTACAGTTGAACAATTAAATCATCAAAAAAAATTATGGTTTGATGCATTTAAAACTCTGAAATTGATTCACTATCTGCGCGACAATGAATACCCGGAAGAACCAATGTTTACAACATTGAACAGAATCTTTGATTTGTTCGGTATAACTGATTTTGATAAATATCTTTTTCATGATGTACCCCCTGTTAAAAAGCAAATTGAATACCTGAACTTATTGAGAAAGCTAACCTAAATAACAACTTAGATTTTACAATTCAACTTTGCTATATTTGATTCCTATTTTTGAGGCAGTAATGGAATTATACGAGAAGTTAAAAGAAGTAAAAGCAAAATTTGACAGGATAAACGAACAACTTTCAGATCCGGCTAATTTAAACGATCAAGAAAAATTGATTAAGCTAAGCAAAGAGAGAAGTCATCTTGCAGATATTGTTGAAGCTTATGATGAATATAAAACCGTAATTAATAATCTTAATGAGAATAAGGAAATATTAGAAACCTCTAAGGATAAAGAATTAATTGAATTTGCCGAATCCGAAACCGAAGATTTAGAATTAAAGAAAGAAGAACTCGAAGAGAAAATAAAATTTTTATTGATTCCCAAGGATCCCGATGATGATAAACCTGCAATTATGGAAATCCGTGCCGGTACCGGCGGAGATGAAGCCGGACTTTTTGCTGCGGACCTGTTAAGAATGTATACTCGTTATGCAGAAATTAAAGGTTGGAGATATGAATTAATAGATATTAATGAAGGTGCTATGGGTGCTGTTAAGGAAGCAGTTTTAAATATTACAGGCAACGGTGTTTACGGTAATTTAAAATTTGAAAGCGGCGTTCATAGAGTTCAGCGCGTTCCCGAAACTGAAGCGAGCGGCAGAGTACATACTTCTGCTGCATCTGTTGTGGTTCTACCTGAAGCAGAAGATGTTGAGGTTGATGTTGATCCGAATGACATTAGAGTTGATGTTTACAGAAGCGGCGGCGCCGGTGGACAAAACGTTAACAAAGTTGAAACTGCTATTAGACTTACTCACATTCCAACCGGAATTGTTGTTCAATGTCAAGATGAGCGATCGCAGCTTAAGAATCGTCAAAAAGCAATGAAAGTTCTTAAAGCAAGACTGTATGATATGAAACTTCAAGAACATAACAGTAATATTGCACAACAAAGAAAAACAATCGTTAAAAGCGGCGACAGAAGTGATAAAATTCGAACATATAATTTTCCACAAAACAGGGTAACTGATCATAGAATTGGTTTAACACTTTATAATCTATCCGAAATAATGGAAGGCGATATTGACGGGTTGATCGAAAAAATTAAAATTGCTGATAGAACAGAAAAATTGAAAGCTGTGTAATAAACTACGGCTTTATCTGCTTGAAATTATCTCTCCACCTCTTGGGATTTCTCCACTTTACCCACGATTGTTTGATCCGCAATAATTCTATTTCTTCGTAAAATCTCAGCGGTAAAAGTATAAATGGGAAAATAATTAGTATGAAGAGTTTAATTCCAACTCTCAACGCGATTGGTAATTCATTAACAAACAAAAACACAGAGACAACAATAATTATAAACAAGAATAACAATAATAGTATTTTCATTTTTTCATAAGGTACAAAATAAACTTTTTGAGCAAAGTAAAAAGAAAGAAGAGACATTAATAAATAAGCAATTATCATTGATATTGCCGCCCCAAATACACCGTAAATCGGAATTAATAAAAAATTAAGTCCAATATTGACTAAAGCACTTGTTATTACAATAGCCGCATTATACCTCGTGATTTTCATTTGATGAAACGCTAAAGAAAAAACATATTCCATTCCTTTTAAGATAAATGCAAAGCTTATAAAAGGAATAATCAAATATGCTGATATATAACTTTCATCGGATGTAAACACTTCAATAATTTCTAAAGAAAAGATAGATAACGTTAAAGCAGAAAGTACGAGAAGAAGGGTAAAATATGTTTGAATTTTTGAAAAGAATCTCTTGGAATCGCTTTGTTCGGCATACTTGAAAGCCAAAGGAAGAAAACCTAATTGAAACGAGTGTATGATAAAAACATTTATAAAGCCGGCTACTTTGTAACCGAGAGAGTAAATACCAACATCGGAAAGTGTGCTGAGAATTTTTAATATATATCTATCACCAACAGATAAAAGCATTGCAAACATTGACGAAAATACAAGAGGGAAACTATAACTAATCATATGTTTGAGTGTAACCAAATCAAATATTGCTGATGAGTTTTTAATCATAAAAGGCAGAGTAACTATTGTAAACAGAATCTGCCCAATCAACTGTCCGAGTATTACTCCTTCAACTCCTAGCTTAAGGTAAGCAACAAAATAAATGTTAAGAAGTAATATTACAGTGAACTTCAAAGTTGTCACAACCACAAAGAAAGATGATTTTTCTTGCACTCTAATTAAACTAAGCGGAAGTAAGTTTAAAATTCCAAATGCAATTGAAAAGAATAGGATAGTAAAATAGTTACTGTATCTTGCATGGTCAAAAAATAAAACCGAAAAGAAATCCACAAAAGGAAGCAGGAAAAACAAACTTACTGCAGAAATTATTACGGTTGAAATAGAAATTGTAAAAATAATTGAACGCTTTCTATCTTCATCTTTTTCTGCTGAACACCAACGCAGCATTGCTGTACTTAAATTTAAGCCGAGTAATAAAATTAAAACTTGACTCGTAACTTCAAGCAATGCAAGCATTCCGTATTCAGATGTTGTCAGATATTCAGTGTATAAAGGTAGTAGTATTAATCCGACTAATTTCGAGGATAGATTTCCAAGACTATAAATAACAGAATGTTTTATTGTCCTTTTAAGTTTGTTAAGCATTTCTTTTCTTCAATAAAACAAATTGTTGATATGGAATCCTTGGAGAAATTATTACATTCAAACTATCAATTAAAAATCCGAGCAGGTTAAATTTATATGGGATTTCAAATGAGTGATTACATTCAGGGCACATTGTAGATCTTCTTTTATCCGGCGTCCATCTCATTGGTATCCATGATTCAGAAGGCACCAGAGTATGCTTTATTTTAGCAAAGAATTTATTGTACTTCTTTGTAAGTTTTCCGTGAGGTGTTTGAAAAATAATTTCATACTCCGGAAATAATTTCTCAATCTTTTTAAGATTTAGATTACGCAAATGATAAATTTTATTAAACACAAAATCACAATTGGGACACTTCACAAAATTCTTTTCAACATTTTCATCGTTAGGAAAAGTTAAATAAATATATCTGCTTGAAACTCTTTTGAATTCTTTAATTGTATTAGTAAATATATCATCCGGCAAATGCTCAATCATCTCGCTTGAGAAAATAAGATCGAACGAATTCTCCTTTAATGGTAAATTATCTGCCGAAGAACAAAATTTTTTCGTTTCAACAAATTTAAGAGCATTTATACTTCTATCAGATGCAACTACATCAAAATGTTCATTTAACTTATTAGTGATTGCACCGTCACCGCAACCTATATCGCAAACATCAATTACATCTGATGGAAAACTTTTTACCAAAATATTAATTTTCTCTGTAAGCCTCTCGTCAAGCTTCGCTCTTTCCCAATCGAATTTTTCATAATACTCGCGATTATCTGGTTTCATTTATTTATTCGGATTCAATTTTTCGATATAAATCAACAAGATTCTTGGATGAGTATTCCCAATTGTATTTTTCAATTACTGCACTATGACCTTTTGTAGACATTTCTGATCTAATAGAAGGATTGTTAAAGAGATACTTTATATTCTCTGCTAATTGTATTTCATTATTTGATGAATACACCAATCCGGCCTCAGTTTCCCTTATTATTCTTTCGATTGGATTACAATTAGTGGCGATGACAGGTTTTTTCATAAACATATATTGAAAAAGTTTATGAGGAATTGTGTTATCTGTATGATTTGTTTTTAGATGAGGGATTAAACATATATCACTTGCTTCAATATATGAAGGAAGTTTACCAGCAGGTTGCCATCCCTCAAATGAAATATAATTCGAAACATTCAATTCTTCTGCTAGACGAATTAATGATTGTTTATTCGCTCCGTCTCCTACAAGAACAAATTTTATCTGAGGTATTTCTTTCACTATATAAGGTATTGACTTTACTACAGACTCTAGACCACGGTGATAATCAAAAGCACCAATATAAGAAACAACAAAAAAGTTTTTAAATTTATTTACGATTTCTTCATCCAAACCATGTGAATTAAATTCGCTAAGATTCACATAATTTGGAACAACTGTAAATTTCTCTTTCTTAATTCCTAAATTGCTATAACGTTCAACAGCTTCTTCAATTACGGTTATTGCATAATCTAACTTTTTAATCCATTCGATTTCTGTTTTTTCCCATTTGGGGATTGAGATTAAGAGTTTGCCCAAACCAGTTGTTGAAAATCTATAATGCTTCAATCCCTCCGGATAATTTTCATGTAGATCACCGACAATTGTTAAAGGATAATTTTTTAATTTCTTTTTAGTTATAAAACCCGAACTGAACATGTATAAATCATGGATATGTAATACATTAATCTGATACATTTTTACAAGGTTCACCAAATAATATGACCAGTAATACGGGTAAATATTGAATATCGTATTTGTTAATGCTCTCATCTTTTTTATTATTTTTTTCGAGGCATTAATTCGGATAACACATGCGCCATGAAAATCTTGCTCGTTTTGTTGATGACCAAAGTTAAAACAGAATATAAATACATTATAACCGGCTTTGACAAGTGAAATTACTTCATTTTCAACCCTCAAATCATTGGTGAACTCATTATCTAAAACCATCCCGACATTCAACTTTGGCATATTTTGTTATGTCCTTTTGATAAAAAGATTTTTATTATTTACCGCGAATGACAATACTATAATCAACAATATCACCAGATTTCCCACCCACACAATACACATACTCGTATAATAAGTTTGCGGTTCAAATGAGAAGGTAATTTGATAATTACCAGCGGGGACTTTAACTCCGCGTAGAATGTGATTTGTTTGTTCAATATTCAATTCTTCACCGTTGCTTGTTACCGCACTCCAACCTTTTGGATAATAAACTTCTGATAATACAAGGAACTGTTCGCTTTCTGTTGAGATGCCTAACTCAATTGTATTTGGAGTATAGTCAATAACTTCTATAGTCCCTTCGCCGGTAAAATTTTGCGTCTCAAGTGAAGGATTTACCAATAACGCCAAACTGTCGGGATCGAAATCAAAATCATTCATAAACAAAACTAAGTTTTCCGGTGAATCGAATGATTTAATTTCTTTTACAAACCAGGCTTTGGGTTGAACATTCAGGTTTTCATAAAGAATTTCATTTCGCTCTTGAGCTTCAGTAATTTTTTGAAGAAACGGGTAATTCAGAGGAGTTGAACTTACTATATATTTACCGTTGAGCATATTGATCACGTTCCAGTTTAATCTGTCCTGTGTCGGGAACTTGAATAAGTTATGATCTATTATATCTTGAATAACCTGCAGCTTTATTGCTGAATAGCCGTTTATAGTCGGATAAAAATATGCATAATAATTACTTTGAAAATCATTACTGATAACTAATGCCCGCATATTATCTGATTTTGATTTGAGGGCATTTGTAATTTGAGTTTCTTTAAATGCGGTTGTTTCTAACTGAGATTTTTCTATTAGATTGGCATATGATACTTGTCGAGTCGTAATTGAAAAAATTTCAAAAGAAACTAAAATTAAAATTGCAGTAACAGTAACTGTCTTATTGATTTTTTTGAAAACAAAAGCAAGTGTAACTAATGAAGTAAGTACAACTAAAATAAGAACACGTATTGTATCGGTTGTAAGAAATTCCATTCTTATTTGCTTAATAATATCCAAGGTTTGTTGATTGTATCTTCCGGCTTCATTAGCAGCGAGATACTCATATGAACCTTTGCTCATTAAAATGTACAGCAAGAATAAAATTCCACCACCGAAAATTGTAAATAAAATTTTGTAATCTTTCTTCTCAATTCCATTAAACAAAGCCTTTAATCCAAAACCACCTAAAATAAAAGTTGCTATAAAAGTTATATGAGCAAACATAACCGGTACACGAAACTTTGAGAAGAATGGTACATTCTCGTAAAACAAATTATATAAGAATGGAAAATGTCTTCCTAATGCAAGTAGAACTGAAAATACAATAAAGATTCCCAAGGCTAACACGAAAGAATTTTTTCTGTAATAAACAAAACCAAACAACGCAAAAAGAAAAAGTATCATTCCCATTGCATCGTAACTTTCTGTGAAAGGCATCTCACCCCAATAGCCGGGGACTTGCTGTCCTTTTAATTGTTCAAATTGATTACCGTCATAAATTTCTACCGAAGCACCGCCGGTGAACCTTGGTATGAAGAAATCAATAATCTCTCTGGGAGCTAATGACCATCTTGTTGCATATTCGAAACTTACTCCACCAGTTCTAGCAGCACTTTCAGCTTCTTCGCCAAGGTGAACGGGGTTACCGCCACGAGTTGAATAATCTGCATATTCGTACGTAGCCAACATTGGTTGAGCAGCTGTCATAATTGTAAGAACCACAGCAACCGCTAACTTTATAATTAATCCGGAAAATTCTTTGTATTTTTTTTCGAGCAATAGTTTTACGAAAGAATAAATGTATAAAAAGAGAAGAAGCAATATTGCATAAAATACTATTTGAAAGTGATGTGTTCTAACCAGCCATGAAAACGCTAATGCGAACAAACCTGTGCTAAACCAATTTTTTTTCTCGAGGAAATAATCAAAGGTAAATAACAACCATGGTAATACCATTATAGCGCGGACTTTTGAAAAATGTCCGGCATTCAACATCGCCTGCCAATCCGGAAGAGCAATAAATGCAGTTGCAACCATAGCGGCGATGTACCATGGTATTTTTTTCTGATGTAGATAAAGATATAATCCCAAACCACCGAGCAAGAAATACCAGAAAAAATGATAAATAATATTTCCAAGAAAACTTATCAATGAATCTATATGCAGTGTAGTCGGTGATTTCCTATTGTACATGGGCATACCGCTAAATAAAGAAGGATTCCATAAAGCAGTTTCCCCGGACTGTTCTTCATATTCCAATATTTGATTTGTTCTTCCTTTTGAGCCAACTATATCAGTACCAATTGCAGTTTTGCCTTCAAAAATATATGGTGACATAAACGTAAATATGGGGATTAGTAATAAAATTAATAGAACCAAATACTTTTGATAGGTTTTTAGATTGTCGAAAAAGTTAGATTCTTCTTTTGCAGCGGATTTAGTTTTTCTCTTACTCATAGTTCCTTCTTACACTTTTTTCTTTAATAAACACTCACAACCAAACGCAAAAAACTCCCTAAGAGCGGGAATATTCGGAAACTTTAAAGGAGTAACTCCAAATCTAATTTTATAAATGGGTCTAAACAAAAATAAATCTCTTTTTATTATTTGGAACGAATACTTCTTGATAAAATATTCAAATCTATTAATGCTCAAAGCGATCTTATAATTTTCAATAACATGATTTATCAGCGTCTCCTTCTCATTTAAAGACTTTCCTAAAAACCTAATTAAGAAATTTGGTAAAAAGTGCACATAAGGAATATACCGAAAAATTGATTTAGCATTTTGTTGATGCCCTGCGAACCCCGAAAACCTAGGCGAAAAAGTAATAAATAAATATCCGTCATTTTTCAATAAACTATAAAGATTATTAAAAGCTTTATCTCTATCGGGAATATGCTCAATTGCATCGCGCATCACAATCAGATCATATTTTTCATTAAGTTTTTCGATAATGTTTAAGTCGGTTATATCGGCTTGAATTATATCAAGCTCAGGCGCTTTATCGTTGGCAATATTAACTCGGGATTGTTCGAGTTCAATACCTTTTATTTTTATTCCCTTATCATGCAAGACTTTTACGAAGCCCCCTCGGCGCATCCGACTTCAAGAATTCTTTTTTCCGAAAATTTTGATATATTTTTTTCAAAATTGGGAATCAAAAAAGATTGCGTAAATTTTATTTGTTCGTAATAATGTTTTTCCGCCATTAATTATAATCTTCCGATTTTTTTAAGCGCCTTATATTTTACCGTATACATTTTTATCGCATTTAAAAATGAATCCTGCTTTGAAAAAATATCTGCGTATCTATCAAAGATTTCATTACCGGTAATTCTTTTCATCACTTTTAACTGAGCAACATGAAGTCTTTGATATTGTATTGTTGCCGGATCAATTTTGGGGTACCATTCGGCTTCACATAAATTATATTTAGACCAAAAACCCATATTATATTGAGGCAATATATTTGCCAAAGTTTCTACGCCTTGATCAAAAAGTTTTCTGCTTTTAGGATTATCAGGAAAAGCCCGCACGAAGTCATAAATACCAAATAAAGCGAACATCATCCCATTTAAAACTAAAGTCGGAACAGATGAAGTATATTCTTCATAAAAAGGACCAAACTCTGTATAAGAGGAAACTCCTCCTTCGCTTACAGGATATTCGAAACTTTTTAATGATTCCTCGGCAATCTTTCTATAGTTTTCGTCTTTTGTTAATTGATAGCCGCGGGTTAATATAGACTGACCTCTGCTTTGTGAAAATGCAGATTGCCAAGGTCCTGGATTTTTATATTGCGGTAAAGGAACTTCGGTTAACCATCTTACGCCAAGTTTTTCAGAGTAATCAAAATTTTTTTCATCTGCGAACCAATTGCAAAAATTGATAAATCGATTTTTATCTTTATCACTGTTTGAATTTAGATATGAATGGAAAACTGCTAATCCAAGCTGACCAATAGAGATTGGGAAATAAACATACTCTTTCTCGCTAACATCGATATACGTTTTGTTAATCGGGATACCATTTTTGTCGAATTTATTAATTAAAGGCTGATCTGCACCGGATGAAACCCTGTCTACAGTAAAAACAAAATAGTATTCCTTTAAATCGTTTGAATGCACATTTTCTGTAAGTGGGTATCTTTGTTTAGGAGTTTGAATATCTCTCCTGAATTTGTCCATCATAAAAAGTATTTTTTTTATTTTACTCATACTTTATTAAAATACTCTGCTAATTGTTTAGTTAAATTTTTTCTTGAATACATTTTAATTTTCTGCGGGTCTGCCCCTTTAAGTTTACCAGTCTGCCACTTGAAGTAAAGTTCATTTAATAATTCGATACAATTATGATTTTGGTCAACAATAATTCCGGCTTCAAGATCTTTGAGGATTTTATTTGCGTCGCCTAATTTATCGCCTATTCCTAAAACAAAATTACCTGTAGAGATATATTCAAAAAGTTTGCCGGGGATATGACCGGAATAATGCGATACTTTTTCGGTAAATAATAAAAGTAAATCCGACTCAAAC